>CXWL01009412.1_pt1 | contig 26652 bp, 25 predicted proteins | sample 590931 | NCBI WGS metagenome assembly CXWL01 (sample SAMEA3498368, study PRJEB10139) | groundwater metagenome | biome: water well; material: biofilm material | place: Germany | collected 2015-04-27 | reverse complement strand
CGAATAGACCTGGCTCTTCTTGGTCGGGATCGTCGTGTTGCGGTCGATCATGCGCGTGAACACGCCGCCCAGCGTCTCGATGCCCAGCGAAAGCGGCGTCACGTCGAGCAGGAGTACGTCCTTGACGTCGCCCTGCAGCACGCCTGCCTGGATCGCGGCGCCCATCGCGACGACTTCATCGGGATTGACGCCCGTATGGGGCTCCTTGCCGAAAAAGTCTTTCACCACTTCGCGGACGCGCGGCATGCGGGTCATGCCGCCGACGAGGACGACTTCGGCAATGTCTGCTGCCTTGACGCCTGCATCAGCCAGCGCCTTCTTGCACGGATCGAGCGTGCGCTTGATCAGGCTTTCGACCATCTTTTCAAGGTCGGCGCGGGTGATCGCCTTGACGAGATGCTTCGGGCCGGTCGCATCGGCCGTAATGAATGGCAGGTTGACTTCGGTCGTCGCCGCCGAGGACAATTCGATCTTCGCCTTTTCCGCGGCTTCCTTCAGCCGCTGGAGCGCGAGCTTGTCCGCCGTCAGGTCGATGCCTTCGGCCTTTTTGAATTCGGCTGCGAGGAATTCGACGATCGTCGCGTCGAAATCTTCGCCGCCAAGGAAGGTGTCGCCGTTGGTCGACTTCACCTCGAACACGCCGTCGCCGATTTCGAGGACCGAAATGTCGAAGGTGCCGCCGCCAAGGTCATAGACCGCGATCAGCTTGCCATCATTCTTCTCAAGTCCATAGGCGAGAGCAGCCGCCGTCGGCTCGTTGATGATACGCAGCACCTCAAGGCCCGCAATCTGCCCGGCATCCTTGGTCGCCTGGCGCTGGGCGTCGTTAAAATAGGCTGGAACGGTAATCACCGCTTGCGTCACGGTTTCGCCAAGATAGCTCTCGGCGGTTTCCTTCATCTTCTGGAGCGTGAAGGCCGAGATCTGCGAGGGCGAATAATCCTCGCCACCCGCCTTCACCCAGGCATCGCCGGTCTTGCCCTTGACGATCGCATAGGGGACGAGGCCCATATCCTTCTTCGTCATGGGATCGTCGAAGCGGCGGCCGATCAGGCGCTTCACTGCGAAGATCGTGTTTTCCGGATTGGTCACGGCCTGGCGCTTGGCCGGTTGCCCGATCAGCCGCTCGCCATCCTTGGCAAAGGCAACGATCGACGGGGTCGTCCGTGCACCTTCCGCATTTTCAATCACCTTGGGCTTGCCGCCTTCCATCACTGCAACGCAGCTGTTGGTGGTGCCCAGATCGATCCCGATCACTTTTGCCATGTCTATCCCTCATTCACACAATAGTTTCACAAGCTGGAGCCGTGCTGTTGGGCACGACCAGCCATAGGTTCGCAGTGCGATATAGGTGTCGATTTGCTTGTCGCAAGGTTTTGGGACGATTAGTGGGCGATTCAATCCACAGGAGACACGTAATGCGCCGCATTGCCCTGATATTGCCACTCGTAGCGCTTGCCGCGTGCCAGCAGGCCGCGCCAAAGGCGGCAGGCGTCGATCATGCATGGGTCCGCCTGCCCGCCGTTGCGGGCCGGCCCGGTGCGGCCTATTTCACTTTGCGCGGAGGGCCGGTGGATGATCGGCTGATGGCCGTGGGATCGCCGCAGGCCGTGAGGGCTGAAATGCACGACATGTCGATGGCTGGAGGGATCATGAAAATGGCGCCGATCGAGGGCGGACTTGCGGTTCCGGCAAAAGGGAACGTGACGTTCAACAGTGGCGGAAAGCACGTCATGCTTTTCGACATTTCGCCCAAGGTCAGTCCGCAAGGCAAGATGACGCTGACCTTTGCGATGGCGAGCGGCGAAAAGCTTGAGACACAGGCCGACGTCATTTCCGCAGGCGATGAGGAGCCCCAAGCGCGCTGATGGATCACCGCCCCCTCACTGCTGCCGAAATTGCGCTGGCCCGTTCGGTGTTCGGCCACGCGATCGACTACGCACGGGTCAAGGTCTTTGCCCGCAAATGGTGGCCCTTCCAGCCCCGCCAGGTGGCGATGGCGCCCGACGGCAACCTCTGGTTCAGCCCCAAGGGCACGCTTTATTGTGAAGATTTCTGCGAGCACCCCCTCGAACGGCAAGGCCTGTTCATTCACGAAATGACGCATGTCTGGCAGTATCAACAGGGCATCAACCTGATCCTCAGGCGCCATGCTTTTTGCCGCTATGACTATGCGCTGAAACCGGGCTGGACGCTCAAGCAATACGGGCTTGAGCAACAGGCGGAAATCGTCCGCCATGTGTTCCTGCTTCAGAATGGCGAAGCCGTTGCAGGCGCCCCATCGCTTGAGGCCTATAGAAAGATCCTGCCGTTCTGAAACGGTCTGGCTGCCGTCAGACCAGGGGTGACAGCGGCAATTGCATGTAAACCGTGTCGAGCCAGCGGTCGAATTTTCGCCCGACGGATTTCATGCGGCCCGCATGCTCGAAGCCGAAGCGTTCATGGAGCGCGACCGATGCAGGCTCCGCACCGCCGATCACGGCGATCATCTGGCGAAAGCCACACGCCGCCGCGCGTGTGACAAGCTCGGAAAGGAGCAGCCGACCGATGCCCCGGCCGATCCAGTCAGGACGGATGTAGATCGAATTCTCGCACGTGCTGGCATAGGCAGGCCGGTCACGAAACTGCGTGGCATAGGCATAGCCCATGACCATGCCTTGGCTTTCGGCAACAACGAAGGGCCAGCCTCGCCCTGTGATCCACTCGATCCGCTCTGCCGTCTCGTCTTCGGTTCGCGGGACGGTGTCGAAACTTGCGGTGCCGTTGAGGACGTGATGGGCATAAATGGCAGCAATGGCCGCCACGTCCTCGACCCGCACTGAGCGGACCACAATATTGGCAAGCGTCATCCGGCCTCTCTTTCAAATATGGGACGATAAGCGCTGCTAGATCAAATTGCCCGCCGCCGGTCAAACCCCGATCGCTATTCGCACAATTAGTTGTGCCAAAGCCTGCCAATTCCCGTTAGGAAGCGCGCATGAGAATCGACCTTATCCCGGCCGGCGACAATCCGCCTGAGAGCATCAACGTCCTGATCGAAGTGCCCATCGGCGGAGAGCCGGTGAAGTATGAGATCGACAAGGCATCGGGTGCGCTGTTCGTTGACCGTATCCTCCACACGTCGATGCGCTACCCCGCCAATTACGGCTTTGTGCCTCATACACTGGGCGAGGATGGCGATCCGCTCGACGCGCTCGTCATCGCGCGCTCGCCCATCGTGCCGGGCGCGGTGATCCGCGTGCGTCCCGTCGGGGTTCTGCTGATGGACGATGACAAGGGCGGCGATGAAAAGCTCATCACCGTGCCGGTGGATACGACCTTCCCCTATTACAGCGAAATCAGCAGCCACGACCAGTTGCCGCCGATCGTCACGCAGCAGATCGAACATTTCTTCCAGCACTACAAGGATCTCGAACCCGGCAAATGGGCCAAGCTCAAGGGCTGGGGCGATGCGGATACGGCCAAGCGGATCATCGTGGAATGCATCGAACGGGCGAGGAAGGAAGGGCTGTAGCGGGCTGACGCCCTGTTCAACCCTTCGCGTCGAACAGGGCCAGTTCGTAGGCGATCGAACTTTCGACCAGCATTTCCCAGAGCGCCGCAGCCAGCGGTTCGGGAACGCCCTGCGCGCGGGCATGGGTCTTGGCGTTCTCGATCACTTGCGCCTTGCGATCTTCGTCGCGCACCGCGTCCCGATCCGTCTTGATCCTGGCAGCGGCAGCCATATAGCCGAAGCGGCGGCCGAGCAGCGCGATCAGCTGTTCATCGACCCGATCGACGCCAGCGCGCACATCGATCATGGTTTCGCATTCACCGGGGTCTTCGATCATCGTCCTGCCATTGCCTTGAGGGCTTCGCCATCGAGGCGCTGCACCGTCCATTCCTCCATCGGCCTTGCCCCGATCGCGCGGTAAAAGGCAAGCGCGGGTTCGTTCCAGTCGAGCACCGACCATTCGAGGCGGGCGCAATCGCGCTTCAGCGCAAGCACGGCCAGTTGCGCGAGCAGTGCCTTGCCCAATCCGCTGCCCCGCGCTTCGGGTTCGACGAACAGATCCTCGAGATAGAGGCCCGGCCGCCCCTCAAAGGTCGAGAAATTATGAAAGAAAAGCGCAAAGCCGCGCGGGGCTCCGTCAATCTCTCCGATCAGGACTTCGGCCTTCGGGTTCGGCCCGAACAGATGCGCGCCAAGCACTGCGGGATCGGCGCGCATTTCGTGGCGCAGCTTTTCATACTCCGAGAGGTCGCAGATAAAGCGGTGGATCAGGTCGAGATCGTTGCTGGTGGCGGGGCGGATGGTAATGGTCATGCGCGCGCCAGCCTTGCCAATATACGCGGCCAGAGCAAGCCGATCGCGAGTCCCGACATCACCAGCGCCGCCGCCAGCAGCTTCCAGCCTTGCAGCGCCTCACCAAGGATCAGCGTCGAGGCCCCCATCCCGAAAACCGGCACCAGAAGCGCCATCGGCGCAACCGTCGCCGCTGGATGCCGGGCCAGCAGCCAGCCCCATACGGCATAGCCGAACATGGTATTCCCCACCGACTGCCACAGCACCGCCGCCCATGTCAGCGCATCTGCATTGCGAATGCCGGCCGCCATTGCCGGCCCGCCTTCGAACAGGAAGGAGAGGAGGAAGAGCGGCGGCACGGCAAAGAGGCTCGCCCATACGACATAGGACAGCATGTTGACCGGCCCCGCCGCGCGAGAAACCATGTTGCCACCCGCCCAGCCCAGAGCCGCTCCGGCAATCAGCGCCAGACCGAGCGGCGTTGCGCTGCCATCAGCATGGGTTGCAATGACACCGAGCCCCGCCCCCGCAAGCAGGAGCGCTATGACCTGATAGCCATGAACCCGCTCGCCCGTTAGCCGCATCGAAAGGCCAATGGTGAAGAAGACCTGCACCTGGATCACCAGCGAGGCGAGGCCCGGCGTAATGTCATGCCGCATCGCGATGAACAGCAGCCCGAACTGCCCGACCCCGATCAGCAACCCATAGGCTGCCAGATTGCGCAACGAAACGTCCGGACGCTTCAGGAAAAAGGCCAGCGGAAAAAATGCGAAGGCAAAGCGCAGCGCTGCCAGCAGCAGCGGCGGCAGATGCACCAGCGCCGCCTTGATGACCACGAAATTACTGCCCCAGACCGCCATCACCGCGACCGCAAGCGCAAGGTGGCTGACGGGCAGCCCGTGGCGCTGAACCCCGCTCATATTGTCGCCGTTTCGACATGTTCAGGCTGCACCTCGGGGCGCTGGCGCGCGGCGATGAGGCATCCGCCCACGATCAGCACCGCACCGAGGAACGTGGTCACCGTCACCGCCTCATCGAAGAAGAACCAGCCGAAGATCGCAGCCCAGACAAAGGCGGTATATTCGACCGGCACCAGCACCTGCGCCTCCGCCCGCGCATAAGCCCATGACAGCAACATCAGCGAAACGATCGCAAGAATGGCGGAACCCAGCAAGGCCGGGGCATGTTCCGCCGCAGGCACCACCGCCAGCCATGGCGCGGCCATCAGCATCGTCGCACCCGCCGTCATGTTCTGGAAAAACGCGATCTCGACCGGCGAGGCGATCTGCGCCTGTTGCCGCTGGAGGATCAGGTTATAGGCGTAGAGCATCGCAGACACGAAGATCGCCGCGATCCCCTGGATGACGTCAGGGCGATAGCTTCCGCCGACCCGCCCGGACAGGATCACGCCGACGCCAATCAGCCCAAGCACCGAGGCGAGGATGGCTGTGCGGCCGATCTTCTCACCGAGAATGACCGCCGCCAGGTAGAGCGTGATGAGTGGCGCAATGAACGACAATGCAATCGCTTCGGCCAGCGGCACACGCGCGAGACCCCAGAAAAAAGCCGTTGCCATGAAGGCGGCGAGCACGCCGCGGAGCACATGGAGCCTGAAGGTCGAGCGCGCCGGCCAGGGCGAACGGCGGATGAGGAAGACCGCTCCGGCGATGACGAAGCCCGCGCCCAGCCGCCACAGCATTGCATTATAGGCACCAAGGTTGATCGACAGGTCCTTCATCAGCACGTCCATCAGCGAGAAGGTCGCGATGCCCAGGGTCGCAATGGCGAAGGGGATGGAAGTGGAGGCCCGACGAGACATGCCAAGCCCTTAGCCGAGGCAATCGCCCGCGCCACCATCAATGTTGATTTTGTTCACCCAAGCATAAGTACTGGCATGGGCGCCGGCCTTGCCGGACAAGCCTTGTTTCGACGCCCGTATCGAGCCACGCCCGAGTGGATTATGGCAGCGGAAGCGGCTATGCCCCGCAAGCTTGGCGCTGCACGGCGCGGGCCAGAGCCGAATGGGAGCGGTGGTGGATGTAATGGGTATTGTGTCCCCGGAATTTCAGCGGTCAATAATTGGGGAATTATGCACCTGTCACCGTAATTCCACCTGTCACCGTAATTCTGGGAGGAGGATGATGGCTAGCAGCCAAAACGAACCAATACCGAGCTATGACTTGAGGCGGATGGCCTTCGTAGCGGCTTTTCTATGGGTAGTAATTTGGGTCTACGTGGCTTGGAGAGGCTTGTCACTGATAGCTGATGCAAAGAGGTTCATCTCGCTTCAGCCACCGGGAGGATTGATACCGCAGGAAATCCTAAATGCGCTTGAGATCGGCCAATCTTACGTCCTTAGAGCGGCTCTTTTCGGGGCCGCCGTACCTATTATGCTATTGATTGGCTACTGGATTTACCGGGGGTTTTTCCGTCGCAGAGGTCATTAGCCGCAAAATAACCCATCTAAGGATGATCCGGGCAAATTACGGTGACAGGTGCATAATTCCCCAATTACGCCTCCCTTGGCTTGCGCCCGCGCTTGCCCCGGGGCAAGTTTCAGGCCGGTGCGCCTTTCCATGTCGGCCAGTCCTGGGCCCGCTCCGCCAGACCCGCCCGCACGGGATTGAGCGCAACATAGCGCAAGGCGCAAACCAGATGCGGCTCGTCCATCGCCACCGAACTGAAGCGACCCTGCCACAGGTGGCCGGTCACCCGGAGGCGTGCGTTGATGTAGCCGGTATAGTGGCGGTGAACGTGGCGGAAGGTCCGCCGCAGCCCATCCTCGTCCGAAGGCACAGCTATGATGTGAACATGATTGGGCATCAGGCAATAGGACCAGATCGCCACCCCCGATCGATCAGCCGCGTCCGCCAGCAGGTCGAGATAGAGTTCATAGTCGCCGTCTTCAAAAAACGTCCGCTCGCGCCGGTTGCCGCGCTGGGTTATGTGATGCGGGTGACCAGGTAGCACAAAGCGGGGCAGGCGGGCCATGTGCCTGTGATTAGCGAAAGGCCGACGAACGGTCAATAATTAGGGAATTATGCACCTGTCACCGTAATTCCAATTCGTAATTCCGTCACCGGAATTCTTAATTCGTTGTTAAGATGGAACTGGAACATCTGGCAGTGAAAGCCATTCTTTCATTCTTTTCGACGCTGGAATGGTTAACGCTAATTCCCTGAGCTTGTCGCATCCAACTCCTTCATCGATTAGACAGATATAATACTGACAGTACAGTTCTATATACTTTGAGTCATATTCACTAAGCTTCTGAATAACTCTAATAGCATCTAAAAACCCCAACCTCGCAGAATTAAGATCCCTATCGAGCAATATCAACGTTGCCCTAAATGCCAAGCCGGTGGCACTTTTAATTTTAGCAGATGATAGGTATTTTTCAATATAAAGGCGTGAATTACTCAAATTGTCATTGCGATACTCTCTGATCGCCAAGGAAAAATATAATGATGATCTAAATCTTCTAAACATTTTAACCTCTAGGGAATTCCAAGAAATATTTTCGCAATATCAAATACAGTCTCTACAAAATCGCCAAGTGCTCCTGTAGACCTCATGGCCATTTTTTCGATACTATTCCTCTGGAATTACGGTGTGGAATTACGGTGACAGGTGCATAATTCCCCAATTACGCCTCCTTTGGAATTACGGTGCCAGTTCGCTGAATACACCAATTACCCCATGCTGGCCCGCGAGCAAACTACCGAAATTCCGCTTTCCTATCAGGAAATGCTCGTCTGCTGTCCTTGGCGCGGGTGCTGTGATTTGCGTGTGGAAGGAACGGTTTGGGCGTGGTTTTGGCGGCGTCGGCGTCGAGATCATGGGCGTCGGTTATTGCCGCTTTGGGCCTTTCGCGGACGTGCCCGGTTCAACAACGGCACGGTGCCGGATCAGGCGACAGCGCGCTCCGGTTCGGCGCCAAGCAGGGCGCGCGCCTCTGCTGCCGGCATCGGACGCCCGTAGAGGTAACCCTGGATCTTGCGACAGCCGAGTTTGTTGACCATCCGGCACTCTTCCTCGGTTTCGACGCCTTCGGCCGTTGTGCTCATGCCAAGGCTGTCGGCCAGTGCGACGACCGCGCGAATGATCGCGAGGCTTTCCGCCGCATTCTTGGCCGCACCCTGAACAAAGCTGCGATCGACCTTGATCGTCGAGAATTTGGTCTTCGAGAGATACCCAAGCGACGAATAGCCGGTACCGAAATCATCCAGCGCAAGACGCACACCCATGCCGATTATCTTGTCCAGCACGGCGACGGCATTCGTGCCTTCATGCATGAAGACACTCTCCGTCACTTCGATCTCGAGACGGTTCGGCTCGAGGCCCGCCTGGGCCAGGGCCGAAACGACAGTCGAGGCGAAACTGGTGTCGTGAAGCTGCTCTGCCGAGACGTTGACCGCCACGCGGACCATTGACGGCCATTTCGCAGCTTCCAAGCAGGCCGTGCGCAAGACCCAGTCACCAATCGGCCCGATCAGCCTCGCATCCTCGGCAATCGGAATGAATTTCGCAGGCGAGACATTTCCGAGTTCGGGGTTGTTCCAGCGCAACAGGGCTTCGAAACTTTCAATCGTCCCCGACTGGGCGTTGACAACCGGCTGGTAATGGACCTGGAATTCGTTGCGCTCCAGCGCCTTGCGCAACGCGATTTCAATGACGCGGCGCTCCTCGGCATGGACGTGCAACTGCGGCTCGTAGCAATGGAACGCGCCGCCGCCTTCATCTTTCGAACGATACAAGGCAAGGTCGGCGGAGCGAATGAGCGTTTCGACCGTCCGGCCGTCGCGTGGCCCGATCGCGGTGCCGATACTGGCGCCGATATAAAGGGTGTACTGATCGACTTCATAGGGCTGCGACAAGGTGTCGATGATCAACTGGGCCAGCTTTGCCATCTTGGCCGGATCGTTTGCGTCCTTCACAACAACGGCAAATTCATCACCGCCGAGACGGCCGCACAGTTCATTTTCACTCATAATCGACCGCAGACGTTCCGAAACGCGTGTCAGCAGACGATCCCCGATCGGGTGGCCGAGCGTATCGTTGACCGCCTTGAAGCGATCAAGGTCGATCATCATGAAGCCGCAGCGGCTGCGCCAATGGTCAGCCTCGGACATGGCAACCGCCAGCGTCTCGGTCACGAGCAGCCGGTTGGGCATGCCTGTCAACGTGTCGTAACGCGCCATCCGGTTGATCTTGTCGGCGCTGCGGCGCTGCTCCGTCACGTCGGAACCGACACCACGAAAGCCCTGGAAGACGCCACTATCGTCGTAACGCGGCGATGCAGACAATTCCCACCAATGCGTGACGCCATTGATCTTGACGGGAAGGACAAGGTCGCTGAAGCTTTCGCGGTTCTTCAGACGATCGGCAAGTTCGCGCAGCCCGGCCGGGAAATTGCCGCCTTCCCAGGTGTCTCCGGCAATGATTTGCAAGATCGGCTTGGTCTCGAGCGTGGTCGGTTCAACTCCCAGGGCAATGGCAAGGCGCGGCGAAACATGCGTCAGGCAGCGCGACGCATCGGTCTGCCACATCCAGTCTCCACCGGAATCCTCATATTCACGCAGCAAAAGACTGACGACTTCCGTTTTTTCCCTCAGGACAAGCTGGTTGAGCTTGTGAAGGATGATCGTCCGGCCATTGATGAGACATGCTGCCGTCAGCGCAACCGAATAGGCGACAGCCGTGATCGCGATGAGTGGCATGGCGAGGCTATACATCATGTAGGCCAGGCCAAGACCGACCGTGATGAGGAAGCATGCCGTTGCCGCCGGTACGGCGGACAAGGCGAAAGCGGCGCATCCCATCATGGCAGTTGCAACCGACCAGACTGTCAGCACCTGGTCGCGCCCGCCATCGATACCGAGCGTGATTGGCAGCGCGGTCCAGCACAAGGCTGCCGCGACGAGGCTCAGCGTTTCGCGATGCAGCTCCATCCGGGTTGCTGTGACTGCAAAGCTCCGGGAACTTCGAATATGGGGCCAAGCAAGCAGCGACGACACGGTGACGACCCCGGCAAACCACCCCAGCAAGACGGGCGGCGATGCGGTGGGACCAAGTGTTGCAACGACGACACAGCCAGCCATGATGCTGACCGCGAGACGAAGCAGCGCGAAATTCTGGACGAGATTGATCTGTTCGGCCCGCACACGAGCCCATTCTTCCGTTCCCGGATCCTTGATGCCAAGAAGGGTCAGCCAGTCATGGCCTGTATCGGAATGGGTGGGCTTGCTACGCTTCGTCACAGGCGCGCTTATAGGGCGCGGATATTAGCAAATCGTAAGCAGTTGCCGGGATTTGTCAGGCGGCAAGCTGGAAGGGCTGGATTTCACCTGAAAGGTAGAGATTGCGCGCCTTTGCGCGGCTGAGCTTGCCCGAACTGGTGCGCGGCAAGGTGCGTGGCGGCACCAGTTCGACAACGCAGTTCATTCCGGTGATCGAGCGCACCTTTTCCCGGATTGCNNGCCGCAGTCACGGAAAAAGCGGCAATATCGCCTGCCTTGAAGCCCGGAAGCTGTTCCACGGCCCATTCGATGTCCTGCGGCCAGTAATTCTTGCCGTTGATGATGATCATGTCCTTCGCGCGACCGACCACGAAGACATAGCCCTCGGACATATACCCCATATCGCCCGTATCGAGCCAACCATCCTTCAGGCAGGCCGCGGTTGAAATATCGTCGCGGAAATAGCTGTGCATGATCGACGGACCCGAAGCCCAGACCTTGCCGATCGCACGCTCAGGCATAGCCTGACCGTCTGCATCGCGAATTTCGACGGCCATGTCACGGCAAGGCCTGCCGCAATTGACAATCGCGCGGAATCGCTGTGGCTTGTCCGCAGGCTGGGGATCACCCGACAGCTCCCCCTCATCGACCAGTTCGACGATCAGTCCTTCGCCGGGCGGCATGATCGTCACGGCAAGCGTCGCTTCTGCCAGACCATAGCTTGGCAGGAAGGCGGACGCCTTGAAGCCCGCATCGTGAAAGGCATCGACAAAGGACTGCATGACGTCAGGCCGGATCATGTCGGCACCATTGCCGGCCACGCGCCAACGCGAAAGATCGAATCGCTCGGACGCCTTGGTCTGGCTCGAAATCCGGCGCGCGCAAATATCGTATCCAAAGGTCGGTGAATAGCTGAGCGTCGTGCCGGGATTGCGACTGATCAGGTCGAGCCAGGCCAGCGGGCGACGCGCAAAATCTTCGGTCTTTAGATAATCGGCACTCACCTGGTTAGCGACCGGTGAGAGCAGGCATCCGACAAGTCCCATGTCATGATACCAGGGCAGCCAGGAGACGCAGCGATCCGTATCGCGCAATTCCATGCCGTGGCTGTGCGCCGCAAGATTGTTGAGCAGCGCATGATGCGTGACCGCCACGCCGTGCGGGAAACGGGTCGATCCACTCGAATATTGCAGATAGGCAATGTCCTGAGGCTGTGCCGTAGGGAGCGGAGCCTCAACCGCCGGGCTTTGTGCGAAACTTTCCCAATCGATGCCCTCGACCCCACAACCGCGCGCAGCATCGCCTGCCATCGCTTCAAGTTCGGCGGGATAGAAGAGGAGTTTGGGGTCGGAACTCTTCATCTGGACTGCAAGCTGGTCGATGTATGAATCGCGCCCGCCAAAGGAGGTCGGGAGCGGCAATGGCACCGGCCACGCCCCTGCATAGACACAGCCGAAGAACAACGCCGCAAAATCCGGCCCGGTTTCAGCGATAAGCGCAACCCGATCCTGCGGACGGACGCCCTTTGCGATCAGCCGGTAAGCCGTCGCAAGCGCATCCCCACGCAATTCCGAATAGGGATATGGCCTTGCCAAACTCCCGCGAGGATCGTGGAAGTTCAACCCCCTCCGGCCGCTTGCCGCATAATCCAGCGCTTCGCCCAAGGTCTCGAAATCCGAAAAGCGGCGCGGCAGATCGTCATGTGTAGCTGTTGGTGTCAAACCCGTTGCCCATCCCATTTTCTGCATACGGCAGACCTGTCAGCCTTTTCCATCCGTGCCGACTATGGCACAATTTTGGCAGCATGCGCCACCAACAGCAAGCCTCAAGGCCCCGGCGGCCCCGCACACCGCTCGATCCGGCGACAATCCGCGCCCTGGCCCTGCACTATGTCGGCCGATATGCAACGACTCAGGCGCGCCTCAGACAGTATCTCGAACGAAAATTGCGTGAGCGTGGCTGGGCAGAATCGACCCCGGAGCCGGCGCTCGAACAGCTGGTGAACGAATTTGCCAAGCTCGGCTATGTTGACGACGATGCGTTCGCGGCTGCGCGCGTCACCTCGCTTTTGCGCCGGGGCTTTGGCGAAAACAGGCTCAACGCCGCTCTGCGTCAGGCGGGAATTGCGGCCGACAAGGCCGAAATGGCGGCCCGCCTCGATCACGACTCGGCACAGGGCGCAGCCATGGCTTTCGCTCGGCGCAAGCGACTGGGTCCTTTTGGCGCCCCGCTTTTGGAGGCAAAGGCCCGGTCTCGCGCGCTGGCGGCATTTTTGCGCGCGGGACATAGTTACGAGGTTGCGCGGGAAATTCTCGCGCTTGCGAATGATGACAGCGTTTTCAGAGACTTTTATGGTTAACCAAACGACTGTAAAATCTTGTTTTCCTGCGAAACGCAGTTCATATTGACTCGCGTAGTTGCAATGAGGGGCAGAGTAGAATGGAAGGAGCGCAGCACGCTGGCGCGCCTTGGGTCGAAGATGGTGAGTCTGGGACAAAAGCAACCGACCACACACAGCCACCAGTGCCGGACAGCGCCACAGAAGCACTGCCCGCACGGAGTTTTCATGGCCGCATCAAATGGTTTGATGCGACCCGCGGCTTTGGATTTATCATCCCGGACGATGGCGCTGCTGACATCCTGATCCACTTCTCGGTGTTGCGCGAACATGGCCGGCGAATGCTGCCTGAAGGTGCAACCGTCGTTTGCGAAGCTGTCGACCGCAACCGGGGGCTTCAGGCCACGCGAATCATCAGTTTTGATCTTTCATCGGCAACGGGCGTCGATTTCGACCTGCGCCCTGCGCAACGGGCCGACCGATCAAGTCCGGCCGAGGTTGAGGATGCGGGGCCGATGGAGCCTGTCGTGGTGAAATGGTTCAACCGGCTCAAGGGTTATGGCTTCCTGAACCGGGTCGGGAGCGATGCCGATATTTTCATCCATATGGAAACGCTCCGGCGCGCCGGAATTATTGACATCGAGCCGGAAGACCGGTTGACTGCGCGTGTAACGGAAAGCGGCAAGGGGCTGCTTGCAGTGGAGGTGTCGAAACCATGAAATTGCTGGCCCGGCTGGGCTGTGTTGCGTTGCTGTTGACTGGCGTTTCATCCTGCACCGGCGATCCCGTGATGAGTGAGGCCCAAGCCCAGGCTCTGCGCGTCCCCCTTTCGATCAGGACGGCCAAGATCACCCTCAAATTCCGTGTCGAGGTTGCCCGGACTGCGGACGAACAGGCGCGCGGCCTGATGTTCCGGGAATCGCTACCCGACGATGGCGGGATGATCTTCCCGATGAACCCGCCGCGCATGGCGAGTTTCTGGATGAAGAATACCGTCATCCCGCTCGACATGATCTTCATCCGTGCGGACGGCACGATAGCGCGGATTGTCGGTGAAACCGTCCCCCATTCGCTTGAACCGGTCGATTCGGGCGAGCCAGTAGCTGCCGTGCTCGAGCTTGCGGGCGGGAAGGCGGCAGCGCTTGGCATTGCCGAAAACGATGTTGTGAGCTGGGAAGGCAAATAGTCGGCCGCGCCCCTCTGGACAGGCTCGCGGCCCGACACTAACGGCCTGCCATGTCGATCCAGCCCACAGACTCAATCCTCATCGTCGATTTCGGAAGCCAGGTGACCCAGCTCATCGCGCGGCGCGTGCGTGAAGCGGGCGTCTATAGCGAGATCGCGCCCTTCAACACCGCCGCAGAAGCCTTTGCGCGGATGAAACCAAAGGGCGTCATCCTCTCCGGCGGGCCTGCATCGGTCACCGACGAAGGATCGCCACGCGCACCGCAGGCGGTACTCGATTCGGGCCTCCCGATCCTTGCGATCTGCTATGGCCAGCAGAGCCTGTGCGTCCAGCTTGGCGGCACGGTGGAGGGCGGGCATGCAGCCGAATTCGGCCGCGCCGATGTCGAAATCCTGAAGTCCAGCCCGTTGTTCGACGGCTTCTGGGAGGTCGGGCAGAAATATCCCGTCTGGATGAGTCATGGCGACCGCGTGACGGTGGCGCCCGAAGGTTTCGAGATCATCGGCACTTCGCCCAATGCGCCCTTCGCGATCTGCGTCAACGAGGCGCGCCGTTATTACACCACGATGTTCCACCCGGAGGTCGTCCACACACCCGACGGGGCGAAGCTGCTTTCCAACTTCGTCCACAGGATCTGCGGGTTGGCCGGCGACTGGACGATGGCCGAATTCCGTTCGACCAAGATCGCCGACATCCGCGCGCAGGTGGGGAACGGCCGCGTGATCTGCGGGCTTTCGGGCGGGGTGGATTCCGCGGTGGCAGCAGTCCTCATCCACGAAGCGATCGGCGACCAGCTGACCTGCGTCTTTGTCGATCACGGGCTGATGCGGCTGGGCGAGGCCGAACAGGTGGTCAGCCTGTTTCGCGAGCATTACGGCATCAAGCTCGTCCATGTCGACGCAGAGGCGCGTTTCATGATGGGGCTGGCGGGCCTCACCGACCCCGAGGCCAAGCGCAAGTTCATCGGTGGTGAATTCATCAAGGTGTTCGAAGAAGAAGCGGCAAGGATCGGTGGCGCCGATTTCCTGGCGCAGGGCACGCTCTATCCCGACGTGATCGAGAGCGTCAGCTTCACAGGCGGGCCTTCGGTGACGATCAAGAGCCACCACAATGTCGGCGGCCTGCCCGAACGGATGCACATGAAGCTGGTCGAGCCGTTGCGCGAATTGTTCAAGGACGAGGTCCGCGCGCTCGGCCGCGAACTGGGGCTGCCCGACATCTTTGTCGGCCGCCACCCCTTCCCCGGCCCCGGCCTCGCCATCCGCATTCCCGGCGAAGTGACCAAGGACCGCTGCGACATCCTCCGCCTTGCCGACGCCGTCTATCTCGACGAGATCCGCAAGGCCGGGCTCTATGATGAAATCTGGCAGGCCTTTGCCGTCCTCCTCCCCGTCCGCACCGTGGGCGTGATGGGCGATTACCGGACCTATGACTATGTCTGCGGCCTGCGCGCCGTTACCTCGACCGACGGGATGACGGCCGATGTCTATCCGTTTGAAAGCGCATTCCTCTCGCGCGTAGCGACGCGGATCGTGAACGAAGTAAAGGGCATCAACCGGGTGGTCTATGACTATACGTCGAAGCCGCCCGGCACGATCGAGTGGGAGTGAGGGTGCAAAAGGCGGGTCTGCCTGGCGCCCAATGGCGGGAAACTCGTTCACCGTCTAAATGAGACGCCAGAGGGGCCGGCTCAAGCAAGGAGACAGACGATGCGGGTTATGGTGTTCGTGAAAGCCACCGAGGACAGCGAAAAAGGCGTGGCCCCCACGGCGGAGGCGCTCGAGGCGTTCGCGGCGATGGACCGGTTCACCGAGGAACTGGTCGAGGCCGGTGTCCTGATCGCCGCCGCCGGCCTCAAGCCCAGCGCCGAGTCCAAGCGCATCGCCTTCGACGGTTCCGGCCGCACCGTCATCGACGGGCCGTTCGCCGAGGCCCGCGAGCTGGTCGCCGGCTTCTCGATCTGGGAGGTCAAGGACATGGACGAGGCCGTGGTCTGGGCGAAGCGCTGCCCCAATCCCATGCCGGGGCTGAGCGAGATCGAGATCCGGCCATTCTACGAGGCGGCGGACCTGGCCGGGTTTGTGACGCCCGAGGAGCTTGCGACGCCCCGTGACGGTGAGCGCGGGAAGCTTGGGGTGGCTTAGGGGGCGTGGACATTTTCGGTCTGGATCAGCGATGGCTTGATAACTGGTAGCGCGAAGTTTTTACCAAGAGCTGCCGTTCTGTAATCGACCAGTTGCGGAGATCAGCAAGGTGGCGATTAATGGTCGCATGACCAACGATCGGCTTTCTGCGTTATGGGCGCTCGTTTAACTTTTATGGTCACGCCAATGAATGCGAATGACCTCTCCGGCATCCCCGTATATGGGGACAGCATGACTCGCACTCTCATATCCTCAGGTTCCCCCTTTGAAGCGCAAGTTGGCTATTCGCGCGCCGTCGTCGATGGCGACTGGTGCTGGGCCGCGGGTTCGACCGGATATGATCCCGAGACGCGCGTGATGCCCGACACAGCGGGGGAGCAAGCGGCGAATGCATTGAAAACGATCGAAGCTGCGCTGGCCGAAGGCGGGTTCGCGCTCTCCGATGCGGTGCGCGTCACCTACTACATCGCTGATGCCGCCTATTGGGATGAGATCGGCCCCGTGCTCGGCGCAGCGTTCGGCGAGATCCGGCCAGCCGCGACGTGCATCGTCTGCGGCCTGATCAAGCCCGAAATGAAAATCGAAATCGAAGTCACGGCAAAGAGGCGCGGATGAGCATCGAATTCTACGGCATTCCCAATTGCGACACGGTCAAGAAGGCGCGCACCTGGCTTGACGGAAAGGGGATCGCCTATGCCTTTCACGACTACAAGAAAGAAGGCGCCGACAAGGCGAAGCTGGCCGCCTGGTGCAAAGCGGCGGGTTGGGAAACGCTGCTCAACCGCGCGGGCACGACCTTCAGGAAGCTGGCCGATGTGGACAAGGCGGGACTCGATGAAGACAAGGCAATCGCGCTGATGCTTGCGGCACCGTCGATGATCAAGCGGCCGGTGGTCGAGCATCAAAAGGGGCTGCTTGTCGGTTTCAAACCGGACCAATGGGAGGCAATAATTGGATGATACGCGCACTCTTTGCCCTTGCTCTTCTTGTCCTTTCGGGCACGGTCATGGCGGCTGAACGCCCGCTCCTGATCGCGCATCGCGGCGCCTCGGGCGAACGGCCCGAACACACGATCGCATCCTACACGCTGGCCATCGAGCAGGGCGCCGATTTCATCGAGCTCGACCTTGTGCTGACGAAGGACGGTGTGCTCGTCGCGCGGCACGAGAACGAGATTTCAACGACGACCGACGTTGCAGGCCATCCCGAATTCGCCTCGCGGAAGGCGACGAAGACGATCGACGGGCAGAGCGCCACGGGCTGGTTCACCGAGGATTTCACCCTCGCCGAACTGAGGACGCTTCGCGCGAAGGAGAGGCTGCCGCAGCTTCGCCCGGCCAATACGACGTTCGACGGACAGTTCACGATCCCGACCTTCGATGAGATCATCGCCTTGGCCAAGGCAAAATCGGAAGAGGCGGGGCGCACGATCGGCCTCTATCCCGAGACCAAGCACCCGACCTATTTCGCCTCGATCGGCCTGCCGCACGAAAAGCCTTTGCTCGCGGCGCTCGAAAAGGCCGGATACACCGAGGTTGGCGACCCCGTTTTCATCCAGTCGTTCGAAGTCGGGAACCTGATCGCGCTTTCGGGCAAGACGAAGCTGCGGCTGATCCAGCTTGCCGATGCCGAGGGCGGGCCCGCGGACAGGCCGGGCACAAGCTATGCGCAGATGCTTTCGGACGAAGGGTTGCGGGCGATCTCTAGCTATGCTGCGGGCATCGGGCCGGCAAAGGACCTGATCATCAGGCGGACCGTTTTCGGCGGGCTCGACGGATCGACCGGGCTTGTCGCGAGGGCGCACGCGGCGGGCCTCAAGGTCCATCCCTGGACGTTCCGCGCGGAAAATTATTTCCTGCCGCTGAGCCTCAGAAACGGCATCAATCCACGCGGCACGGGCGATCTTGGCGAGGAAATTCGGATTTTCCTCGCCGAAGGAGTTGACGGGCTGTTCAGCGACTTTCCCGGCATCGCCCGCAAAACAATCGACGCTGCGCCCTAATCCAGCGCGCAGCCGCCGGTCGTGATCGCATATTTGTCGATGAAGTAGCCGATCGCAGCCAGCGCATCAGCATGGGCCTTGGCATCAAAATCTGCCGGCGGATTCCCGGTCGGATCATCAACCGGGTGGGCGACATCGAAGCGATGATGTGCCCCTGCATAAAGATGCACATCAAACTCGATTCCGTTTGCGGCACGGTCAGCAACCAGTTTCTGCAGTGACGCAGCGGGCGCCACATTGTCGCCCGTTCCCTGCAGTGCCAAAACCGGATGCAGCTGCCGCCATGGCCGCTCCTGCCCGCGCACCGACGGGTAGTAGACGATTGCCGCCTTGACCCCTGTCCTACCGCCCTCGTCGGTCGAGGCGAGTGTCAGCGCACCTTCTGCCCCGCGCGACCAGCCGATTGCCACCCCCGGGCAACGCATATCCATCCGCCCCTGCGAGCGCCCGTCGGCGAGCGCATCGGCAACAATTGCGGCGAGCTTCGGGCCGGTCTTGCCCTTGGCTGCGCGCACCAGCGAAGCGGCGGCATCATAATCGACGACCATCGCATCGAGCCCGCGCGCGTTGAGCAGGCGTGCAAGGTCGCGATACTGGTTGCCGTCTTCAAGTTTGCCGATGCCGGCGGCACGCGGGAGCATCACCGCCCAGGGCCGTGGCCTTGCATCACTGCTTGCCGGGAACCAGTAGTAATGGTTGCGCGCGGGCGATGCGTTGCCAATCAGGGCAGTCGCCAAAAAAGCCAGGGTGAGTGAGCGAAACATGAGCGCTTCTCCTGTATGCAACAGTGCAGCGAATTGGCTCGATTGTCCACGCAATCCAATTGTGCCAAAGGGCCCTCATGGCAAAATTTACACTTTTCCGCTGGGACGATCCCTTCAATCTCGACGCGCAGCTCACCGATGACGAGCGGATGATCCGTGACGCCGCCGAGGCCTATGCGCAGGACAAGCTTCTGCCGCGCGTAGTTTCTGCTACGCTGGAAGAGCGGTTTGACCGCGAAATCATGAACGAACTGGGCGAGCTTGGCCTGCTCGGCGCGACGATCGAGGGCTATGGCTGCGCCGGCGTCAGCCATGTCGCCTATGGCCTGATCAGCCGCGCGGTCGAACGGGTCGATTCTGGCTACCGTTCGGCGATGTCGGTGCAATCGAGCCTCGTGATGCATCCGATCCATGCCTATGGGACCGAAGCCCAGCGGCAGAAATATCTGCCGCGGCTTGCGACCGGCGAGATTGTCGGCTGTTTCGGCCTGACCGAACCCGATGCCGGTTCGGATCCGGCGAGCATGAAGACGCGCGCCAAAGCCGTGCCCGGCGGATACAGCATCAGCGGCGCGAAGATGTGGATCACCAATTCGCCGATCTCCGACATCGCAATCGTCTGGGCCAAGGATGAAGGCGGGATCATCCGTGGCTTCATCGTCGAACGCGGGATGGACGGCTTCTCCACCCCCAAGATCGAAGGCAAGATGAGTCTGCGCGCATCGATCACCGGCGAGATCGTGCTCGACGAAGTGTTCGTGCCCGAGGAGAATCTCCTGCCCGACGTTCAGGGACTGTCAGGCCCGTTCGGCTGCCTCAACAAGGCGCGCTACGGTATTGCCTGGGGTGCGATGGGCGCGGCAGAAGATTGCTTCCACCGCGCGCGGCAATATCAACTCGACCGCAAGCAGTTCGGACGGCCGCTTGCCGCCAACCAGATTCCCCAGTTGAAGATGGCCAATATGCAGACCGAAATTGCGCTCGGCCTTCAGGCGGCGATCACCGTTGGCCGCGCGATAGACGCCGATGCCTGGGCACCCGAAATGGTCAGCCTGATCAAGCGCAACAATTGCGGCAAGGCGCTCGACATTGCGCGGGTCGCGCGCGACATGCACGGCGGGAATGGCATCGCGGCCGAGTATCACGTGATCCGGCACGCGATAAACCTCGAAACGGTCAACACCTATGAGGGCACGCATGACGTTCATGCGCTGATTCTTGGCCGCGCGATTACCGGAATTCAGGCGTTTTCCTGATAATTGCATTTTGTGCAATTGCGATTGCATGTTACACGTTTGCACTTTCTTAGCACTTGCAGCATAAGTTGCACATCGAAACGGAATGGTCCGTCTCGAAACAAGCAAGTGAAAGGAACATCGTATGTCTATTGCGATGCGGTCCGCGAGCCTTGCTGTCGCACTTGGGGCCCAGTTTCTTCTGGTGGCCTTCGTCGTCGGCGCCTAAGCGGCTCGCCAAACCTCCCAAGTAAAAGGCCCGTTGGCTTCCCGCCAGCGGGCCTTTTCACGCCTGAAGACCAGAGCGCCCTTGCTCTTTCAGGCATTGCCCGTTAAGGGCGCGCACTTCCCGGCCATGGTCATCCCTGGAGGCGCGGTCGGGCATGTTACCAACTGGAGATATCATATGAGCGATCTGCTGACCCTGTCGGCCGATGCGCGCGAGCGGGCTGGCAAGGGAGCCTCCCGAGTTCTGCGTCGCGAAGGCCGCGTACCCGCCGTCATTTACGGCAACAAGGAAGCGCCCGAAGGCGTCCATGTCGAAGAAAAGGCGCTGATGAAGGCGCTGATGACCGGCCACTTCTTCAACTCGGTCGTGATGATCGACGTTGCCGGCAAGCCGGTGCGCACCATTCCCAAGGATGTGCAGTTCCATCCCGTGTCGGAACGTCCGTTGCACGCGGATTTCCTGCGCATTTCGGAGCATGCCACGATCCACGTCGAAGTGCCTGTGCACTTCATCGATGAAGCCCAATCGCCCGGCATCAAGCGCGGCGGCGTGCTCAACATCGTCCGTCATGAGCTTGAACTGGTTTGCGACGCGGCAAGCATCCCCGAAGAAATCGCAATCTCGCTTGCGGGGCTGGACGTCGGCGATTCGATCCATATCTCGCACGTCAACCTGCCCGCAGGTTCGACCAGCGCGATCACGGATCGCGACTTCACCATCGCAACCGTTGTCGCACCCTCGGGCCTCAAGTCGTCCGAAGGCGATACAACGATCACGGATGCTGGCGAAGCCGCCGGAGGCGACGGGGAGTAATCCCCGTCCCGTCCCGGACGCGCGCTGTGCAAATCTGGGCAGGCCTTGGCAATCCCGGCGCATCCCATGCGATGCACCGGCACAATGTGGGCTTCATGGTCGCCGATGTGCTGGCCGATATGTACCGGTTCGGTCCCTGGAAGCTGCGTTTCCAGGGGCTCACCTCTGAAGGCCGGATCGGCGGCGCCAAGGTGCTCCTTGTCAAGCCCCAGACGTTTATGAATGAAAGCGGCCGCTGTGTCGGCGAAGCGATGCGCTTCTTCAAGCTCGAGCCCGAAGATGTGACGGTCTTTTATGATGAACTCGACCTCGATCCCTTCCGGGTGAAGGTGAAGGTCGGGGGCGGCACGGCCGGGCATAACGGCATCCGGTCGATCGACGCCCATATCGGCAACGGCTTCCGTCGCGTCCGGCTCGGCATCGGCCATCCGGGACACAAGGAACGGGTGACCGGCCATGTGCTAGGCAACTATGCCAAGGCCGAGACGGACGATGTCGCCGCGATGCTTGGCGCCGTTGCAGCCGAAGCCGCATGGCTCGCCGAAGGAAACGATGCCCGCTTCATGAGCGATGTGGCGCTCAGGCTTCAGGAACAGGATTGAAACAATGGGTTTTCGTTGCGGTATTGTCGGCCTGCCCAATGTCGGAAAGTCGACGCTTTTCAACGCGCTGACCGAAACGGCGGCGGCGCAGGCCGCGAACTATCCATTCTGCACGATCGAGCCGAATATCGGCAATGTGGCGGTGCCCGATCCGCGCATGGCACCGCTTGCCAGCATTGCGGGCAGCCAGAAGATCATCGAGACCCAGCTTGGCTTTGTCGATATTGCGGGGCTCGTGCGCGGGGCATCGAAGGGCGAAGGGCTGGGCAACCAGTTCCTTGCAAACATCCGCGAAGTCGATGCGATCGTCCATGTCCTGCGCTGTTTCGTGAATGACGACATCCAGCATGTCGATAACAAGATCGACCCGATTTCGGACGCGGAAACGGTCGAGACCGAACTGATGCTCGCCGATCTCGAAAGCCTCGAAAAACGTGTGCCCGCGTTCCAGAAAAAGGCGGCGCAGGGCGACAAGGACGCAAAGATCGCGGCCTCCGTGCTTGGCCAGGCGCTCGACCTGCTGCGCGAAGGCAAGCCCGCGCGGCTGACCGTTCCCAAGGACGAGGAGGAGCATCGCACGCTTGGCCAGGCGCAACTGCTGACGTCTAAGCCCGTCCTTTACGTCTGCAATGTCGATGAAGGCTCGGCAGCCAAGGGCAACGAACTTTCGGCCCGTGTGTTTGCAAAGGCAAAGAGCGAAGGTGCGGAAGCCGTCGTCGTTTCCGCCGCGATCGAGGCCGAAATCGTGACGATGCCCGCCGAGGACCGCGGCGAGTTCCTTGCCGATCTGGGCCTCGATGAAACCGGGCTGACGCGGGTCATCCGGGCTGGCTATGCGCTGTTGCACCTCATCACATTCTTTACGGTCGGGCCGAAGGAAACACGGGCCTGGACCGTCACCGAGGGTTCGAAGGCGCCGCAGGCCGCAGGTGTGATCCACACCGATTTCGAACGCGGCTTCATCCGCGCCGAAACCGTTGCCTATGACGACTATATCGCCTGCAAGGGCGAATCCGGCGCGCGCGACGCGGGCAAGCTCCGTTCCGAAGGCAAGGATTATGTGGTGCAGGACGGCGACGTGCTGCTGTTCCGCTTCAATGTATAACGGTGTGGAAGCTGGCTGACACACCTCGCGGACAGCATAGCCAATTGGAATTGACCGCCTGACGGGCGCTTGCAAGACTGGACGTGGGGTTCCTGTGCTCCGTGTTCCTGTGAAAGTGTCGTGTCATGTATCGAGTTGTGTCCGTGTCGAAATGCCGCATGCATCGTGCGGGTTTACTTGCACTGCTGACCAGCGTTGCTCCCTTTGCAATGGCTTCGCCGGCGCTTGCGCAGGCCGTAACGGATACGGCTGACACCCAGTCCGGCGACATCATCGTTACCGCAACCAAACGCGAGGAAAGCCTGCAAAAAGTTCCGATCAGCATTCAGGCATTGGGCACCGAGACCTTGCGTCAGCGCCAGGTGGCAAGCCTTGACGACTATGCCAAGCTGCTGCCCAGCGTTACGGTCAATTCGAGCGGGCCGAGCCAGGGCGAGCTTTCTTTTCGCGGCGTAACCTCGGGCGGTAATTTCAATCCTGTCGCGGCATTGCCGACGGTCGGGCTCTATCTCGACGAAATTCCGGTGACTACGATCGGCGGGGCTGTCGACCTGCATGTCTATGACATCGCCCGGATCGAGGCGCTGGCAGGGCCGCAGGGCACATTGTTCGGCGCCAGTTCGCTTTCGGGCACGGTGCGGCTCATCACAAACAAGCCAGACGCGTCGAAGTTCGAGGCTGGGTTCGACATCGAGGCCAACAAGTTCGGCGAGGGGGATGGCGGCGGCCAGATTGAAGGCTTTGTGAACCTGCCTTTGTCTGCAAATGCCGCGCTGCGGATCGTCGGTTTCTACCAGCACAATGGTGGTTATGTTGATAATGTCCTAGCGACGCGCACCTACACGCTCGGCGACGATGACCCGACGACCAATGTCGTCGTCAACAATGCCGGGCTGGTCGAAAAAGATTTCAACGATGTCGACACCTATGGCGGCCGCGCCGCGCTCAAGATCGACCTTGACGACAATTGGACGGTGACGCCAGCGTTCATCTACCAACGTCAGGTCAGTCATGGCGCGTTTGCGTTCGACCCCGCCAAGGGCGACCTCAAGGTGACCGATTTCCTGCCTTCGCGCAACGCAGACCGATTCTATCAGGCCGCGCTGACGATCGAAGGCAAGATCAGCGATTTCGACCTTGTCTATTCGGGCGGTTATTTCGAGCGCCGGGTCAGCAACAATTTCGATTATTCCTATTACACGGTTGCCTATGACCAGCTCCAAGGCAGCTATTATACGAGCTTTCCCGACGGGAATGGCGGCTTTCTCGACCCGACCCAATTGCAAAAAAGCCTGGAGCGCTATTCCAAATTCACGCAGGAGGCGCGGATTTCCTCCCCGAATGACAAGCGCTTCCGCTTCGTTGCCGGCGTGTTCTACCAGCGCCAGACCAACAAGGACCGGGCGGACTTCCTCATCAACGGCCTTGGTGCGACCCAGCCGCAGCCGCAAGGCTTTGGCGACGACGTTTTCTTGCGGCGAATTTTCCGTGTCGACAAGGACTATGCGGCCTTTGCCGAGGCCACCTTCGATTTAACCGACCGGCTCAAGCTCATCGGCGGCATTCGCGGATTCCGCGCCGAGAACAGCCTTTTCGGCTTTTCGGGCTTTGCGAGCAGCGTAACATCGACCGAGAACCCGTGCCTCCCGACGACGAGCACGGACCGCCCCTGTGACAATGTCGACAAAAGCACCTCCGAGGACGGCGCAACCTACAAGGCCAGCCTGGCGTGGCAGATCACGCCGAACAAGCTGGTCTATGCAACCTATGCGACAGGATTCCGCCCCGGTGGCAATAATCGCCGCGTCGGTGTAATTCCCTTCCGGTCGGACCGGCTGGCAAATTACGAACTGGGGACCAAGCTCAGCCTGTTCGATCGCCGATTGCGGCTCAACGCGGCGATCTTCTATGAACGATTGACCCGGTTGCAGTTTGCGCTGGCCGCCGTCGGCTCGAACGGCGTCACCAGCACCTATAATGCCGGAAACGCCCGGATCTACGGCGCCGAAGCAGATGCGACCGTCACGCTGGGCGGCCTCATCCTTTCTGCGGCCGGAACCTATATCGATGCCAAGCTGACGAGCGATTTCTGCGAGGTCGACCTTGTGGGAAACAGTGTGTGCACACCCGGCGTCCCGCCAGCCGCGCCCAGGGGCACGCGTTTACCGCTACAGCCACGGTTCAAGGGCAGCCTGACCGCGCGTTACGCCTTCGCGGTCGCATCGCACGACAGCTTTGTCCAAGCGTCGCTCAATTATCGGGGCAGCACAAGAACCGCGCTGCTGGTCTCCGAACAGGCAATCCTGGGTTCGACACAGCGTTTTGCCACTGCCGACTTTTCGGTCGGGACCAAGTTCGACAAATGGACTGCCGAACTGTTCCTCCAGAACGCGTTCGACAAGCGCGGCGAATTGAACAAGTTTGTCGCCTGCGCGGTGCAAAGCTGCGGCCCGTTTGCGCGCTCCTTCCCGATCAAGCCACAGCTATTCGGGCTGAAACTGGGGACGCGGTTCTAATCCTGTTCGGGGTGCGCCGTTTTCGTCGCGGTTGACGCGCGCGCCGTGACGATCAAGAGGGAAGCAATTCCCCTTTTGTCAGGATGGGATCATGTTCCGGATCATTGCGCTGTTCTTCTATGCCCTGCTTTTCGCGGTTCCGTTTGCCGCTTCGGCAGCGGATCGACCCGTCACACTGCTCATCAGCATCGACGGATTCCGCCCCGACTATCTTGATCGCGGCATTACGCCTCGCCTTTCAAGGATGAAAGCGGACGGCGTGTTTGCGCCGATGCGCCCGTCCTTCCCAACCAAGACCTTCCCCAACCACAACACGCTTGTGACGGGCTTGCGCCCCGATCATCACGGCATCGTGGGCAACAGCATGATCGATCCTGTCCGGCCGGGACAGATGTTCAGCCTGGGCGATCCCAAACAGGCGCTTGATCCCTTCTGGTGGGAAGGCGCAGAGCCGATCTGGATTACTGCCGAGAAACAGGGAGTCCGCACCGCAACGGCGTTCTGGCCGGGATCCGAAGTCCTCATCCACGGCGCCCGGCCGCGGGATTGGCTCAGGTTCGATCAGAATATCGGCAACGTCCAGCGGGTGAACACTGTACTCGACTGGATGCGCAGGCCGGTGGCAATCCGGCCATGGCTTGTGACACTCTATTTCGACACGGTTGATACAATGGGCCACCGTTTCGGCATCGACAGCGCAGAAGTGAATGCGGCGATTGCCGATGTCGATGCCCGCGTCGGAGAACTGGCTGACGGATTGGCCGAAATGGGCATCGCCGCCAATATCGTCATCGTTTCAGATCATGGCATGGCCCCGCAGGACGAGGCGCGGACGATCCAGCTCGATACGCTGATCGACCGGGCCAGCTATATCGCCGTCGAGACGGGCCCCTATGCCGCGATCGAGCCGGTCACCGGCACCGACAACCGGGTCGCGGATGCCTTGCTGAAGCCGCACGCCCATATGAGCTGCCAGCGCAAGGAGGATTTGCCCAAGCGGCTATTCTATGGCCAGAATGTCCGCGTCGCTGCGATCGTCTGCCTTGCCGAGCCCGGCTGGTCGATCCTGTCGGGCATCCCCATGTATCCCGTGACCGGCGCCAATCATGGCTGGGATAATGCCTGGCCCGAAATGAATGCGCTGTTCCTCGCAACCGGCCCGGCGATCGCGCAGGGGAAGGTGCTTCCAATCTT
>CXWL01007569.1_pt1 | contig 26665 bp, 29 predicted proteins | sample 590931 | NCBI WGS metagenome assembly CXWL01 (sample SAMEA3498368, study PRJEB10139) | groundwater metagenome | biome: water well; material: biofilm material | place: Germany | collected 2015-04-27 | reverse complement strand
CCGGCCCCGGTGATGCGCCAGGCGCCGCCTCCCGCGGCCCAGCAGGCAGCGCCCGAGGGGGACGAGCGCCGCCGCCATCAGGGCGGCAACCGCAAGAACCAGGACGAACCGGAACGTTGATCGGCGGCCGGGCGGTGCCCGGCGCGCCGCCTCAGGCCGCGTTTTATGTCGTCCATCCAGCCTGTCATGCGGTTCATCGCATTTCGATGGCTGGCGGCGGGGCGCTTCGATACAGTGGTATCACTCCAGCGCACGATGTGCGCAGGAGCCGGCGACGGCGGCATGCCAGCTCAACTTGGCAGGGTCGACCCGGCTTCCCGATACCACCGATTTGTCCCGCTACTTTCCTGATGATGGGAAATAGTTTAAGGCCGGCCCTGCGTCGGCCTTCTTTTTTGCGCGCTGTCCAAAACTCCAACATTGACTACAATGTGAACAGGCGAGCCGGTTTCTTGGGCTGCGCCGCTTCGTTTTCATCTCAAGACTGGATTTGCCATGCACCCGACCGTTGACTCCCTTATCGAATACCCGAGCGATTTCCCGATCAAGGTGATGGGCGCCACGCATGAGGATTTCGCCGCGACCATCATCGACGTCGTGCTTGAGTACGATCCGACTTTTCACATCGGCCGCATGGAAGTGCGTCCTTCGGCCAAGGGCAACTTCACCGGCCTGACCGTGATGGTGCGCGCCACCAGCCGCGTCCAGCTCGACGACCTGTACCGCGCCCTGTCGGGCCACCATATGGTCAAGATCGTCATGTAATTCTTGCGTTGCTGCGCTCCCGCACGCTCGCTCCACGGCCAAGCGGAACTCGCGCAATAGGATAGATACCACCTCACCGATTTCAAGGTTGTTCCCGCCATGCTGGGCTCGCCATGCGATGCTTTTGGCTATCGACGAGGGTACCCCCGTCCCGACCCATGCGGCATCCTGTCTCGTTCTGGCCGCGCATCCTGTCTTATCTTGTCTGGTTTTGACTGGTTTGGAACTCGGCCATGGAGCCGATGTCTAACTTACAGAACCAGACAAAACGAGACAAAACGCACGGGGGAAACGAGCATGAATGCCGCATCGGTCGTGACGCTGGATGCCCCTACGCTGGCCGCCTTGCGCGCCTACTTGAGTTCCACGGGCAACAAATTTTCGCTCTCCAATATTGCCTCGCAGGCTATCCGGGCATGGCTGGCCGACCATGCCGGACCTTGCGACGATGGCGCGCCCGATGCCGGCCGGTTCGATGCCGGGCACGCGGGCGGCGCCACCGAGGCGCCTGCTGCCGGTGCGCGCGGCTACCAGTGGAAGGAGCTGTTCCTGCCCGAAGGAACCGAGTTGCGCATGCAGTACAACGGCGAGGTCTATCACGCCCGCGTGAGCGGCGACGCGATCATGTACCAGGCGCGCCGCGTCTCGCCGCGCCAGTTCACCATCGCCATCGCCGGCGATGGACGCAATGCCTGGCGCGACCTGTCGTTGCGGCTGCCGGGCGAGCAGCACTTTCGCCCGGCGTCCCAGTTGCGGCGCAGGCTGAAAGCCGCACTCGAGGGGCAGCAAGGCAGGCGCCGATCCCGCCACCGGCTCGCCGGCGGCGGCCATCGCCGCCGCCGCGGCCGCGATGGCCGAGGCGCTGCGCAGCGCGCTCGCGCTGGTCGAACACAGCAACGCGCAAGCGGTGCCGAAGTACGAGCGGCGCGTCGACCACCATCGCCGGGCAGCCGACGTGATGGCCGATCACGCCATGTTCGATTGATACCGCAGTGAGGTACGCGGGCGCGGGAATCGCAACGGCGCGACGCCCCTCCGGCACCCGAACCCTTGCTGACTTATAATGGCAGCGCTCCACAACCCTGCCAGCGACCACGCCCCAATGTCCCCTACACGCCCCGAGCCGGCCATCATCCGCGACCTCGGCCGCGCCGAATACGAGCCGGTCTTCGCCGCCATGCGCACCTTCACCGACGCGCGCGATCCCGCCACGCGCGACGAACTGTGGATCGTCGAGCACCCGCCGGTGTTCACGCTCGGCCTGGGCGCCGACCGTTCGCATGTGCTGGCCCCGCACGACATCCCCGTGATCCAGACCGACCGCGGCGGCGAAGTGACGTTCCATGGACCTGGCCAGGTGGTGATCTACCTGCTGATGGACCTGCGCCGCAACAAGCCCGGCGGCAAGTTGTATGCGAAGCAATTTGTCAACAAAATCGAGCAGGCCATCATCGCAGTGCTGGCGGCGTATAATCTCGGCGGTGAGCGCATCGCCGGCGCGCCCGGCATCTACATCGCGGATGGCGCTTGGCAAGGCGCGAAAATCGCCGCGCTCGGCCTGAAAGTGCGCGGCAACGGCTGCACCTATCACGGCGTGTCGCTCAATGTCGCGATGGACCTGGCGCCGTTTTCCTGGATTAATCCGTGCGGCTATTCCGGCCTGGCGACGGTGGACATGCGCAGCATGGGCGCGAGCGTGGCGCTGGCCGAAGTGCAGCAGGCGCTGGCGCGCGAACTGGTCCGCCAGCTTGCCAACTTTGACGCAGCACCAACCGAACAACACAACCATAGCCCGCTTGGGCATGCAGCCAAATGACTCCTGATACCGATACCAGCATCGTCCCCGCCTACAACGCCAGCGACAAGCAAAAAGGCGCCAGCAAGACATCGCGCATCCCGATCAAGATCGTGCCGATCGCCGAAGTCGAGCGCCTCAAGAAACCGGACTGGATCCGCGTCAAGGCGGCGTCGGCCTCGACCCGCTTCTACGAAATCAAGGACATCCTGCGCGCCAACAACCTGGTGACGGTGTGCGAAGAAGCGAGCTGCCCGAACATCGGCGAATGCTTCGGCAAGGGCACCGCGACCTTCATGATCATGGGCGACAAGTGCACCCGCCGCTGCCCGTTCTGCGACGTCGGNNGCCGACCTGCGCCTGTCGTATGTGGTGATCACCTCGGTCGACCGCGACGACCTGCGCGACGGCGGCGCCGGCCACTTCGTCGAGTGCATCCGGCAGACCCGCGCGCTGTCGCCGAAGACCCGCATCGAAGTGCTGGTGCCGGACTTCCGCGGCCGCCTGGCCAAGGCGCTGGCGATCTTCAAGGACGGCTTGCCGGACGTGATGAACCACAACCTGGAAACCGTGCCGCGCCTGTACAAGGAAGCGCGCCCGGGCGCCGATTACAAGCACTCGCTCGAGCTGCTGCGCGACTTCAAGGCGCTGTACCCGAACGCGGTGACCAAGTCCGGCATCATGGTCGGCCTGGGCGAAACCGACGAAGAGATCCTGCAAGTGATGCGCGACCTGCGCGAGCACAACGTCGAGATGCTGACCATTGGCCAGTACCTGGCGCCGTCAAGCTCGCACCTGCCGGTGCGCCGCTACGTGCACCCGGACGTCTTCAAGATGTTCGAGGCCGAAGCGTACAAGATGGGCTTCGTGCACGCCGCGGTTGGCGCGATGGTGCGCAGTTCGTATCATGCGGATGAGCAGGCGCACAGCGCAGGCGTCGCCGCGGTCGAATAACGCCGGGTCGAATGCGCGCGGCCGCCGGCGCCGCGCGCGTCCNNCGATCCAGCCCATATCGACCTGCGACAGCCATGACCTCTTCCCCTCTTCCGCCGGATAACCAGGACGGCGACGATAACGTCGATGCAGCGTTGAGCCGCGAGCTCGATGCGCTCGGGGCGCGCCTCGTGAAGATGGAAGGCCGCGTATTCGTGCGCTTCGCCGGCGTGGTCAGGCTCGGCGACCTGCGCGTGCCGTACCAGCTGGTGCCGGCCCATGGCGTGCTGGCGAAACCGAGCAAGTGGCGCAAGATGGATCCAGNNCCTGGCCGACGATTGCGATTTCGACGCAATGACCTTCCTGCACACGCTGGCCGACCTGGAAACCTCCGACCCGGCCGAGCATGTGTACGACCGCATCCGCCAGCGCATCATCCACGCGGTCGAACGCGAACAGGAAGAGCGCCACGCCGCGCGCACCAAGCAAAGCATCAACCTGGCCGAGTATCCCGATTCGTTCGAGGTGGCCAGCCGCATGCCGCGCCGCTTCATCGCGCTGCTCGGCCCCACCAACTCCGGCAAGACCCACCGCGCGATGGAGGCGCTGATGAAGGCGCCGAGCGGGATCTACCTCGCGCCGCTGCGCCTTCTGGCGCTGGAAAACTTCGAGCGCATGCAGGCGGCCCGCCCGCACGGCAGGGAACTCAAGGTCAGCCTGGTGACCGGCGAGGAGCGCCGCCTGGTCGAAGGCGCCACCCACGTCGCCAGCACAGTGGAAATGCTCAATTCGCGCACCCGGGTCGAGGTCGCGGTGATCGACGAAATCCAGATGCTGGGCGACCGCGACCGCGGCGCCGCCTGGACCGCCGCGGTATGCGGCGCGCCCGCCTCGGTGGTCTACCTGGTCGGCGCACCGGAAGCGCGGCGCGCCATCGAGGCGCTGGCCGAGCGCCTCGAGGTGCCGCTCGAAGTGCATGTCCTCAAGCGCATGGCGCCGCTGGCGATGGAGCCTTCCGCCGTGCGCAAGCTGCGCAACCTGCGACGCGGCGACGCGGTCATCTGTTTCTCGCGCCGCGAAGTGCTGAAGTGGCGCGACATGATTACCGAGATCGGCCTGTCGGTGTCCACCGTGTACGGCAACCTGTCGCCCGAAGTGCGGCGCGCGCAGGCCGAGCGCTTCCGCGACGGCTCGGCCGACATCGTGGTCGGCACCGATGCGCTGGCGATGGGCCTGAACATGCCGATCGCACGCATCGTGATGACCACCGCGATCAAGTACAACGGCTACGACGAAGAAGAGATCTCGGCCGCGCTGGCGCGCCAGATCGCCGGCCGCGCGGGCCGCTACGGGGTGCACGAGGAAGGCTTCGTGGCAGGCTACGACGACGACACGCACGAAGTCATGCGCTCGCTGCTGAAGGAGAAGCTGGCGCCGTTGGCCGCCAGCGGCTTTGCGGTTGCGCCTTCGATCGAACAGCTGCACCGGATCGCCGCCGTCACCAACGAGACCTCGCTGGTCAAGCTGCTCAAGCGCTTCACCCACAACATCGATGTACCCGACGGCTTCTTTTACCCTCGCATTACGGAAGACCAGTCGGAGCGCGCGATTTGGCTGGACACACTGCCGCTGACGGTAGCGNNCGCTGACGGTAGCGGAAAAATTCATGCTGTCGCTGGTGCCGGTGTCGAGCAAGGTGCCGTCCTTGCAGGGCGCGTGGGAGCACTGGGCGGTGTCGCTGGCGAAGAAAAGGGTCTGCAAGCTCGAGCCGGAGGGCGGCTCGCTGCGCTGGCTGAACCTGCAGGAAGTGGAGGACGCCTGCAAGCGCTACTCGGCCTACGCCTGGATTGCCTACCGCGAGCCTGAGTACTTCCCGAGCGTGGAGCTGGCGCAGGAGCTGTCGCGCGCCGCGTCGGAGCGGGTCGATTCGATCCTGCAGGCGCAGAATGCGGCGGCGCGCAAACGGCCTGGCGGAAGCGCCAGCGGCAGCAGTAAAAGAAGGTGAGCCGCGCGGCGACGCGCTAAGATGGCGGCATTGAGCACGCGAGGGGTCTGACGGGGCCGCCGAGGACCGGTTGAGTTGACGCCTGCCATCCGGGGTCGGAACAAGCCACAAGCGCTGAGAAAGGGAATCAAGATGAGCGAACGAGAACACACGCCGGAACAGTTGAACGGCATCGGGGTCGGCCGTTTTCCCGGTTACCTCGGCATTGAAATCACCCGGGTAGGGAATGGCGAAGTGGCGGCGCGCATGGAGGTCAAGCCGCACCACCTGGCGCCGAACGGTTTCCTGCACGCCGGCAGCGTGGTAACCCTGGCCGACACCGCGTGCGGCTACGCCTGCCGCGTCAACCTGCCGGAAGGCGCGGAAAACTTCACCACCATCGAACTGAAATCGAACCACCTCGGCACCGCGCGCGACGGCGCCATCGAATGCGTGGCGAAACCGGCCCACATGGGGCGCACCACGCAGGTGTGGGACGCGGTCGTCAGCAACGCCGCGAACGGAAAAACCATCGCCATTTTCCGCTGCACGCAAATGATCTTGTATCCAAAAAACCCAAGCTGAATTTTATGAACATGACACTGAAATCGCTCTGCGCCGCCGCCTTGCTGGCCCTCGCCTCGTTCGCTCCGGTGCACGCGGCCGACGACGCCACCTACCGCGGGCTGGGCGGCCAGCCAGGTATCAAGAAGATCGTCGCCACCCTGGTGACGCTGATCCAGGCCGATCCGCGCATCAAGGAGTCGTTTGCCGATTCCGACATGAAGCACGTGGGGATGCGCCTCGAAGAGCAGTTCTGCATGCTCAGCGGCGGTCCGTGCGTCTACAAGGGCGAGGAAATGGCGGAAACCCACCGCGGCCTGAAGGTCACCAATGCCCAGTTCAACGCGCTGGCCGAGGACCTGCAGATCGCGATGGAGCGCCACGACGTGCCGTCGCATGTGCAAAACAAGCTGGTGGCGAAACTGGCGCCGATGCAGCGCGCGATCGTGACCAAGTAAGCGCGCGCCGGGCTGCCTGGCCTTACAGCCGCATCCACGGGCCCTTGTACAGGATCGGCCCGGTCGGTCCGTTCGGGTCCGGCGAGCCGCCCTTCGGCTCCAGCGTGACCGCCAGCAGCGCCACGTCCTCGCTGATTGCCGTGTCGCTCAGCGGGAAGCTGGCGCGCTTGCTCGCCAAGACCCCCAGCGAACGCGGCTTGCCCGATTTCGGCACCGCCCACAGGTGCAGGCTCTTGTCGGCGGCCACCGGCGCGCTCGAGAGCAGGCGCACTTCGAGCGCCTTGTGGCGGCTGTCGGCGGTCACCAGCATCGCGGTCTGGGTCTGGTCGTCGCTCAGGGTGGCGATGTAGGAGATGGCCGGCAGGTCGGCGGTCTTGCTCAGCACGACCACCAGCAACAGCGCGGCCAGTCCGGTCGAGGCCAGGCCGAGGCCGCGCCAGAACGCCAGGTTTTCGTTGAGCCAGTACTGCCAGCCGCTGGCCTTGCGCGTCAGGCCGAGGCGCCGCTCGATGCCGCGCCACAGGCGTTTCGGCGGGGTCGCGTCGCCCGCGAACTCGGCCATCGGCGCCAGCCGCTGCTGCCACGCGGCGGTGATGTTGCGCAGGTCCGCATCCTGGTGCAGCCAGCCTTCGAAGCGGCGCCGCGCGCCGCCGCGCAAGGTGCCGAGCACGTATTCGGCCGCCAGCTTCTGGCGCAGCACGTGGTTGTTCCGGATATTCATGCCTGCTCCCCGCGCGCCAGACACACGCGCAGTTTCTCGAGGCTGCGCCGGATCCAGGTTTTCACCGTCCCGATCGGCAGCTTCATCCGGTTCGCCACTTCACTGTGCGACAAGTCGTGGAAATACGCCAGCGCCACCACCTGGCGATGCGCGCCTTCCAGCGCCGACATGCACCACGCCAGCGCTTTCGCGTCCCCACTCATTTGCAGCGCCTCGATCGGCGTCGCCTGCGGATCCTGCAGAGCATTCATGACTTCGCGATCAAATTGTTCCGCATCGATTTCGACCGAAGCGTCGCTGCGCCTGAGGTGGTCGAATGCCTTGTTCCGGACGATGGTCGCCATCCAGGTCATCGGCGCGGCAAGATGAGCTTGATAGCTGGCGGCATGGTTCCAGATCGCGACAAAGCCCTCCTGTAAGACTTCCTCGGCGAGCTCGCGCTTATGCAATATACGCAGGGCGAAGCCGAACAGTTTCGATGAGCTCGCATCGTACAGCGCGCGGAAGGCGACGGCGTCGCCTTTTCCGGCTGCCGCCAGCCAGGATTTCAGTTGCTGCGGGTCGAGTGGTTTGACGTCCATGGACACAACTGAGCCTTTGATGGTGGGTTCGGGAAGCCGCGGCGATTGCGAGGCTGGGCGGTGGAGGTTATCTCAATCGCATACCCAAATACAACAAAAGAATGGCCAAAATAATCAAAAATAGTTGAATCCGATCCGCTGCGGATTACGTACACACTTAAGCCTATGTTGGCTGGCGGCAATTGTATAAAATCCGAAGTAACTTCAGGAGACTTCAATGCACTACAGAATTGGTCACGCGCTGCTGTTGGCAGCGACCCTCAGCGGCGGCGCCACGCAGGCGCACGCCGCCGCCCCGGATCTGGGCAAGCTGACCGCCACCGGCGGCGTCAGCCAGGTCGAGGGCGCGGGCGGCGGCGGCCTGACCCCGTGGGCGCTGATCGGCGGCTACGGCAGCCGCGACAGCTGGGGCGCGAACGCGCACTACACCCGCGTGACGACCCAGGATTATTCGCTCGATTCGTACGGCGTGGCGGTGGGCATTGCCGACCGCGTCGAAGTATCGCTGGCGACCCAGGATTTCCGCGGCAGCCTGGCGCCGCTGAACGAGCTGCGCATCAAGCAGGACATCCTCGGCCTCAAGGTCAAGCTGATCGGCGACGCGGTGTACGACCAGGACCTGGCGCTGCCGCAGATCGCGGCGGGCGTGATGGCCAAGCGCAACAAGGGCATCGGCGGCCTGGGCGCGCTGGGCGTGACCAAGGTCACCGAGCTGGGCGCGAAGGATGAGAACGGCGTCGACTACTACGTGGCCGCCACCAAGATCTTGCTCGACCGGAGCCTGCTGCTGAACGCGACCTTGCGCGCGACCAAGGCGAATCAGATGGGCCTGCTCGGCTTCGGCGGCGACAAGGGCGACAGCTATCAGGCCAGGCTCGAGGTGTCGGCGGCGTACATGATCAGCCGCAAGCTGGTGGCGGGCGTGGAATACCGCATGAAGCCGAGCAACCTCGGCGTGGACGACGAGAAAGCGTATTACGACGTGTTTGCCGCCTGGTTCCCGAGCAAGCATGTGTCGGTGACGGCGGCGTACGCGGTGCTGGGCGATATCACGGTGTTCAATCCGGTACGCCAGCGCGGCGCTTACCTGTCGGTGCAGACTGGGTTTTGATTAAAAGGCCAAGTGACCGGGGTCAGAGCTAGGTCTGACCCCGGTCNNGGTCTGACCCCGGTCACTGTCAACCCGCGGCGAGCGCCTTCTGCAGCAGCGTGTGCAGCGCGCCGAATTCCGGCTCGCCCACATAGCGCTTGAGGATCTTGCCGTCCTTGCCGATCACGAAGGTGGTCGGAGTCATCGTCACGTCGCCGAACGCCTTGGCAAGGTCGCCGCCGGAGTCGAGCGCCACGATGAACGGCAGCTTGCGCGTCTCGGTGAAATTGACCACGTAATTGGGCGGGTCGTACTTCATCGCCACCGCCACGAATTCCAGCCCCTGCCCCTTGAACTTGTTGTACGTCTCGACCATCTGCGGCATTTCCTTCACGCAGGTGGTGCACGAGGTCGCCCAGAAATTGACCATCACCACCTTGCCGCGCAGCCCTTGCGTGCTGACTTTGTCGCCGGCCAGGCTGATGAAGGTGACGTCGGGCGCCGCCACGCTGCCGTCCAGGGTCGCGTAGCCCACACCGGCGAGCGCGAGCACCAGCGTGCCGATGGCGGCCGGCTTGATCCAGGAACGGGGTGTGGCTGGGGAAGTCATGATATCGGGAGAAAGTTGGCGAACCGGGCCATTATAGCCCCGTCCTGCCGTCNNCCGTCCTGCCGTCGTCACAGGCCCGGCTTGGGCGGCGACATCGCGCGCAGTTCGTCTTCGGTGATGTACTCGAGCAGCTTCACGACTTTCTGCACGCCGGACACGCCGCGCGCCACATCGGCGGCGACCTGGCCTTCGCGCTGGGTCACGCGGCCCATCAGGTAGACCGTGCCGCGTTCGGTCACGACCTTGAACGAGGTGGCCGAGATGGTCTTCATGTCGACCAGGCTGGCCTTGACCTTGGTGGTGATCAGCGCGTCCGACGAGCGCGCCGTGTAGCTGGACGGGCTGGCGATTTCGAGTTCGTTGGCGATCGACTGCACGCCGTCGATCGAGCGCACCTCGTTCTCGACGCGCGCCTTGCTGGCGGCGTCCTTGACTTCGCCGGTCAGCAGCACCTTGCGGTTGAAGCTGGCGATGTTGACGTGCGCATCGCTGCCGGCGATTTTCGGCACCCGCAGTTCGGCCTTGACGGTGATCGCCTTGTCCTCGGTCTGCGCGCCCAGGGTGCGGCGGTCGGCGGTGGCGACGGCGCCCATCACGGCGCCCCCGACCATCATTTCAACGCAACCGGAAAGGCTGGTCAGCAAGGCTGCGCAGATCAACGCTTTCGCGAGCGGGCGCATAAGGGGCTGGCCGAAATTACTCATTCTCATCTCCTCCGAACAGGGCGACATCGATGCCGTCGCAAATACAGTGAATCGTGACCAGGTGGACTTCCTGGATGCGGGCGGTGCGGGAATGCGGGACGCAAATGTGGACGTCGGCGTCGGTCAGCATCTTGCCGAGCTCGCCGCCATCCTTGCCGGTCAGCGCCACCACGCGCATTTCGCGCTCGAGCGCCGCTTCGACGGCGGCCAGCACGTTGGCCGAGTTGCCGGAGGTCGACAGCGCCAGCAGGATGTCGCCGGCCTGGCCGAAGGCCTGCACCTGCTTCGAGAAGATCTCGCGGTAGCTGTAGTCGTTGCCGACCGCGGTCATGATCGAGGTGTCGGTGGTCAGCGCCAGCGCCGGCAGCGGGAAGCGCTCGCGCTCGAAGCGGCCGACCAGCTCGGCGGCGAAGTGCTGGCAGTCGGCGGCCGAACCGCCGTTGCCGCAGGCGAGAATCTTGTTGCCGTTCGACAGCGCGCCGAACATCAGGTCGATGGCCTCGGAAATCGGTTGGGACAAGACGGTGGCCGACTTGAGCTTCAGTTCGGCGCTTTCCTGGAAGTGAGCGAGGATGCGTTGTGTATTCATAGTGTGCCGATTATAGTGCAGCGGCAACCAGTGCCGGGCAAGTGCTGTTAAAAATGCTTACACTTCAATGACGTTGCGGAGCCATTCGAGCTGGCCGGCGTCGATCGCCACCACGTCGAAGCGGCACGCCGGCTCGACCGGAAGGCCCATCAGGTAGAGCTGGGCGGCGCGCACCATGCGCCGGATCTTGGCCGGCGTGATGCTGGCGGCGGCCCCGCCCTGGGCCGTGCCGGCGCGCTGGCGCACCTCGACGAATACCAGCGTCGCGCCGTCCTGCATGACCAGGTCGATCTCACCGCCCTTGCACTGGAAGTTGGCTTCGACCAGCACCAGACCGTGGCGCTGGAGGTAGGCCAGCGCGGCCTGTTCCCACTGACGGCCCTGGCGCTGCTTGTCGCTGAGGCGCTCGCCCCACATCTCAGCGCCCGGTCGGCACCAGCGTAAACGCGCCGCCCTGGTACACCGCGGCCGGCTGCACCCGTTCGAAGCGCGTCGGGCCGTTGCCGAAGCCGACCGACAGCCGGCCGGTCACGCCATCGAGCTGGAAATCGGCGCCCGGATGCAGCGCGATTTCGCGCGCCACCCGGAACGCATCGATGCCGAGCGCGTACAGGCGGTCCATGTCGAGCGTGCGCGAGGCGCCGCTCCAGCGCGGGTAGACCATCACCGCCTGGTGCGCCGGCTGCACTTCCCACGGCAGGTCGAGCAGGCGCATGCCGTCCAGTTCCGTCATCGCCGCGCCGGCCTCGGCGCCCGGATTGACCGACGAGGTGCCGTAGCACGGCAGGTCGGTGCCGAGCGCGCCGCGCACCTGGCCGACCTGGCTGGCGTCGAGCGCGGTAAACAGCAGCGTCGGCTGGGCGTTGTCGGCCTGGGCGCGCAACTGGCCCAGCGCCGCTTCGCTCAGGTAGCCGTTGGAGTCGGCCAGCAACACCGTTTGCGACTTGAGGCCGAGCTGCTTCCAGCGCGCCGCGAAGCTGGCCGCGATGCGGCGCTGCCAGGCGCTGGAGCCGGCGACGATCATGGCCGAGCCGCCCGGATGCTCGTCGCCGGCCCAGTTGGCGACCTGGCGCGCCTCGTCCTCGATCGACAGGCCCATCACCAGCATATGGGGCGGCAGGGCGGCGGCGCGGGGGCGCGCTTCCGGATGGTTCAGCGCGATGGTCGGCTTGCTGACCAGCGCACTGGCGGCCAGCGCGCTGACCGCCGAGCGGGCCAGCGGGCCGACCACGATATCGTTTTGCGCCAGCGCGGCGGCATAGGCGTCGAGCGTCTCCTGTGCGCCGTCGCCGGTTTCGACCAGGTTCACGGTGAAGCCGTCGCGGTCGCGTTCATAGGCCGCCATGAAGCCTTCGCGCAGCGCGCCGGCGGGCTGGCCCAATGCCTCCGAGCGCAGCGGCAGCATCAGGGCGATGCGGGTGGTGCGCTGGCGGGTGGCGGCGCCGGGCTGCTCGACCGGCATGCTCCCGACCTGGGGCAGCTCGACGCGCATGGTCTCGGCGGACGGCATCGGTTCGGCGCGCACTGGCGCAGGGACCGCACGGATGGGCACCGGCGGCAGCGCACTTGTGTTTGAATCGATAGGCGCGCACAATCGGCCCGGCGCGTCGCAGGGCGTGCTGCAGCCGCCCAGTGCGAGCAGCATCGCGCCGCCGGCGAGCGCGGCGAGCAGGCCCTTGAGACCAATATTGAGCATTACATTCCCTATGACAGAAATCCAGTCCAGCCAGATCGCGCAACTTCCCGTCATCGGCGAAGCGGCCCACCAATCCTATCCTACAGCAACACTGTACATTGTCGCCACACCGATCGGCAACGTGACCGACATCAGCCTGCGCGCGCTGCAGGTGCTGGCGCTGGTGGACGCGGTGGCCTGCGAGGACACCCGCAACACCGGCAACCTGCTGACCCGGTTCGGGCTGTCCAAGCCGATGATCGCCGCGCACCAGCACAACGAGCGCGAAGTGGCGGACAAGCTGATCACGCGCCTGCTGGGCGGGGAGCGGATCGCGCTGGTGTCCGACGCCGGCACGCCGGGCGTATCCGACCCGGGCGCGCGGATCGTCGACGCGGTGCGCGCGGCAGGGCTGCGCGTGCTGCCGCTGCCGGGCGCCTCGGCCGCGATTACCGCGCTGTCGGCCAGTGGGCTGGTCAACGACCGTTTCTACTTCGTCGGCTTCCTGCCGGCCAAGGCCAAGCAGCGCGAGAGCGCCCTGCTGGAACTGATCGCGGTGCCGGCGACGCTGGTGTTGTATGAAGCGCCGCACCGGATTCTCGATTGCGTCGAAGCGTTGGCCGGGGTGTTCGAGCCTACGCGCCAGGTGGTTTTCGCGCGCGAGCTGACCAAGCTGTTCGAAGAGATCCACCGCTGCCCGTTGAGCGAGGCGCTGGCCTGGGTCAAGGCCGATGCGCACCGTGAAAAAGGCGAGTACGTGGTGCTGGTCGAAGGCGCGGTGGCCGGCAGCGACGCCGAGGAAGCAGATGCCGAGCGCATCCTCAACATCCTGTTGTCCGAATGTTCGGTCAAGCAGGCTGCCAGCCTGGCTGCGCAAATCACCGGCCGCAAGAAAAACGCCCTGTACGACCGTGCGCTCGCCATCAAGAGCCAGCAAGTGTGAACAACCCTTGGGGTCAGTGCCGACATTCGGACACGGCCCCATCCATAGCGCAGTCAATAGTGCTGAGCTCGTGTCCGAATGTCGGCACTGACCCCAGAGGTGGTTACCACTTGCAGCCGCCGTTTTTTTTATCCATCATTAAATAGAACGGGGCCAGTAGGCCGCCAGGGATGCCGTCCTTGCAGTCGCGCCGCTTGGCCCTGGCGATCGCGCGCGCGGCCCTGGTTTCGGTTTCAAGCGCCTTGGGTGGCAACTGGGCCACAGCCGTGCCGGCCCTGGCCGGATCGGGCTCGCTGGCAAGCTGGCGCGCCATCCGCCGCGCCGCGTCAGGATCGAATCGCGGCGCGGCTTCCGGCACCGGCGGCTCGACAGTGAAGGCGTCCGGCGCCGCCGCCGCGCCGCGCAGCTGCTGTGGCAACGCGATCACGTCAGGCGGAGCGCGGCGCTTCGGCCTCGACGCAGCCGCAGACCTGGCCGCAGGCGCAGTGTCGGCCCTCGGCCGCGCAACAGGTGCCGGCGGCGGACGCAGCCACACGGCGATCGCGCGCGCCGGCGCAGTGTCGTCCGCCGGACGCGCCGGCATGCCCTGGCGCCACGCGAACAGCAGCGCGCCATGCAAGGCCACCGACAGCGCCATCCCCGCAATCAGTCGCGAGGGGCGCTTGAGGGCAATCTCATGCTGCAAGGTTAGGGTTGGCTTCACGTTTTCGATGGTTTTTGGGTCGCCCATGGTCGCATATCTTGGGTTTGTGACAAGCGGCGATTCGGAATGTTCGTAAAACTTACGGCCAACCCTTGACCGGGCAGGTCGCAGCCGTTATGATTCTTGTCCTCGGAGTGTGGCGCAGTCCGGTAGCGCACCTGGTTTGGGACCAGGGGGTCCAAGGTTCGAATCCTTGTACTCCGACCAGCATTAAATGAAAAGGCCGACGATTAATCTCGTCGGCCTTTTCATTTCCACCTCGTCTTTTCTCGACCGGTCACCCGGCGCGCCGCGCGGCGATCGCATTGCCTGCCCGGCTGGCGCCCTTGCGCCCAAGCTGCTGCGAGATGAACTGGCCGGCGTCGACCACCATGTCGAGGTCGATCCCGGTCGCGATTCCCAACCCATGCATCAGGTACAGCACGTCTTCGGTGGCGACGTTGCCGGTCGCGCCCTTGGCGTACGGGCAGCCGCCCAGCCCGGATACCGACGAGTGGAAAATCGATACGCCTACTTCCAGGCTGGCGTAGATGTTGGCCAGCGCCTGCCCGTAGGTGTCGTGGAAGTGGCCGGCGATGCCGTCGATCCGGAATTCGCGCGCCGCGCGCAGCATCACCGCCTGCGTCTTGCGCGCGGTCGCCACGCCGATGGTGTCGGCGATGTCGATCTCGTCGCAGCCCAGGTCGCGCATGCGCCCCACCACGTCGGCCACCGCGCTCTCCGGCACCTCGCCCTGGTACGGGCAGCCGAACGCGCAACTGATGCTGGCGCGCAGGCGCAAGCCGTTGTCTTTGGCGGCCTTCGCCACCGGCTCGAAGCGGGCGATCGATTCGGCGATCGAGCAGTTGATGTTCTTCTGCGAGAAGGCCTCCGAGGCCGAACCGAAGATCACCACTTCGTCGGCGCGCGCGGCCAGCGCGGCTTCGAAGCCCTGCAGGTTCGGGGTCAACGCGGAATAGATGGTGCCGGGGCGGCGCGCGATCTGCGCCATCACCTCGGTGCTGGTCGCCATCTGCGGCACCCACTTCGGCGACACGAACGACGCCGCCTCGATGTTGGCAAAGCCGGCCCGCGACAGGCGATCGACCAGTTCGATCTTCACCGCCGCGGAGACAGATTCCTTCTCGTTCTGCAGGCCGTCGCGCGGGCCTACTTCGACAATTTTTACCTGGTTCGGCAAATTCGGCTGGATGTTCATGTCAGTACCCCTTGTTGCGGTCGACGACGTCCGCCACCGGCTCGCCGTTCTCTAATTTGTCGATTTTGCCGGCGATCTGGCGAACGCTGTCAGCACGGACGGTGAGCGCCGAAATATGCGGCGTGATGGTGATGCGCGGCTCGTCCCAGAACGGATGGGGCGCCGGCAGCGGCTCGTTGCGGAATACGTCGAGCGTGGCGCCGGCCAGGTGGCCGGAGCGGATCAGCGTGAGCAGGTCCGGCTCGGCCACGTGAGCGCCGCGCGCGACGTTGACCAGGTAGGCGCCCTGCGGCAGCTGCGACAGCCTGGCGCGGTCGAGCAGGGTCGAGGTTTCGGGCGTGAGCGGCAGCATGCACACCAGCACGCGGGTGCCGGCCAGGAATTCGTCGAGGCTTTCCAGGCCCGCATAGCAGGCCACGCCGTCGACCTGCTTCGGCGTGCGGCTCCAGCCGCGCAGCGGGAAGCCGAACTGCGCCAGCGCCCGCAGCACCGGGCCGCCCAGCATGCCCATGCCCAGCACGCCGATGGTGAAGTCCTGCTTGTCGGGTTGCGGCAGCGGCGCCCAGATGCCGCGCCGGGCCTGCTTTTCGTAATCGTCGAAACGGCGGAAGTAGCGCAGCACTGCATGCACCACGTATTCGGCCATCTGCACCCCCATGCCGGCATCCCCAAGCCGGATGATCGGCGCGGCCGGCAGCGCATCGCCGAACTTGAGGATCGCATCGACGCCGGCGCCGGCCAGGAAGATCGCCTTCACTTCCGCCAACTGGCCAAGCAGCGCGGCCGGCGGCCCCCACAGCACCGCGTAGTCGCAATGCGCTTGCCGCGCGCCTTCCTGCCACACCACCACTTCTGCCTGCGGCAGCGCGGCGGCGAAATCCGTCACCCATGGATCGGTCTGGCCATCGGCGCGGTAAAGAAGAATTCGCATGCCCGTCCTCTGGTTATTTTCTTACTCGGCGGCGAAGGCGAGCAGCGGCGCGCCGTCGGTCACCTGGTCGCCGACCTGGTACAGGATCTCTTCGACCAGTCCGTCGGCCGGCGCGGCGATGGTGTGCTCCATCTTCATCGCTTCCATGATCACCAGCGGATCGCCCTTCTTGACCTTCTGGCCGGCGCACGCGAGCACCGCCACTACCTTGCCCGGCATCGGCGCGGTCAGGCGCCCGCCCACCGCTTCCGCTTCGCCCGCATGCGCCATCGGGTCATTGTAGGCCAGCGTGAAGTGGCGCCCGCCGGTGAACACGTGGAAGGTGTCGCCGTCGCGCCGCACCGCGCCGTGCATCGAGGCGGCGCCCAGCTTGATCGACAGCTCGGCGCCTTCGCGCGCCAGCAGCGACAGGTCGGCCTCGATGCCGCCCACGTCGAGATCCCAGCCGCCGGCATGGTAGGTCACGCCTACCTGGTATGCCTTCTGTTCGGTGGCCGCGGCGTAGTCGTCGGCGAACGACAGCACGCGCCGGTATGCGCCGTTCAGGCGCCAGCCGAGCGCGTTGCCGAACGGGTCGGCCGGATTGGCCGAGACGGCGGCCGAGGCGTCCTTCTCCGCTTCGATCAGCGCCACCGCCGCGAACGCGAGCGCGCCCACCGGAGCCGCCTTCGGCGCCGGGAACAGGGTGTCCGCGTTGCGCTCGATCAGGCCGGTGTCGAGGTCGGCCTGCGCGAAGGCGCCGCCTTCCACCAGCCGCTTGAGGAAGGCGATGTTGGTCGCCAGCCCGACGATGCGGAATTCGGCCAGCGCCTGCGACATGCGCGCCAGCGCCTGGGTGCGGTTCGCGCCCCACACGATCAGCTTGGCGATCATCGGGTCGTAGAAAGGCGAAATCGCGTCGCCTTCGCGCACGCCTGAATCGATCCGCACCGGGGCCGGTTCGCCGTTCGGGCCCGCGCCCAGCTCGAAGCTGACCGCGCCTGGCGTGTCCATGTGGCGCAGCGTGCCGATCGACGGCAGGAAGCCCTTCTCGGGATTCTCGGCGTAGATGCGCGCTTCGATCGAATGGCCGTGGATGCCCAGCTCGTGCTGCGCCTTCGGCAGCGGCTCGCCAAAGGCGACGCGCAGCTGCCACTCGACCAGGTCGGTCCCGGTGATCATCTCGGTCACCGGGTGCTCCACCTGCAGGCGGGTGTTCATCTCCATGAAGTAGAACGAGCCGTCCTGGTTGGCGATGAATTCCACCGTGCCGGCGCCGACGTAGCCGACCGCCTTGGCGGCGGCAACCGCGGCTTCGCCCATCGCGGCGCGGCGGGCCAAAGGCATGCCCGGCGCCGGCGCTTCTTCCAGCACCTTCTGGTGGCGCCGCTGCACCGAGCAGTCGCGCTCGTGCAGGTAGACGCAATTGCCGTGGGTGTCGGCGAACACCTGGATCTCGATGTGGCGCGGGCGGATCAGGTATTTTTCAGCCAGCACCTTGTCGTCGCCGAAGGAGCTGATCGCTTCGCGCTTGCAGGACGCCAGCGCGGCCTTGAAGTCTTCCGACTTCTCGATCACCCGCATGCCCTTGCCGCCGCCTCCGGCGGAAGCCTTGAGCAGCACCGGATAGCCGATCCGGTCGCCCTGCGCCTGCAGGAAGTCCGGGTCCTGCTGGTCGCCGTGGTAGCCGGGCACCAGCGGCACGTCGGCGTGTTCCATCAGCGACTTGGCGGCCGACTTGGAACCCATCGCGCGCATGCTCGATGCCGGCGGGCCGATGAACACCAGGCCGGCCTGCTGGCAGGCGTCGGCGAAGTCGGCGTTCTCGGACAGGAAGCCATATCCCGGGTGCACCGCTTCGGCGCCGGTGGCCAGCGCCACGGCGATGATCTTGTCGCCGCACAGGTAGCTCTCCTTGGCGGCGGCAGGGCCGATCAGCACCGCCTCATCGCACACCGCCACGTGCTTGGCGCCGGCGTCCGCCTCGGAATACACCGCGACGGTCTTGATGCCCATGCGGCGCGCCGTGGCGGCTACCCGGCAAGCGATTTCGCCACGGTTGGCGATGAGGATTTTCTTGAACATGCGTTTGTTCCGAAGCGGTGGTTGATCGGGTTGTGAAAAATAGCGCGAAGCGAGCGGCTTAGCCGCCGCAGCTCGCCTTTGGCGCGGAGTCGAGCATCGAGGCGCGGGTCTGCAGGCCGAGTTTCTCCAGCAGCGCGCGGTCGTCGTGCGCCTCGGGATTGTCGGTGGTGAGCAGCTTGTCGCCGTAGAAAATCGAGTTGGCGCCGGCCAGGAAGCACATCGCCTGCACCGCTTCGCCCATCTGGCGGCGGCCCGCCGACAGGCGCACGCGCGCCTTCGGCATGGTGATCCGGGCGACCGCGATGGTGCGCACGAATTCGAACGGATCGAGCGGATCGAGGCCGTGCAGCGGCGTGCCTTCGACCTGCACCAGGTGGTTGACCGGCACCGATTCGGGATACGGGTTGAGGTTGGCCAGCTGGGCGATCAGGCCGGCGCGCTGTGCGCGCGACTCGCCCATGCCGACGATGCCGCCGCAGCAGACCTTCAGGCCGGCATTGCGCACCTTGCCCAGGGTGTCGAGGCGGTCCTGGTATTCGCGGGTCGAGATGACGTTGCTGTAGAACTCCGGCGCGGTGTCGAGGTTGTGGTTGTAGTAATCGAGGCCGGCGTTCTTGAGGCGGTCGGCCTGGCCTTCTTCCAGCATGCCGAGGGTGGCGCAGGTCTCGAGGCCGAGCGCCTTCACTTCGCGCACCATCTCTTCGACCTTGTCCATGTCGCGGTCTTTCGGACCGCGCCAGGCGGCGCCCATGCAGAAGCGGGTCGCGCCGTTGGCCTTGGCCTGGCGCGCGGCGTCCAGCACGGTGTCGATGCCGAGCAGCTTCTTGGCTTCGACGCCGGTGTCGTAGCGCGCGGCCTGCGGGCAGTAGCCGCAGTCCTCTTCGCAGCCGCCGGTCTTGATCGACAACAGGGTCGCCAGTTCGACGTCGCCGGCCGGGAAGTTGGCGCGGTGCGCGCTCTGGGCCTGGAACATCAGGTCATTGAACGGCAGCTCGAACAGCGCCAGCACGTCGGCCAGCGGCCAGGTGGCCGCATCCGGCAGCGTGATCGCGGCGGCAGGCGGGTGGAACGATACGGATTGGGTCTGGGACATCGTGATTCCTTCTACAGAGTTCAGTCTTGCACAGGCGGCCATCCAGGCATCCCGGCGAGTTCGATAAATTCGGCAGCTTTGGCAGCCGAGGGGTTTTCCATGTATGGCACGCGGCCCAGCATCGGGGCCGGGATGCGCTGCGCCAGCGCTTCGATATTCTCGTCGATGAATTCCATGTCGGGGTCGACTTCGTTCGCGACCCAGCCGGCCAGCACCAGGTTGCGCGCGACGATCGCCTCGATCGTCAGGAGGCTGTGGCTGATGCAGCCGAGCCGCACGCCGACCACCAGCACCACCGGCAGGTTGAGCTGCGCGGCCAGGTCGGCGCTGTCGAATTCGCCCGACAACGGGACCCGGAAACCGCCCACTCCCTCGACCACCACGGCGTCCGAGGCGGCGGCGATTTCGGCGTAGGCCGCGATGATCGGCACCGGCTCGATCACGATGCCTTCGAGCGCGGCGGCGATGTGCGGCGCGGCGGCCGCGCGCAGCATGTAGGGCGTGGTCAGGTTGCGCGGCAGGTGCACGTTGCCGGCTTCGATCAGCTGGTCGGCGTCGTCGTTGTGCAGCTCGCCGTCGCGCATTTCGGCGCCGGCCGCGACCGGCTTCATGCCGCAGGCGCGCACGCCGCCGGCCACCAGCTTGCGCAGGATCGCCGACGACACCAGCGTCTTGCCGATTTCGGTGTCGGTGCCGGTGACGAAGCAGGAAAAGCGCGACGGCAGGCCGCCGTTCGCCTGCGCTTTCGGTTCGGCTTCGAGCACCGGGGCCGCGGCGGTGGCGNNGGCGGTGGCGAACATCGGGTCGATCGGATCGTTGAGGCTCATCTCAAGTCCTTTCCAGCTGGTTGAGCGCAGCGACGAGCTGCGCGACGTCTTCGTGGGTGTGGGCGGCCGACAGCGTCACGCGCAGGCGCGCGGTGCCGGCTGGGACGGTCGGCGGACGGATCGCCGGCACCCACAGGCCTTGCCCGTACAGGCCGGCTCCGGCGCGCAGCGCTTCGTCGTTGGCGCCGATGATGATCGGCTGGATCGCGGTGATCGACTCCGGCAGCTGCCAGCGCTCCAGCCGCAGGCCCTCGCGGAACTGCTTCACCAGCGCGTTCAGGTGGGCGCGCCGCGCGGCGCCCTCGGCGCCGTCGATGATGGCGAGGCTGGCCAGCAGCGCGTGCGCCAGCGCGGGCGGCGCGGCGGTGGTGTAGATGTAGGGCCGGGAGCGCTGGATCATCAGTTCGATCACGCTGGCGTGGGCGGCGACGAACGCGCCGCCCACGCCGGCCGCCTTGCCGAGGGTTCCCATGTAGACCAGGTTGGGCGAGCGCAGGCCGAAGTGCTCGAGCGCGCCGCGCCCGTTTGCGCCCAGCGTGCCGAAGCCGTGGGCGTCGTCCACCACCAGCCATGCGCCGTGCCGTTCGCACAGCGCCAGCAGGCCAGGCAGCGGCGCCAGGTCGCCATCCATGCTGAACACGCTGTCGGTGACCACGAGTTTCGTTTGCGCCGTGCTGGCCGCCAGCAGTGCGCCGAGCGCATCAAGGTCGGCATGCGGATACAGCTTGACCTGCGCGCGCGCCAGCCGGGCGCCGTCGATCAGCGACGCGTGGTTGAGCTGTTCGGAGAAGATCTCGGCGCCGGCGTCCGCGCCCAGCGAAGTGAGGATCGCCAGGTTGGCCATGTAGCCGGTGCAGAACGAGAGCGCGCGGGCGTTCTCGAGGTGCGGGCCTTCGAATTCGGCCAGCCGGTCTTCCAGCAGCGCGTGGGCGCGATTGTGGCCGCTGATCAGGTGCGAGGCGCCGCTGCCGGCGCCGTATAGTTCGGCGCCCTCGCGCAGCGCCGCGACCACGGCCGGGTGCGCGGCCAGGCCGAGGTAGTCGTTGCTGCAGAACGCCAGCAGCGGACGGCCTTCCACCACCAGGCGCGGCGCGCACGGCGTGTCGACCACGCGGCGGCGGCGGGTCAGGCTGCGCTCGTCGAGGTCGCGCAACTGGCGCTCGAGGTTGGCGATCATGTCCATCAGGTGCCCATCACTTGGTCGAATACCTTGCGGGTGCGCGCGGCGAGCAGCTCAGTCTCGTCGTCGCTCAGCACATACGGCGGCATCAGGTAAACCGTGCGGCCGATCGGGCGCAGCAGCAGTTCGTTGTCCAGCGCGACGCTGAAAAAGCGGCGCGAGAAGGTGGCGGCGCGCGCCTGATCGTCCTCCACCGCGTCGAACGCCCAGATCATGCCGCGCTGGCGGAAGTGGCGCACCCGCTCGTCGTTCGCCAGCGGCGCGAGGGCCGCGGTCAGGCGTTCGGCGCGCAGCTTGTTTTGGTTCAGTACATCGTCCTCGCGGAAGATCGCCAGCGTCGCCAGCGCCGCGCGGCAGGCCAGCGGATTGCCGGTGTACGAGTGCGAATGCAGGAAGCCGCGCGTGACGTCGGCGCTGTAGAAGGCCTGGTAGATTTCGTCGCGCGTGAGCACCAGCGACAGCGGCAGGTAGCCGCCGCTGATGCCTTTCGACAGGCACAGGAAGTCGGGCCAGATGGCGGCCTGCTCGCACGCGAAGAAGGTGCCGGTGCGACCGCAGCCGACCGCGATCTCGTCGACGATCATGTGCACCTGGTAGCGGTCGCACAATTCGCGCACCAGCTTCAGGTACAGCGGGTCGTGCATCGCCATGCCGGTGGCGCACTGCACCAGAGGCTCGATGATGATCGCCGCGATGCGATCGGCGCGTTCGGCGAACAGCTGCTCGACATCCCTGGCGGCGCGCCGCGCGACGTCCTGCGCCGACTCTCCTTCGAGGGCATTGCGCGCATCGGGCGAAGCCACCACGCGGGCGGCGCGCAGCAGCGGGCCGTAGGCGTCCTTGAACAGCGCAACGTCGGTGACGGCCAGCGCGCCGATGGTCTCGCCATGGTAGCTGCCCTGCAGGCAGACGAATTCCTGTTTGCCTGACCGGCCGGCGTTGCGCCACGCATGGAAGCTCATCTTCAGCGCGATTTCGACCGCCGAGGCGCCGTCCGAGGCGTAGAACGCGTGGCCGAGCACATTTCCGGTCATGTCGGACAGCTGTTCGGACAGGCGGATCACCGGCTCGTGCGTGAAGCCGGCCAGCATCGCGTGTTCCAGCTGGTCGAGCTGGTCCTTCAGCTCGGCGTTGATGCGCGCGTTGGCGTGGCCGAACAGGTTGACCCACCAGGAGCTGATCGCATCGAGGTAGCGCTTGCCGTCGTGGTCGAACAGCCAGGCGCCGCGGCCATGGCTGACCGGGATCAGCGGCACCGTTTCGTGGTGCTGCATCTGGGTGCACGGATGCCAGACGCTGCGCAGGCTGCGGGCAACCCAGTCGGTGGATAATTTATCGGCTTCCACGGTTTCTCAGTTCAGCCACGAAGGCTTGCGTTTCTCGAGGAAGGAGGCGACGCCTTCGCGCCCCTCCTGCGATGCGCGGATCTGNNAGCTCCTTGGCCTGCCGCACCGCGTTCGGGCTGTTCGTGACGAGCGCCTTGACGATGGCGGCGACAGCGGAATCGAGCGCGTCTGCCTTCACCAGCTCGTGCACGAAGCCGATGCGGTGCGCCTCGGCGGCGGAAAAGCGTTCGGCGGTCAGGAAGTAGCGGCGCGCGGCGTTCTCGCCCATCGCCTTGATCACGTACGGCGAAATGGTGGCGGGGATCAGCCCGAGCTTGACTTCGCTCAGGCAGAAGTTCGCTTCCTCGACCACGACCGCGATGTCGCACGCGGCGACCAGGCCCATGCCACCGGCGTAGCAGTCGCCCTGGATTTTCGCGATCACCGGCTTCGGGCACAGGTAGATGGTGCGCAGCATGTCGGCCAGCCTGGTGGCGTCGGCCAGGTTCTCGGCGTCCGAGTAGCCGGCCATCTGTTTCATCCAGTTGAGGTCGCCGCCGGCGCAGAACGCCTGGCCGTTCGCCGCGAGCACGATCGCGCGCACGTCCTCGTCGCGCCCCAGTTCATCGAACGCCAGCGCCAGCTCGGCGATGGTCGCTTGGTTGAACGCGTTGCGTACGTCGGGACGGTCGAGCGTCACGGTGGCCACGCGTTCGTGCATGGTGATGTCAATCGACTGCCAATTCATCGGTCTTCCCCTTACATCCGGAACACGCCGAACTTCGTCTCGCCGATTTCGGCGTTGAGCGCGGCCGACAGGCCCAGGCCCAGCACCATGCGGGTGTCGGCCGGGTCGATCACGCCGTCGTCCCACAGGCGCGCGGTGGCGTAGTAGGGGTGGCCCTGGTGCTCGTACTGCTCCTTGATCGGCTGCTTGAAGGCGGCTTCCTCCTCAGGCGTCCACGTGCCGCCCTTGCCCTCGATGCCGTCGCGCTTGACGGTGGCCAGCACGCTGGCGGCCTGGTCGCCGCCCATCACCGAGATGCGCGCGTTCGGCCACATCCACAGGAAGCGCGGCGAGAACGCGCGCCCGCACATGCCGTAGTTGCCGGCGCCGAAGCTGCCGCCGATGATGACGGTGAACTTCGGCACGGCGGCGGTGGCCACCGCGGTGACCATCTTCGCGCCGTTCCTGGCGATGCCTTCGTTCTCGTACTTGCGGCCGACCATGAAGCCGGTGATATTTTGCAGGAACACCAGCGGGATCTTGCGCTGGCAGCACAGCTCGATGAAGTGGGTGCCCTTCAGCGCCGACTCGGAAAACAGGATGCCGTTGTTGGCGATGATGCCGACCTTGACGCCGTAGACATGGGCGAAGCCGCAGATCAGCGTGGTGCCGTAGCGCGCCTTGAATTCGTCGAACTCGCTGCCGTCGACGATCCGTGCGATCACTTCGCGCACGTCGAACGGCTTGCGGGTGTCGACGGGAATCACGCCGTACAGCTCTTTGGCCGGGTATTTCGGCTCGCTCGAGGCGCGCAACGCCATCTGTTCCGGCTTGGTGCGGTTCAGGTTCGACACGATCGTGCGCGCCAGCGACAGCGCGTGCAGGTCGTTCTGCGCCAGGTGGTCGACCACGCCGGACAGGCGGGTGTGGACGTCGCCGCCGCCCAGGTCCTCGGCGCTGACCACTTCGCCGGTGGCGGCCTTCACCAGCGGCGGGCCGCCCAGGAAAATCGTGCCCTGCTCTTTCACGATGATCGACTCGTCGCTCATCGCCGGCACGTAGGCGCCGCCGGCGGTGCAGGAACCCATCACCACGGCGATCTGCGGGATGCCCTTGCTTGAGAGGTTGGCCTGGTTGAAGAAGATGCGGCCGAAGTGGTCGCGGTCGGGGAACACGTCGTCCTGGTTGGGCAGGTTGGCGCCGCCCGAATCGACCAGGTAGATGCAGGGCAGGTTGTTCTGGTCGGCGATCTCCTGCGCGCGCAGGTGCTTCTTCACGGTGACCGGATAGTAGGTGCCGCCCTTGACGGTGGCGTCGTTACAGACGATCACGCATTCCTGGCCCGACACGCGGCCGATGCCGGTGATGATGCCGGCCGCCGGCGCGGCGTCGGCGCCGTTGGCGTCCTGGTACATGCCGTATGCGGCCAGCTGGGAGAACTCGAGGAAGGGCGTGCCCGGGTCGAGCAGCATCTGGACCCGGTCGCGCGGCAGCAGCTTGCCGCGCGCGACGTGCTTGGCGCTGGCCGCCGCGCCGCCGCCGGCCGCCACCGCGGTGACCTTGGCGTGCAGGTCGTCGACGATGAGCTGCATGGCGGCCGCGTTGGCCTTGAAATCATCGCTGCGGGGATTGAGCTTGCTGTCGATGTGAGGCATTCCTATCCTTCTCTTATGCGGTCTTATTCGGGAAAGCTGCCGTCCAGGTAAAACCAGCGCGCCGTATCGCCATGCTGCTCGCGCACGAAACGGCTGACCTCATGCAGGCGGTGGGCGCGTCCGGCGATCTTGTAGCGGGCCACAAATTCTACGGTATCGTTATCTGGTGTATCTGGCAAGTTTGCTTTACGTTGACGTAAACGTAAAGCAGATTTTACCTCAAGTCCGAGCCACTGTAATCTTTCATCGGGGTCCACGATGGGGCCCGCCGGCAGCGTACCCGGATGCCAGGTCGCGCGCAGGTAGGCTTCGTCGCGCAGCGTGTAGGCGCAGTAGCGCGAACGCATCAGCAGTTCGGCAGTGGCCGCGATGGCGTCGCCGGCCAGGTAAGGGCCGCAGCAGATGGCGAAGGCGGCGCCGCCGCAAGGGCAGGCCGCTGGCTTGGAAGGTGAGGACATACGATCGCTTGATTGCGGCAATCCTCCATTATCCGTCATATCGACGCGCGGCGCGTGCCCCGCGCGCCACTCTACGAGAGGTAGCCGGCCAGGCCGGCGAGGCAGCCGTCCCAACCTTGCGCATGCCGGTCGCGGCTGGCGGCATCGGCGATGCGCTCGTGTACCAGCACCACCTCGGTGAGCGCGCCCCGTTGCTCGAAACGCACTGTCACGCGTTCGGCGGCGGCCGGTTCGATGGTCCAGCTGTAGACCAGTTCGACCGGGCGCTCGACCGATTCGAACCGGCCCGAGATCCAGATGACCGGTCCGTCGCCGAACTGATTGGCAATGCGGTAGCGGCCACCGACGCGCAGGTCCACTTCGGCGTGCGGGCAGTGCGCGCCTTTCGGGCCCCACCACCGCACCAGCTGTTCGGGCCGGGTCCAGGCATCGAACAGGCGTTCGGCCGAAGCGCGGATTTCGCGGCGCACTACCAGTGTCAATTCTTCCATGCGGTCCTTTCAGGACGGATTGTCTTCGACGAAGCGGGCCAGCGAATCGAGGGAGGTTTCCCAGAATTCGCGATAGTGCGCCAGCCAGTGTTCGGCGTCGCGCAGGGCTTCGGGCGACAGGGTACAGCGACGCAGCCGGCCGTCGACGGCGCGGGTGACCAGGCCACCCTGTTCGAGCACGCGGATGTGCTTGGACACGGCCGGCAGCGACATCTCGAACGGCTCGGCCAGTTCGGTGATCGTGCCCGGGCCCTGCGCGAGGCGCGACAGCAGCGCGCGCCGGGTACGGTCGGACAGCGCGTGGAACAGGCGGTCGAGGCGGTCGTTGTCGGGAGTGGAGGTGCGCATGTTGCGATACTAAACCATTTGGTTTAGTATGTCCATCCACCTCACCAGAAAGGGAATCGATCATGTCGAACATTCACCAGGAAGTCACTTTCGCGGCCCCGCCGCAGCGTATTTACGAAGCGCTGACCGATGGCGAGCAGTTCGCCGCATGGTCGGGGGCGCCGGCCGAAATCGGGGCTGGCGACGGTGGCGCGTTCTCCTGCTTCGGCGGGATGATCACCGGCCGCAACGTCGAGGCGGTGCCGGGCGAGCG
>CXWL01108327.1_pt1 | contig 26670 bp, 21 predicted proteins | sample 590931 | NCBI WGS metagenome assembly CXWL01 (sample SAMEA3498368, study PRJEB10139) | groundwater metagenome | biome: water well; material: biofilm material | place: Germany | collected 2015-04-27 | reverse complement strand
CGTCTGCCGCGGCCACCGGCCAGGTCGAGGTAGTGCCTTCGACGGTGGAGGGCGCGCCCGTTACCGACACGTCGACGCGCGACCTGGCCATCGGCGCGGCCGTGTTCGCGGTGCTGCTGCTGGTGTACTTCTTTGTGCGTAACGCTTACGTGCACCACCTGGTGGTGCGCCGGGTGGCGCCGTCGTCGGCCGGCAGCGCCGGGTGGCTGATGTTCGTCGGCCTTGCCTTCATGAGCGCCGCCGCAGTACTGGCGATCATCAACGCCAGCAAATTCCTCACCTTCGCCGTTACCGCACCGCTGGTCGCGGTCGGCCTGGTTGCGCTGGTGGCCGCCTTCTTCGTCGGCCGCCGCTGACTGTCACAGAACCGAAAGAACCGAACATGGCAGATTTTCCTACTACAGAGAAGAAGGCGGAGCTGAAGGTCGACCTGCGCCCGACGCTGTTCATTGGCGCGGGCGGCACCGGCATGGAAGTGATGCTGCGCATCCGGCGCCGCATCCTGTCCGCCGTATGGAACAAGCAGGACCCGACCCGGGTCGAGTCGATCGGCCAGTTTCCGGTTGCGCGCTTCCTTCACTTCGACCTCGATAACAGCGCCATCATCGACGAGGGCAAGTCGCAGCGTACCGACCCGTGGTACGAGCTGGTCAAGCTGTCGGACGAAGAACGGCTGGTCGAACCGATCGACCTGCCGCAGTACCACGAGTCCGACGACAGCCTTGCGCGCTTTCCGTTGATCGAAAACTGGATGCCGCTACGGCCCAAGAAACTGCGTTCGCTCGGCATCGATCCATCCAAGGGAGCGGGGCAGATCCGCGCGGTGGCGCGGCTCTACCTGTTCGACAAATACCCCAAGCTGCGCGGCCGCATCAAAGGCGCACTCAACTTCTTGAGCAGTAACGCGGGCAACGAGCGCAAGGAAAACTACCAGCGCCTCGGCCTGCAAGTCGATACCTCCAAGTTCCGCATCGTCGTCATCGGCTCCTGCGCCGGCGGCACCGGGGCCGGCACTGCGCTCGACCTGGGCTGGATCTCCAAGGCCATCGCGCGCCAGGAAGTCGCGGACAGCCAGGTCGACCTGGTGATGTTCCTGCCGTCCGGCTTCGCCAAGGCCAACAAGGAACGTACCGAGGCAAACGCCTACGCCACCCTGATGGAACTGGAAACGGCGATGCGCGACATGAACGCGCGGGTGCGCTGGGCCGATCCCGATTCGCTGGTCGGCAAGGGAGCGCCGTTCGACGACGTGTACTTCGTCGATACGGCCAACCTCGCCAACAAGGCCACCGGCGACATCAAGGATATTTACCAGATGGTGGCCGATACCTTGTTCGAAGATTTCGCGTCGGCCGATTTCGCCAACCGCAAGCGTTCAGTCGCGGTCAACCAGCAGCAGCACAAGCTCGGTCCCTACAATCCGCGCGTGCCGGAGCAGCGCTTCGGCGATATGCGCCTGTCGTATTCCAAAGTCTATTCGGCGTTCGGACAGGCCGTGCTCGACACCCAGCAGAGCCTGCGCGACGATATCCGCGCCTACGAGCTGGCGGCGCTGATGGTCAAGGCCTTCTTCGGACTGGTTGGGCGCGATGGCGTCGCTGCGCGCCGTGCGGGCGACCAGGAGCGCGATATCTTCATGCGCGAACAGATGGCGATGAGCGAACATCCGTTCAGCGAGTTCCCGGACTTCAAAAAAGGCACGGCTGACGTGACGCCGTTCCAGGAGTACGCGCTGACCGACCAGCTGTTGATGGACAAGGACCAGCGCTCGCTGCTCGAACGCGTCGAGAGCAAGGTGCAGGTCGAAATGGACCGCATCATGGCTTCCTACGACGTCAGGCAGTGGCGCGAGAAGGTCGCCGAACTGCTGCCGCACCTCGAACGCGATGCCATCCGCGAGGCCGGCGCCACGGCCGAGACCAGTGAAGACCGCATCAAGCGCCACACGGTGGAACTGACGGCGCGCCTGAAGGATCGCGCGCGCAGCCAGCTGTATGCGCTGCTGGACGACCGCAAGCAGGGCGGGCTGGAGTTCGTGCTGTCGCTGCTGGAGCAGGTCAAGGCGCGCCTGCTGCAGCGCGACCTCGGCAACGCCGAACGTAACGGCAAGCGTTACCGCGACATACGCGACGCGCTGCGCACGCGCCAGGTCGAGGAATCGCTCGGCAACCTGGCGCAGGCCTCCACGCGACTGATCGGCAAGGAGGCGCAGGCCCGCGAAGTGATGGGCCATCTCAAGCGCGACATTTCGGACTACCTGCGCTTCCACCTGCTCGCGGTAGCCGCCGGCCAGTCGATCGAAGTCATGCGCGCGATGTCGGCCTGGCTGGGCGACCCGCAATCGACCGACCAACAAGGGCAACCGGTATGGACAGGCATCGCCGGCGAGTTCCAGGAAGGGCGGCGTGCGGTGCAGGGCATGCTCGGCGCGGTCGACCGCCGCATCGATCAGCTGCGCGCGGACGCGCAGCACGAACACGCAACCTATATCAAGCTGGCCGGCGACCTGGAACCGGAGCCGGTCAGGCTGACCGGTGACGACAGCGCGTGGAGCGAGGAAGTGCTGCTCGAATTCGGCGGCTCGGCGCGGCTGTTCCCGCAGTTGGGCGACGACCGGCTGCGCTCCAACCTGCTGCTCAAGCTGTTCCGGCGCGCCCAGACCCAGCTCTCGCGCGAGCATCTCGGCGAAGAAGCGCCGCAAGACCCGCTGCTTGAACGGCTGGCGGCGATGTCGCCGCCGGAGCGCCACCGCATCTTCGGCGAGTGGATCAAGAGCGCGATGCCGTGGATCAGCGCACGCTTCTCGGCCGAGTTCACGCCGCGCGCCGACCAGTTCAAGTGCTTCATCGGCGTTGGCGACGTCAATGCGTGGCGCAGGATGGAAGCGGAGATCCGCGCGGCGGTGCCGTCCGGCTTCTTCCACGGCGACCTGGTCTCGATCGTCAACACCGGCATCACCGGCAAGGCGGTCTGCTACATCGAGCTGTCCGGCTATCCGATGACGGTGCTGCGCGGGCTGCCGACCTGGCGCACCTCGTACCAGATCGAGAACCCGAAGATCCCGACCCACCTGCATTTCGACTCGACCCGCTTCCGCCATCCAATCTCGCCGTCGATGGATGAACTGAACCGCCTGGCCGACGACTACGAGTGGTTCCTGCAAGCGAATGCGCTGGGTGTCATCCGCCGCAAGGCCGACCTGGGTGACCGCGAAGCGTCGTTCCAGCCGCGCGGCCAGTACCTGTTCGAGGTGGAGCCGGGTTCGGGCGAGTGGCTCCAGATCGGCAACGAGTTCGCGATCCGCTCCAACGGCCTGCCCGCGTATTACCGCGAGCAGGTGATCGAAGGCGTGAGGCGCAAGCTGGCCGCAATGGGCCCGCACCAGATGACATTGCTGGCCGCGCTGATGCGGCATTACCAGCAGCGCGTCTACGAGCCGCGTCTTGAAGTCGACGAGACCGGCGCGCAGCTGCCGTCGCCGTCGCTGCCGGCGATTACCGCGGGCCGTCTGCATGAACAATGGTTCAAGCGCGCCAGAGCGCTCGATCCGGCCGTCGGCCCGCGCCACGTCGATGCGGCGTTCGCCAGCATCGGCACGTGGACCGAACTGGTACCCGGTTCCTCCGGCGACGCCTATGCCTGGGAAGTGGAGCGTCCCGTCGACAAGCGCATCATCAGAACCGATTACCTGGGTAGCGAACAATCCGCGGCCGGCGTGGTGTCGCGGCCCGCCGCCGCGCCAACCGCCATGCCCGCAGGGGTGCGCTTCAAGCTGTACCTGAATGGCGCACAGGCCGGGCCGTTCGGGCTCGACGAGATCGTGCAGCGTATTGCGCGCGGCGAGGTGAGCGAGTCGACCAAGGCGTGGAACATGGCATGGAATCCGAAAACGGACAAATGGCAGCAAGCCGGATCGCTGCCTGTCCTGGCGCCGCTGTTCGGCCAGGCGCAGGCGATCCCGGACCCTGACGACGACATTCCCGATCCGGATTAAGGGCTTACGTGCAAGAGCAAGTGTACCGATGTATCCACGCGGCCTGTGCGCGGCCTTTGCCGCGCAGGGTCGACTTTTGCCCGTACTGCGGCACCGGGCAGCATGCCGGCGTCAATAATCCTGCCCATGCCCGGCCGGCGCCGCCGCCATACAGTGCGCCGATGCCGCAGCCAGCAGCTGCGCCACGGATGCCGGCACCGGAGCCGGTCGTGATGGCGGCGCCGCCAGTTGCCGCCACTGCAACCGCGCCAGCGGCCGCACCAGCCGCGAAGGGGTGGGGACGCAAAGCCGCAGCCGCACCTGCGCCTCCGAAGCGCGAACGGGGCCCAGTCAGGTTGCGCTGGTGGTTAGGGCTGCTTGCGATCGTGCTTGGCCTGTGGATATGGGACAAGCCGAGGAAGCTCGAGGCGCGCGTCGACCGGGCCCTCGCACTCGGGGCAGAGTGCAAGCTGAACGAGGCGCAGGCGGAACTGATCGAACTGCGCTCGACGCGCGCCACGCCAGAACAGCTGCAGCGCCTGCAGCAGGGCCTCGACACGTCCTCGGCCGCCTGCGAGCGCAAGTACCAGCGCGCCAAGGCGTGGCGCGATACCGTGATCGCGGTGGAGGGAGCAGTCGACGACGCAAGCTTCATCCGGGCCCAGCAGCGGCTGCAAGGTTTCGTCACCAAGTGGGGTGAGGACAGCGACACGCGCAGCTTGAAGGACAAGATCACCGCAGCGAGGATTGCCTGGCAAAAGAGCGATGCCGGAAAGCTGGAAAAGGAAAAGACTGATTGCCGGGCGCGGGGCGGCAGGTGGCTGGCGGGAAGCTGCTGGTGAAAGGTTGATATTTATCAAACCGAAGCGCGTGAAACCAGTGGTTGAGGCTTGTATTTTCGTCTACTATTTAGCCTTTCCTCCGGAGAAACCCGATGAAATCTTTCCTGACCTTGGCAGCGCTGGTGCTGGCGGCCGCCGGCGCGCCGGCGCTGGCGTCGGGTTTCGATTGTGTCGCGCCCGAATTCCCTGACAAGTCGACTTCGAACGACAGCGTTCGCCGGGTCCAGAAGCAAATCAATTCATGGCGCGTCTGTTACGCAGATCAGGGAGCGACAGGGCACGCCACGCAGGACGCGCAAAAACTCAACGCCGAAGTTGACGCCGGCATCCAGAAATGGATCGACGCCACCCGCGCCGCCGCGAGCCGCGGCACTGTCAGCCCGCGCACCCTGGCCACCATTGAACGCGAACGCACCGACTACCTCCGGTCGGTTCAACTACGCTGATTTGTGCCGTTCCCACCTGCACAGGTGTATGCTAATGAGCAATAACACTGATGGGACTCCACCATGAATACCACATTCCTTAGCCGGGCCATGCTGGCCCTGGCCATTGTTGCCGGCGCTGCCGGCTGTACCCCACGCGAAGAAACGATGGGACCGGCGCAAAAGGCCGGCGCCGCCATCGACAACGCGGGCGACGAGGTCGCGCGCAAGCTGCAGGAAAAGCTCGACAAGGCTGAAGAGGCGGGCGAGAAGGTAGCCGAAGCCGCGCGCAGCACCGGCGACAAGATCGAAGACGCGACCAGCGACGCCAGCCGCGGGCTGGAAGAGGCGACTAAAAAGGCCGGCAAGAAGGTCGAGCAGGTTGGCGAGAAGATCCAGGACGCGGCCGAGCCGGATTAAGGTGGGTTGACGAGGCGTTTGATACCTCGAAAACGTCATTCCCGCGGAGGCGGGAATCCATAACGCCAATGAGCAGGCGTGCCATGGATTCCCGCATTCGCGGGAATGACGGGTTAACTGAACGGCATTTGCCCCAGGCCCTGGCTAGTCATCTGGTTGACGCTTCCGGTCTCGCCCGGCCAACGCATGGCCTATGCCGACATGGTTAAGGCGAGAACACACCCGACAATGAAGTTGCCTTTGCCGTCGCGAATTTGCAGCACGGAAAGCTTCAACATCGCGCGGTCGGTTTGCAAAAGAGTTCATGATCTCAGTGGTTTTTTTGATTAACCATCGGAGAACAAAAATGGTCAGCAAGAACACGATTTGTCTTTGGTTTGATGGCAACGCAGCAGAAGCGGCGCAGTTCTACGCCGAGACGTTTCCGGACAGCGCTGTGAAGGCGGTCTTCCGTGCGCCCAGCGACTATCCCTCTGGCAAGGAGGGCGACGTCTTGACGGTCGAGTTCACCGTGATGGGCATCCCTTGCCTTGGCCTGAACGGTGGTCCGGCGTTCAAGCATTCGGAGGCTTTCTCCTTCCAGGTGGCGACCGACGACCAGGCCGAGACCGACCGCTTGTGGAATGCGATCGTCGGCAACGGCGGCCAGGAAAGCGCGTGTGGCTGGTGCAAGGATAAGTGGGGCCTGTCGTGGCAGATCACGCCACGCGTCCTCACTGCAGCCATCACCGATCCTGACCACGCGGCGGCCAAGCGCGCTTTCGAGGCGATGATGCAGATGGGGAAGATCGATATTGCGGCGATCGAGGCGGCCCGGCGCGGCTGACGTTCGGTGGCGCAGGCGGCGGCCACCGATAATCTGCAATTGCTTGCCTTGTCACTTCACGTGGCTACACAATGGCCGACGGAGCTCCTTACGCCGGCAGGCCAGCTTTGCGCAGGCCGTCCACCAGGGTCGCCAGATGGTCCGGCCGACGGATTGGTAGCCAGCCGGCGATGCTCGAGAGCCGCAACGCGGGGTCGAGCCGGCGCACATTGATCATCGCCCGCTGCGCATCGGCCGTCCGCCCGGCAAGCGCATTGCTAGCGGCGAGAATTGCGGCTGCCAACAGAAACTCTGGATAATCCCGATATGCCTGTTCTGCCCATGAACAGGCGGTGTCAAAGCGACCTTCGAAGAAATGCGCGACCGCCATTCCCGCTTGCATGCGATACAGTTCCGGATCAAGTGGACTCAGGCGCATGGCGCGAGCAAGGTAGTCGATGGCTGCAGCGGTTTCGCCCTGCCAGAGCCTGAGAAACCCGCCGAGGAACCGTGCCGAGGCGAGGTTCGGATTGAGAAGCAGCGCCTTGTCCAGCAGCGCGAGGCCGCCATTGATGTCGGCAGCAAGAAAACCGAGCGCATGCCCGCTCCTGGTGAGTGCCACGGCGTCGCCCTTGTCCAGGTCCACCGCGCGGCGCGCCAGCCGCACCCCCTCGGCCGTCTCGCGCGCGGAGTCGGTCATCCAGCCATTCGCCTTCCGCCAGGAATGACACCATGCAGCCATTGCGTAAGCCGACGCAAACCCCGGATCGAATTCCATTGCCTTATGCAAGAACAGCAATGCCCGGTCGCTGGCCGCCTGGCTTGCGTCATGCAGCTCGGCCACGCCGCGCAGGTAATAATCGTAGGCATCCAGGCTCTCGGTGGGTTTGTGTCGCGCACGTTCAATCTCCGCACGCTCGAGTTCTGGCGCGACTGCACCGATGACGTTCTCGGTCACCTGGTCCTGCAAGTCGAAGATGTCTCCAAGCACGCCCTCGAAGCGGCCTGCCCAGTGATGTGCGCCGGTCGTCGCGTCGATCAGCTGTCCAGTAATGCGCACGCGATCTTTGGCTTTGCGCCAACTGCCTTCCAGCACATACCGAACGCCAAGCTCGCGACCGACTTGCTTGATGTCCACCGTACGGCCTTTGTAGGTGAAACTGGAATTGCGGGCGACGACGAACAGCCATCGGTGCTGGGACAGGGCCGCGATGATGTCCTCGACCACGCCATCGGCCAGGTAGTCCTGTTCGGGGTCTGCGCTCAGGTTGACGAATGGCAGGACAGCAATGGATGGCTTGGTGGGAAGGGTGGGCGTGGATGCGACGGCGTCCACTGGCGCGGACGCACTGCCGGCGCCGTCCGATGACTTGACGTCGCTGGCGTCGGCAACGAAGCGGAATCCCTTGCGGGCCACGGTTCGAATGACACGCTGCTGCTGGCCGCTGTCGCCCACAGCCTTGCGCACCGCGTTAATGTGGCTGGCCAAGGTCGATTCCGACACAATTCGGCCGGCCCAGATCGCATCAATCAGCTCGTCCCTGCCGACGACGCGCTCGCGGCTTTTGATCAGGTAGGCCAGCAGATCGAAGACCTGGGGCGCGGTCGGAACGACCTCGGACGCGCGCAGGAGCTCACGCCGGTCCAGGTCGAGCACGCAGTTTTCAAACACTAATGGCATTCAGGGTCCCTGTTCCGCACTCAGGCGTTGCGCGCACGGCGTGGACAAATATCCAAGCTAAACCCAATGGAAATCCAAGGCGCAGGCAAAGTATTTCGCCCGGCCGGCCTACATACTGTGCTCGTTGATCGGGAGGCAGGCGATCGAAACTGAATCAAGGAGATAGACATGAAAATAGTTGTTATCGGCGGCAGCGGCCTTATCGGAGCGAACATTGTAAACCGCCTGCGCATGTATGGTCATGAGACCGTGGCCGCGTCGCCCTCTACTGGCGTCAATACCCTCACCGGCGAGGGACTCGCCGAAGCGCTTGCAGGCGCCCAGGTCGTTGTCGATGTGGCGAATTCGCCGTCGTTCGAAGACCGGGCGGTACTGGAATTTTTTGAAACCTCCGGCCGGAATCTACTTGCGGCAGAGGCCGCCGCTGGCGTGGAGCACCACCTCGCACTGTCCATCGTCGGCACCGATCGCCTGCCGGACAACGGCTATTTCCTGGCAAAAGTCGCTCAAGAAAAATTGATAAAGGCGTCGAAGACGCCATACACCATCCTGCGTGCGACGCAGTTCTTCGAGTTCGTCGAAGGCATTATCAACGCCGGTGACGACGGCAGCGTTGTTCGCCTTTCGCCCGCCCTGATACAGCCCATCGCCTCCGATGACGTGTGCGCGGTCCTGGCAGATCTCGCCGTTGGGGCGCCGGTAAATGGCACCGTCGAAGTGGGTGGGCCTGATCGCTTCCCCCTCGACGACCTTGCCCGCAAGTTCCTCGCTACGCGCGGCGACCAGCGCCAGGTCGTCGCCGATGTGCATGCGCGCTACTTCGGCAGCGAGTTGAACGACCGCTCTCTCGTCACCAGCGAAAACGCGCTGAAAGGACCGACACGTTTCCAGAACTGGCTCAGCCGCTCGTCCGCGCGAGGATGACCCTGATGCAGCTGCTCTCCCAACTTCAGCGGCGCGCGGGCGCGATGGTATGCGCAGTCGCGCTGGCTGGTTGCGCCGTCGGCCCCGGCTTCGTCAAGCCGGCCAGCAGGCTGCACGAGGCGGTCCTGGTCCCCCGGTACGATTATGCGGGCGCCACCCCGACGTCCGATGAAGCGGTTCCCGCGCAGTGGTGGCAATTGTTCAACGACCCTATGCTCGGCCAGTTGCAAGCGCGCGCGCTGGCTGGGAACGTTGATCTGCACATGGCGTCGGCGCGCGTGGAGCTGAGCAGGGCGGAACTGGGCATCGCCGCCTCCGGGTTGCTGCCCAGCGTAGGTGTCGGCGCCAGCTATGCGCGCGAGGCGCTCAGTGAACATGGAAAGTTCGCCGCGCTCGGGGCACCTTCCAGCCCCAGCGGGTTCTGGCAGCTGGCGTTCGATGCCAGTTGGGAAATTGATCTGTGGGGCCGCACCCGACGCGCGCGCGAAGGGGCCGCAGCGACGATGGAAGCCACCGTCTACGACCGCGAGGCGGTACGCGTGGCCATGTCCGCCGAAGTGGCTCGAACCTATTTGCAGTTGCGCGGAACGCAGGCGCAACTCGACATCGCCAGGCGCAACCTGACCGTTGCCGAGCGTACCCTCCGGCTGGCCGGAAACCGCGAGCGTCACGGCGTCGCGACGCGTTTCGAGACCTCCTCCGCCCTTGCGCAGCTGGCGAGTGTGAAGAGCATGGTCCCAGAGCTGGTCCAGCGTCGCAACAGCCTGCTCAACGCGCTTGCATTGTTATCGGGGGATCGGCCACGCGCGCTCGATATGCAGCTACGCGAGACCATGCCTCTGCCTTCGCTGCCGACCAGCATACCGGTCGGCCTCCCATCCGAACTGGCGCGCAGGCGCCCGGACATTTTGCGGGCGGAAGCGCAGCTCCACGCCGCCACCGCAGCGATCGGCGTGGCCAAAGCCGACTTCTACCCACGGATCGGCTTGAGAGGCCGCCTCGGCGCCGAAGCATTCGAGCGCGGCGACCTGGCTGGTTGGGACTCCCGCTTTTTTTCAATAGGACCGACAATTTACCTCCCGCTCTTTCAAGGTGGACGGTTGACGCAACGCCTGGCCCTGAGCGAATCACGGCAAAAATCGGCCGCCCTGGCTTATCGGCAAACGGTGCTGCGGGCCTGGCATGAAGTCGATAACGCCCTCGATGCCTGGGCGGCCCAACGGCATCAGCACGCTGAACTGCTGGTTTCGTATGAGCAGAACAAGCTGGCACTGCACGCGGCCGAGCGAGGCTATCAGGAAGGGGCCGCCGACTATCTGGGCGTACTGACTGCGCAGCGCAGCGTCCTGGCCAGCGAAACCAGCCTCAATACCAGCGCAACCGGCGCCGCACTCACGCTGGTCAACCTGTATAAGTCGCTCGGCGGCGGCTGGGAACCGGATGCGCCCGGCGCGGCCATGTCAAAGGACCCCCAATGAGTCGCGCCGCATCATCGCCAACAGCGGGCGCGCCTGCGGCGGTGACGCCGTTGGCCAGGCCCTCCAGGCGCCCGATGGCAGGACTGGTTGGCATTTTCATCGCCGCCATGATGGCGGGGTTGAACAACCGGGTCGGCGCGCTGGCCTTGGCCGATGTCAGTGGTGCACGCGGTTTTGGCCTTGACGATGCCTCCTGGCTGACGACCGCGTACAGTTCCGGGGAACTGATTGCCATGCCATTTGCGGCATGGTTTGCCATTACCCTCTCGGTCCGACGCTTCGAACTGTGGATGCTCGGTGCTTGCGCACTGCTGGCGGTGGTGCTGCCTTTCATCCACGATCTGAACCTTTTGCTTGCCTTGCGCTTTTTGCAAGGCATTGCCAGCGGTACGATGATTCCATTGCTGATGATGGCAGCCCTGAAGTTCCTGCCCGCGCCTGTACGGCTGTATGGGCTGGCGCTGTATGCGATGACCGCGACTTTCGCTCCCAACCTCTCGATCTGGTTGGCCGGGCACTGGACCGACGGGCTGTCCGGCTGGCACTGGGTATATTGGCAGGTCGTTCCCGTCGCCGTCATCGCTGGATGCTTGGTCGCGTGGGGGCTGCCCCGCGAGCCCATCCAGGCCGGGCGCTTTCGCCAGGGCAATTGGCCCGGCATGGCCTGCGGTGCGGCGGCGCTCGGCTTGATTGCCGTCGCAATGGATCAAGGCGTGCGGCTGGATTGGTTCCAATCGTCCCTGATCACCTCATCCCTGGTGGCCGGGCTGGCCTTGCTTGCCGTTTATCTAATGACCGAGTGGTACCACCCGTCGCCGTTCATCAAATTGCAGATACTGGGGCGCCGGAACTTGGGCCTGGGCTTGATCCTGTTTGTTTGCCTGCTGGTGGTACTGATGTCCAGCTCGCTGCTGCCGACAAGCTATCTCGGGCGTACTCAGGATTACCGGCCCCTTCAGATGGCGTCCATCGGCATGGGTGTGGCCTTGCCACAACTGGTCCTCGGGCCCGCGGTAGCACTGCTGCTGTACCAGCGCTGGGTCGATGCCCGCATCGTGTTCGCTTCGGGGCTGTGCCTGATTGCACTGTCATGCTTTTCGGGTGCGCAAGTAAGCTCCGACTGGAACCGGGACCAGTTTGTTGTCGCGCAAATGCTGCAAGCCTTCGGCCAGCCGATGACGGTGGTGTCGATGCTGTTTCTCGTCACCAGCGTTGTGCACCCCCACGAAGGCCCCTATGTTTCCGGCACCGTGAATACGCTGCGGGCATTGGGCTCACTGGTCGGCGCTGCCGTGGTCGGACAGCTGATGACCGTGCGGGGCCGCTTCCACGCTGACATACTGCTCGACCATGCTGCCCTCGCGGGCGACTCGCTCGCGCTTGCGCCCGAGCCTTCGCAACTGATGGGCATCGTCAGCCAGCAGTCGCTGGTGCTCGCGGTCGCCGACGCCTATCGCGTGCTAGGTGTGCTGGCACTCCTCTTGATTCCCCTCGTACTGCGGCTGTCCTACGTGCGTGCGCCAGGCTCAGGTGCTGCGCGATCCCATTCATCTGTTCCATCTTCCTCTCACGGATAACTCATCATGGCATTACCGAAGAAAGCAAAGATTCTCAGTGCTGTGTTGCTGCTCGCAGTAGCAAGCGGCACTGTCCTCTATCTCAACCGCCCCGAATCGCGCGCCTCGGTTCAGTCGACCGATCATGCCTACGTACAGGCCGATTTCACCGCGGTGGCGCCGCAGGTCTCCGGGACGGTGAATACTGTCCTGATCCGGGAAAACCAGCCAGTCGAGGAAGGGGAACTGCTTGCGACCATCGACGACCGTGACTTCACCGTTGCAGTGAACGCCGCGAAGGCCCAGGTTGCCAGCGCCCGCGCCGGTATCGCGAGCCTGGAAGCGCACCTGGTTCAACAGGAAACCGCGATTCGGCAGGCGCAGGCGGCGGTTGCCGCGGATGACGCCGCGCTCAAGCTGGCCAAGGTGAACCTGGCGCGATACCGCAACCTGGCCAGCGACGGATCAGGCTCTGTGCAAGCGCTGCAACAGGCCGAAGCGCAGTTGAGCATTCAGTCAGCCGGCCGCGACAAGAGCGAGGCAGCTCTACAGGCTGCCCGGCAGCGGGTAGACATCCTCAAAGCCGATCTTGACAAAGGCAAGGCGGCGCTGGTTCATGCGCAAGCCGCGCAAGCCGGCGCGGAGCTGAAGCTGTCGTATACCCGCATTACGGCGCCGATCGGCGGCGCGGTCGGCCAACAGTCGGTGCGGGTCGGCGCTTTCGTCAATGCCGGAAAATCGTTGCTCGCAATTGTCCCGCTCGATGCGGTCTATATCACCGCCAACTTCCGGGAAACACAACTGGCACGCGTACAAACCGGGCAAGCGGTGGATATCGCAGTCGATGCCCTGCCCGGCGAAGCACTGAAAGGAACCGTGGAAAGTCTGGGGCCGGCCAGTGGCGCGAGCTACTCTGTCATCGCACCCCATAACGCGACAGGCAATTTCACGAAAATCGTCCAGCGATTGCCGGTGCGCATACGCATCGATCCTGGCCAGGCGGCGGCTGCTGCGAAGCTGCGGGTAGGTATGTCCGTAACGCCAACGATACGTATCGATCATTAGTGACAATTGGGCGCCTGCAGGCCGATCCTTGATAGTACAAGCAATGCCAGCATTCGCGGCTTGCGCTCGCAGGGAGGCTGCCATGCAGAACTTTCGCAACAGCATCTGCCACGACCCCTACCGGGTCACGCCTCCATCGCCGATGCCATCGCGCGAATTCGGGAACTGGGTGCGCAGCAAGGGCTTTCGCCCGCACTGGCAAGGCCCGGCCGGGCTGTTTGACGAATCAAGAATACGCCGGCGTTATCGCGCGCGGTTTTGCGAAGCGAAGCGCTAGGTTTGCGCCTCGCGCTTGGCGCTAGCCGCGCCGGCCTCCGGCCAAGGGCGTTTTGGCACTGCCGGGCCTTCGCCCAGCACCACCGTCATGTCGACAAAGCCCTCGCGCCATGCGCGCTCGAGGTCCTGCTCGATGGCTTCCATCGAGGTATGCTCGAAGTTGGCGAAGCCGCGCACGCCGTAAGCGCGGTTGCGGCCATGCGCCTTTGCCAGGTAGAGCGCCATGTCGACCAGGTTCACCGCGCGTTCCCACGACAGTTCGGTACGGCCCGGCTTGAGCGGGAAGGGCGCGTAGCCGACCGACACACGCGTCGAAATACGGCAACCCTGGTATACGATCTCCTGCTCCGCGATGCCGGCCAGCAGGCGGCCCGCGATCTCATCGACGCCGCTGCGCGGGATCGCCGGCAGGAAGGCGAGGAATTCTTCGCCGCCCCAGCGTACGATCATGTCGGTTTCACGCAGGATGACGCGCAGGTTTTCAGAGATCATTTTCAGCACGGCGTCGCCCGCGGCATGGCCGTGGCGGTCGTTGACGTGCTTGAAGTGGTCGACATCGAGCAGGAATATCGCGCCGACGATCTCCTCGCCCGAGGTGCCGGCGCCGCGCTTCTCCGCGTGGACATGGTTGCGCATGAATTCCTGGAAGTGGCGCCGGTTGTACAAGCCGGTCAGCGGATCGAGTGAACTTTGCTGTTTCAGCTCCTGATTCTTCTCTTCCAGCCGCGCGTTGGCGCTGCGGACCTTGCGGTACAGGATGCCGACGATGACCGATGCCATCGCAAACACCAGCACCAGCAGCCACCAGACGCGCTGCTGCAGGCGGCGGTTGTCGATTTCGGTGGACTTGAGCTGGTTCTCGCGGCGCAGCAGTTCGATCTGGCGCTGCTTGTTCTCGGTCTCGTACTTTTCCTGCAGCTCCAGCAGCGACTTCTGGCGGCGTTCCTTGAAAAGTTCGTCCGAGATCGCGCGCTCGCGGTGATAGGCCACCACAGCGCCGGCCATGTCGCCTGCGCGCTCCAGCGCTTGGCCATACTCGGCCAGTACCGCCTGCAGTTCCGGCTTGTCGCCCGACTGCTCGTAATACGCCAGCCCGGTTTCAAACTCGCGCTTTCCTTCGGCGAGGCGGCCGCGGCCCAGGTGGGCCTGGCCCAGGTTGACCCGGGCGGTGGCTTCGTAGCTGCCGTTGTGGACGCGGTTCGCAGCCGTGATGGCCTGGCGGGCGTAGCTGGCTGCGCGGGTATAGTCGTGCCGCTTCAGGTAGCTGTCGGACAGGTCGACCAGCGAACCCGCAATCATCGACTCGGCGCCGATCTTGCGTTCGAGCGCAAGCGCTTCGAGCAGGGCGTTGAGTGCGCGGTCGGCCTGGCCGGTCTCAAGCGCCAGCCCGTACTCGGTGTTCTTCAGGGTGGCCATGCGGCCTGGCGAATTGGTTTTGGCGGCAAGGGCAGAGGCTTCGGCCAGCGCTTCGAAGCCCTTGTCGTATTCCTTCAAGCGGGAATACTGGTTTGCCAGCGCGTTCAGCGCCATGACCATCTGGATCGGGCGGCCGGTGGCGCGCGCCATCGCGACCTCTTCCTGCAGCTTGCCCAGCGCGGCCGGCAGGTTGCCTTCCTCCGCGTGCGAATGACCGGAGGTAATCGCGGCCTCGATTCGCAGGGACATGTCTTTGGTGGTGTTGGCGAGCCGTTCGGCTTCCCATACCAGCTGGTGCGACAGGTCGAGCTGGTTTCTGCGGGAGGCAACGTAGCCTTTCGACAGCAGGCCCTTGGCGACCAGGACCTTGTCCTTGTGTTTCTTGCCGAGGGCGACCAGCTCGTCGGCCAGCGCGATGGCCTCATCGTGGCGTCCGATGGCACGCTCGGCAAGCGACAGCACGTTCAGGAATTCGCCCTGGGTGGCGGGCGGCGCGGCGCGGGCGTCGGCCTCCACCTTGCGCAGCTGGACGATTGCCTTCGCCGGGACAAAGCGGCCAACTTCGCGGATCTCCGCCAGCCGGCGGTCGAGTTCAGTCTGCTGTGCGAAAGCAAAGGACGGCACGAGGCAAAGTGCCGCCAGCAGCACCGGAGTCTTGCGGTTCTGGCCAATCCGTGTCATGGAGCCTGTCGGCATCATGTCCCTCTGTGTAGTCCGTCAAGCAATTATATTCGTGTTGCATGCCGGAAAAATCATGCGTATGGCAGATTTATTCGATTTCTGCACAGTTCGCTCCTGTTCAGGTGCGCGGCGTCGCACCGATACGGGCCGCCGACCGGCCCGCTCAGCGTTGTGAGCGTGCAACGGATTTAACATCCTCATCTGTATAATTCCGAGAAGGCCAGCCGGGCTGCCGCAGCCCCAGGCAGCTCCGGCCTTTCATTTCCCAATTGGAGTTTTATGACGTTCATCCGGAAATGTCCGGGCCTGCGGCTTGCCTTGGCGGCCACCCTCGTCCTGTTCGGGGCTGCTGCACGCGCCGACGACCAGGACCTGCCATCGCTGTCGCTGGAACAGTTGAGCGACGTGGTGGTGACCTCCGTATCGCGCCAGGAAGAGCGCCTGGCCAATGCTGCCGCCTCGATCTACATCATCAGCGCCACCGACCTGGCCCGCAGCGGCGTGCTGACCCTGCCGGAAGCGCTGCGCCTCGCGCCCAACCTGCAGGTGGCCCGGGTCGACGCGCGCAACTACGCCATCACCGCGCGCGGCTTCAATGGCGTCTTCCAGAACAAGCTGCTGGTGCTGATCGACGGGCGCAGCATCTATTCACCGCTGTTCTCGGGCGTGTTCTGGGATGCCCAGGATGTCCTGATCAGCGATATCGAACGCATTGAAGTCATCAGCGGCCCGGGCGCCACGATCTACGGCGCCAACGCGGTCAATGGCGTGATCAACATCATCACCAAATCGACCAAGGATTCGCAGGGCGGCCTGGTGGCGGCGGCCGGCGGCGACGACCTGCGCACCGCGGGCATGCGCTACGGCGGCAGGACCCGCAACGGGCACTACCGCGTGTATGCGAAGGCGATCGAGGTCGATGACACCTTGAATGCGCCCGGCGCCGATACCACTACCGGCTTCAGGCGCCGGCAGGCCGGCTTCCGCGCCGACTGGGAACTTAACGGCTACGGCCTGCGCGTCTCGGGCGACGCTTACCAGGGCAGCCTGGAGCAGACCGGCACGCGCGACATCCGCATCAGCGGCGCCAACCTCGCCACCGCGCTCGACACGCGGCTGGCCGGCGGCTCCGACCTGCACATCGGGCTGATCTTCGACCACACCGAGCGCAAGCAGCCGAATGCCTTTGCCGAGCGCCTCGATACCGTCGACCTTTCGGTCCAGCACAATGTCCGGCTCGGCGACAGGCACCGCCTTTCGTGGGGAGGCGGCTACCGGTCTGCCAGCGACCGGCTCGACAACGGCCCTTTCTTTGGATTCCTGCCGGACGAACTGCGCCTGCACGTGGCTAACGTGTTCGCCCAGGATGAAGTGAGCCTGTCGCCCACGCTGAAGGCGACCCTTGGTTTCAAGCTTGAACGCAATCACTACACCGGCCTGGAACACCTGCCCAACCTGCGTCTTGCCTGGACACCCGGCACGCGCCACCTCGTTTGGGGAAGCCTGGCGCGGTCCGTACGCGCGCCGTCGCGCATCGACCGCGACCTCTATTCGCCGACGCAGCCGCCGGTACTCAACGGCGTCCCGCAGTTCGGCATTGCGGGCGGGCCGGACTTTGCATCCGAAGTGGTGAAGGTGGCTGAACTGGGCTACCGCTCGCAAATGACCGAGACGTTCTCGTATTCGGTGACCGCTTTCCATGGCGACTACGACAGGCTGCGTACGCTGGAGCCGCGCGCGCAGGGCGGATCGGTGTTCAGCAACCTGGGCGAAGGCGCAGGCAAGGGGATCGAAGCGTGGTGGCGCTGGCAGCCGCTGGCGCGCTGGCGCCTCTCCGGCGGCGGCGTCGTCCAGGACGTCGAGTTGTCGTTCAAGCCGGAGAGCCGCGATGCCAGCGCCGGCACCGGCCTGGCAANNCGGCCTGGCAAACAACGACGCGCGCCGCCAGTGGTTCCTGCGCTCGTACTTCGACCTGTCGGACGCGCACCAGATCGACTTCTCGCTGCGTTACAACTCGGGCCTGCCGAATCCCGCGGTGCCTGCCTACACGGAACTCGACGCCCAGTGGACCTGGAAGCTCGGGCCGGCCCTGGATGTTGCGCTGATCGGCAAGAACCTGCTGCACTCCTCGCATGCCGAATTCGGCGGCGCTGCCGGCCGCAACCTGTTCGAGCGCAGCGTCATGCTCAAGCTGGTCAACCGCTTCTGACGCCGGCCATGTGCATTCGATCCAAGCCGGCCTCGACGATGCGGCGCCTGTGCGGCCAGGCAGCATTGCTGGCGCTGGCAGCGGCAATCGTGCCGGCTGCCGCCGACGTCGGCAGTGAGAGGAGCATCAAGGCGGCGTTCGTGTCCAAGTTTATCGCTTATGTCGAGTTTCAGGGCCGCGCCCGCGAACCCCAGGCGCCGCTGGTGATCGGCGTGGTCGGCGCCGACGACATCGCGGAGGAGCTGGTGCGCATCGTGGCGGGCCGTGGCATCAATGGCCGCGCCTTCAACGTTCGGAAGCTGTCGCCGGGCGGCCGGCTCGACGCTGTCGACGTACTGTTCGTCGGGCTGGGCGAGTCCGACCGCGCCGAACGGCTGCTGCGCAGCGCGGCGGCCGAAGGCATCCTGACCATCACCGAGTTCGACCGCGCCCTGCGCCAGGGCAGCGTGATCAATTTCCGCATCGTCGACGAGCGGGTCCGCTTCGAAGTCTCGCTCGCCGCGGCCGAAAAGGCAAAGCTCAAGCTCAGCTCGCGCTTGCTGTCGGTGGCCTACCACGTCGACAAGGGCATGCCCTAGGCTTCCAGCTGCTGCAGCAGGTAGAGGCGCTGGTACAAGCCGCCGTCGATGCGCATCAGCGCGTCGTGCGGGCCGCTTTCGGCAATGCGCCCGTGGTTCAGCACGACGATCCGGTCGGCCTCGCGGATGGTCGACAGCCGGTGTGCGATCGCGATGATCGTCACCTGGCCGCGCAGTTCATTCAGGGCAAGCTGGACGATCTGCTCGGTCTGGCTATCGATGTGCGAGGTCGCTTCGTCCAGCAGCAATATCCGCGGCTTGCCGGCCAGCGCGCGGGCGATCGCGATCAGCTGCTTCTGCCCGGTCGACAAGCGTCCGCCTGCCTCGCCGAGCGAGGTGTCGTAGCCTTGCTCCAGCGCCGCAATGAAGTCGTGCGCGTGCGCCGCGCGCGCCGCGGTTTCGATTTCGTCCTGCGTCAGGCCGCGCCCCATGTCGATATTCTCGCGCGCCGACGCCGCCAGCAGGAACGGGTCCTGCGGCACCAGCCCTACTTCGGCGCGGAAGCGCTCATTGTCGATGCTGTCGAGCGCCTGGCCGCTGATCTCGATGCTGCCGTGCGGGCTCGGGTAATAGCGCAGCATCAGCGACAGCAGGGTCGACTTGCCGCTGCCGGTGTGGCCGACAATGCCGATGAAGGCGCCGTGGGCGATCTCCAGCGACAGGTCGTGCAGCACCGGCTGGCCGGGCGCATAGCCGAAGGTCAGGTGCGCGATCTTCACCGCCGGTTCGCCGGCCGCCTGCGCCCGCGCCGGCGTGCTGCTGCGGCCGATCGCATGTTCCGGCGCGCCTGGTTCGTCCAGCAGCGCCTTGACCCTGGCGCTGGCCACGACCGCCTGCTGCAGGCCGCTGAACTGCATGGTGATCTGGATCAGCGGCTCGACCACGCGCGCGATGTAGCTGATGAACGCATACAGGATGCCCACTTCGATCGCGTTCATCGCGCGCTGGCCGAAGCTGAAGATGACCACCGCGAGCAGCACCACGTTAAGCAGGTCGAGCGCAGGGCGCAGCAGGAAGGCGTTGGCGCGCAGTTCGGCCAGGCGGGCGGTGTAGTGGTCGTGGTTGGTGGCGCCAAAACGCCGGGCGAAGCGGGCTTCGGCGTTGTTCGCCTGCAGCACGCTCATGCCGCCGATGGTTTCGGCCATCTGGCCGTTGATGTCGCTGCGCAGCGCGCGGGCGCGCGTCACGGCAGGCGCGGACAATCGCTGGTACAGCCAGACGATGCCCAGCACCGCGGGCAGCAGGGCCAGTACGATCAGCATCAGGCGCCAGTCCAGCCACGCCATGGCGATCATGGTGCCGGCCAGGACGATGCTACTGTCGAGCATGACGAACAGCACCTGGATGTACAGCGTCTTGACCGCTTCGGTGTCGTTGGTGACGCGGCTGATCAGCTGCCCGGTAATGGCGCGGTCGAAAAACGACATCGGCAGGCGCAGCACGTGCGCGAACACCCACTCGCGCAGGCGCTGCACCGAGCGCATCGCCATGCCGGACAGGCGCACCAGCTGCAGGTAGCGCAGGCCGGTGGCGATCCAGCCGGTAACCAGGAAGCCGCCCAGCAGCAGCGCCATGCGCGGCATATCGAGGTCGCGCGGCAGCAGGTGTTCGTCGATCAGCGCCTTGCCGAGGATCGGTCCGGTGACTTCCAGCGCGGCGGCGATCACCAGCCAGAACGTGGCCCAGCCAAGGTGGCGGCGGTCGGGGCGCGCGGCCAGGCGCAGCAGGGCGGTTGCCTCGGCCGCGTTCTGGCGCATGCTTTTTTGTTTTGGGTCAGGTTGCATCGAGGCTGGCCTCCAGTTGTTGGTAGCGCCACTGGCTGGCGTACCAGCCGTTCTGGGCGAGCAGGCTGTCGTGGGTGCCGGCTTCGGACACATGGCCGTCGCGTAGCACCACGATATGGTCGGCGTTCACGACGCCGGACAGGCGGTGGCTGGCGATGACGACGCTGCGTTCCGGCCGTTCGCGCCGCAGTTCGGCAAGGTGTTCGAGGATCCGCGTTTCGGTCCCGGTGTCGACCGCCGACAGCGCGTCGTCGAGCAGCAGCAGGGTGCTGTCGGCCAGCAGCGACCGGGCAATCGCCACGCGCTGGCGCTGGCCGCCGGACAGTGTGATGCCGCGTTCGCCCACCGGCGTGTCGTAACCCTGCGGGAAGCGCAGGATGTCGTCGTGGATGTCGGCCATGCGGGCCGCGTGTTCGATTTCGGCGCGCGTGGCGCCGGGCCGCGCGAGTGCGATGTTTTCGGCTACCGTGGCGGAGAACAGGAACGACTCCTGGGGGACCCAGCTGATGGCCGCGCGCAAGGTGGCAAGCGTGTATTCAGACAGTTCGTGCCCGCCCCAGGTGACCGTGCCTTGCTGCGGCGTCGACTGGCGCAGCAGCACACGCAGCAATGTCGACTTGCCGGAACCGGTCGGACCGACCAGCCCGAGGGTCTGGCCGGGCTGCAGCGACAGCGAGATACCGGAAAGGGCGGCGACGGTTTGGCCGTCGTAGGCGAAGTTGACGTTGGCAAGCGCCAGCGTGCCGGGCACCAGGCGGACCAGGGTGCCATGGTCGTCGACGGTGAGCGGGGCATCGAGAAGCGGCTGCAGGCGCGCCAGTCCCGCGCGGCCGCGTTCGATCAGCGACAGCACCCAGCCGGCGGCGAACATCGGCCAGATCAGCTGGCCCAGGTACATCGTGAATGCCGTGAGCGCGCCGATGGTCAGCATGTCGTTCCAGACCAGGTAGCCGCCCAGGCCCAGCGTCAGCACGCTGGCGGCAGTGAGGGTCAGGCCCACCGCGGGTTCGTACGCCGCTTCCCACTTCTGCGCGGTCAGGCTGGCTTCGGCGGCGCGCGCCGCCAGTTCGCCGAACTGCTTCGCGTTGCGTTCTTCCAGCCCGAGCGCGCGCACCGTGCGCACGCCCGACAGCGATTCCTGTACATGGTCGTTCAGCGCCGCGAAGCGCTTGAGCGAGTCCGATGCGGCGACATGCATGTGGCTCGAGATGCGCCAGAACGCAAGCCCCATCAGCGGGAAAGGCAAGAGGGCGATGGCGGCAAGGCGCCAGTCGACGCCAAGCGTCATGATGCCAAGGACCATGACCAAGGTCAGGGTGCCGTCGAACCCGGCGAGCAGCGCTTCGCCGGCGGCCATCTCGATGGCGTCGATGTCGTTGGTCCCGAGCGCCATCAGGTCGCCGGTGCGCTGCTTCTGGTAGAAGGCCGGGCCCTGCGCCGCCAGCCGCCCGAACAGCCTGGTGCGCAGTTCGACGCCGAGCTGGTAGGCCGCCGAATACAGGCGCAGGCGCCATGCCACGCGCAGCGCGTAGATGGCCAGGCCCATGGCCAGCAGTTGCGCGAGCCCGGTCAGCAGGTCGCCGCTATCGAGCCGCTGTGCGGCCAGGCCGTCGATCATCGCGCCGATCTTGCGCGGTATCAGAATGGTGAACAAGGCCACGCCGAACAGCATCACTGCGGACGAAGCATAGGCGCGCCAATGCCGGCGTACGAAGCCGCCGATCAGCTTTGTTAGAGTCATGCACAATCCCTGGAGACTGGCCCGTAAAACAATGAACGGGCCGAAGCCCGTCAATGTACACCGTTTGGCAAGCGGGCGCAGCGGGCGCCCGGTCTTGCCCTGGTCAGCGCTTCTTGCCGCGCTTTGGTGTCAGCAACTGCTGGTCGAACACGGTGGGCGGAGGGCTGGCTTCGACTGGCTTTACCTGCGGCAGAACGCGGGTGCGGGCCGTTGCCAGCGGCGCGGCGGAAGGCTTGGCGGCGAGCGGCTTGCCGGCTAATTTTCCTGCTGCCCTGGCGATCGGCTTGGCTTCGGCGACAGGCTCCGGCGTTGCTTCCGGCTTGACCGCAACGACGGGCTTTTTGCCCGGCTTGACCGAACGCGCGTGTTCCTCGCCGGGCTCAGGCGCCGGGGCTTGCCGTGCCGGCGCGGCTTCGGCCGCAACTTGCGGAGTGGGCGCGGAGGCGGGGGCAGGCGTGGCGACTGGCGCAGGCGTCGGAACCGGCGTTGGCTGCGGCGCTGCCGCCAGCGCGGCCGGTACAGCTGCCTTGAACAGTCCGGCCTGCAGGTCCGCCACGATACTGAACCACGCGCTGCCATAGGCCGCCATCTTGCTGAAGTCCTGGGCGCCCGCGGTCAGCGCGAGCAGGTCGCGCGGGTCGCGGATGGCGGCCAGCTGCTTCAGGGCCGCCGACGAGCTGTCGACCGCGGCGCGGCTGGTATCGATATTGAGTGCGATCAAACGGGCGGCGCCGTCGAAAGCGCGCGCGCCGAACGACTCGAGGAAATCAAGCTGCGCCTGCATCTGGGACTTGCTTGCTGCGGAAAACTGCTCTGGAAGTGTACTCATGTGGGTTCCTTTGGTTAGTTTATGACGCGCTGCAATATTGATTAGTGTATCTATGAAGCGCCGCCTTGAAAAGCTCTTTGTGTTGAATGTTTCTACATGAAATCTTGCGCTGCAGCATCTATGATTCATGTCAATAGATTGCACCGCGTGTGCGGCAGGAAATGGCTACAATCGAGCGTCCCCCCAGCTACGGAATGTCCGATGGATCTCGTGATTCGCAATGCCACCCTGCCCGACGGCCGCCAGGCCGACATCGCCATCCTTGGTGAGCGCATCGCCGATGCCGGCCCGCGCCTGCCGTGCACCGGCGCGCGCGAGATCGATGCGGAAGGCGACCTGGTCACGCCGCCGTTCGTCGACGCCCACTTCCACATGGACGCCACCCTGAGTTACGGGCTGCCGCGCGTGAACGCGAGCGGCACCCTGCTCGAGGGGATTTCACTGTGGGGCGAACTGAAGCCCCAGCTGACCCAGGATGCGCTGGCCGGGCGCGCGATGCAGTACTGCGACTGGGCGGTGGCGCGCGGCCTGCTGGCGATCCGCACCCACGTCGATGTCTGCGACGACCGGCTGCTGGCTGTCGAAGCGCTGCTCGACGTGCGCCGCCGCGTGGCCCCGTATATCGACATGCAGCTGGTCGCCTTCCCCCAGGACGGACTGATGCGCAGCCCGACCGCGTTCGCCAATCTGAAGCGCGCGATCGCGATGGGCGTTGACGTGGTGGGCGGGATTCCCCATTTCGAACGCACGATGGCGGCAGGCGCGGAGTCGGTGCGCCTGCTGTGCGAGTTCGCGGCCGACCAGGGCCTGCGCGTGGACATGCATTGCGACGAGTCGGATGATCCGATGTCGCGCCACATCGAGACGCTGGCGGCCGAGACCCACCGCCTCGGCCTGCACGGCCGCGTGGCGGGCTCGCACCTGACGTCGATGCATTCGATGGACAATTACTATGTCAGCAAGCTGCTGCCGCTGATCGCTGAATCCGGCGTCGCCGCGATCGCCAACCCGCTGATCAACATCACGCTGCAAGGGCGCCACGACAGCTACCCGAAACGGCGTGGCATGACGCGCGTGCCCGAACTGCTGGCCGCCGGCGTTGATGTCGCCTTCGGCCACGATTGCGTGATGGACCCGTGGTACGGACTGGGTTCGGGCGACATGCTGGAAGTGGCGCATATGGGCCTGCACGTGGCCCAGATGACGGGCAAGGACGCGATCCACCAGTGCTTCCTGGCCGTGACCGAGACGCCGGCCCGCATCCTCGGGCTGCAAGGATACGGACTGGCGCCGGGCTGCAACGCCGACCTGGTGCTGCTCGACGCGGGCAGCACGGTGGAGGCGATCCGTCTGCGCGCAGCGCGCCGGCTGGTGCTGCGGCGCGGCCGCGTGGTCAGCGAATCGCCGCGCGCGCGCGCAACGCTGGCGCTGCCCGGGCGGCCGTCGGATATCAATTTCAGGCTGGGGCGTTAACGCCGGCGCGCGTCGGTGCTAGACTTTGCTGCTCGACCAACTACGCTCCTGCCGCCTATGAAAATTCTCGAAACAGAACGCCTGCGCCTGCGCACGCTTGACCAAAACGATGCTGTTTTCTACCTTGCGCTGGTTAACACCCCCGGCTTCATCGAGTTTATCGGCGACCGCGGCATCCGCAGCGTCGAAGCCGCGGCGCAGGCGATCGCCGACGGGCCGATGGCGATGCAGGCCACGCTGGGCCACTCGATCTACCTGGTCGAGGACAAAGGGACCGGCGAGCCGCTCGGCATGAGTGGCTTGATCAAGCGCGATACCCTCGACCAGGTCGACATCGGCTATGCCTTCCTGCCCGGGCACTTCGGCAAGGGCTATGCCTTTGAAGCGGCGCAGGCGGTGCTGGAGCATGCGCGCAGCGACATCAGGCTGACCTCCCTGCTGGCGATCACCTCGCCCGGCAACGTGGCGTCGATCGGCCTGCTCGAAAAACTCGGGTTCCGGCTTGACAAGGTCGTGCGCCTCAACCCGGCGGAGGATCGGGATTCCAACCTCTATTCCCTGGCATTGACAGATTAGCATCTTTGTTAAGCGCGCGACCCAATCGTGCAACGGTTGAAACACGGGTCCGCTATACTGGAGGGCTAACTGTACTGATATTTCCAACCCTCAAAACATTTTCGGATTGTCCACGCAATTCAAGCAAAAGGACCCCTATGAGCAACGATAAAAGCGTTCAATTAGCAGCAATCATTGCAAAACACGAAGCTGAGCTGCTGGAGGGTTGGTTCTCCGGCATGATGTCTCGGATGATTCGCCGCGACAAAAACGCCGAATCGGAACTGCGCCAGCAAGGTGCGACCTTCCTCAACCTGCTGGGCGAAGCGCTGCGCAATGGCGCTGGCGCCGACATCGAAGCAGCGCCCTGGGACGAAACGCGCCGCATGCTGAGCGAGATTTCGCAGGCGCGCGTGCGCCAGGGCTTCTCGTCGATCGAAACCGCACACTTCATCTTTGCGCTGAAAGAACCGCTGTTCGGCTACCTGCGCAATGAACTGGCCGCCGACCCGATCGCCCTGGTCGAGACGATGTCGACCACCGGCGCGCTGTTCGACCGGCTCGGCCTGTACACGATCGAGGTATATCAGAAGGCGCGCGAGCAGGTCATCCTGCGCCAGCAGCAGGAGCTGCTTGAGCTGTCGACCCCGGTCGTCCAGCTGTGGCAGGGCATCCTGGCGCTGCCGCTGATCGGTACCCTCGACAGCGCGCGTACCCAGGTGGTGATGGAAAACCTGCTGCAGAAGATCGTCGAAACCGGCGCATCGATCGCGATCATCGACATCACCGGCGTGCCGACTGTCGATACCCTGGTCGCCCAGCACCTGCTGAAGACCATCGCTGCGGCACGCCTGATGGGTGCGGACTGCATCATCAGCGGCATCCGTCCGCAGATCGCGCAAACCATCGTGCACCTCGGCGTCAATCTCGAAGATGTGCTGACCAAGGCCACGCTGGCCGACGCGTTCGTCGTTGCGCTCAAGCGGACCGGCTCGACCATCAGCATCGGAAATGGCGGACTCTAATATCATGGACCGCATACCGATTCTGAGGATGGGCCGGCTGCTGCTGGTGACCATCCAGGTTGACATGCACGACCGGCTGGCGATGACCCTGCAGGACGACCTCACGACCCGGATCGTCAAGGATCGCGCCACCGGCGTACTGATCGACATTTCGGCGCTCGACATCGTGGACTCGTTCATCGGGCGAATGATCAGCAACACCGCGGCGATGGCGAAAATCCTCGATGCGCGCACCGTGCTGGTCGGGATGCAGCCGGCGGTGGCGATCACGCTGGTGGAGCTGGGCCTGGCGCTCGAGGGTGTCAGCACTGCGCTCAATGTCGAGCGCGGCGTCAAATTGCTCCAGCAGGAAAGCGAATGGGAGTGATCCGCCTTCTTGCACCTGAACGGGGCTGGCAAGGGACTCTGGCATGAACGCCGCAGTGATGGGTCACCTGGTCACTCCGCTGGCGACCGACGAAGACGTCGTGCGGGTGCGTAAAATGGTGCGCGACCAGCTGGTGGCGCTCGGTTTTTCGCTGATCGACCAGACCAAGATGGTCACTGCGGCCAGTGAACTGGCACGAAACACGCTGCGCTACGGCGGCGGTGGACGCGCCGAACTCGTACCCGTTAACAATGGCGGCCGGCGCGGGCTGACGGTCAGCTTCGTCGACGAAGGACCGGGCATCGAAGACATCGCCAGGGCGCTGACCGATGGCTACACCACCGGCGCCGGGATGGGGCTTGGCCTGTCAGGCGCGCGTCGCCTGGCCGACGACTTTGAGCTTGACTCCGTCCCGGGCAAGGGTACCCGCGTAACAATCACGAAATGGAAGCCGTTTTGACTCAATCCGCGATACATGCCACTTTCCACGTCGGGGAGTTGAGCGAAATTGCGGCGGCCCGGCGTGCCGCTGCGGAGATGGCGCGCCGGATCGGCTTCAACGAAACC
>CXWL01110920.1_pt1 | contig 26677 bp, 23 predicted proteins | sample 590931 | NCBI WGS metagenome assembly CXWL01 (sample SAMEA3498368, study PRJEB10139) | groundwater metagenome | biome: water well; material: biofilm material | place: Germany | collected 2015-04-27 | reverse complement strand
AGCGGCCTGTACCTGATGTGCTCGACGCACGGCGCGATCTACGTGCCGGAGAGCGGCGAGTGCGCCGGCGGCCCCTGCAAGGGCGGCCGGCTGCGTCCGATCGCCCTGCGTGAAGAGCAAGGCAAGATTTACTGGCAGCCCGACGAATTCATCCGGCCGCCGCATATTTCCATCAAACCCATTCACGACAATCTATGAGCGACAACACAAGCAGCACCCCGCCGGGCGAGCCGACACTGGCCGCTTCGCCGATCAACGCCCACTGGGAGCGCGAAACACTGGAAAAGCTGCTGTTTGCCACCGTCAAGGAGCAGCGCGCGGCGCGCCGCTGGAGCATCTTTTTCAAGCTGCTCACGCTCGGCGTNNGAGGCGCTCGGCAAGCACACCGCGCTGATCGAGATCGACGGCAGCATCGAATCGGAAGGCAGCGGCTCGGCCGACTCGGTGATCCCGTCGCTCAACAAGGCGTTCAGCGACGCCGGCTCGGTCGCGATCGTGCTGCGCATTAACAGCCCGGGCGGCAGCCCGGTGCAGGCCGGCATGATCGTCGACGAGATCCTGCGCTTGCGGAAAGGTTATCCGCACAAGCCGGTGTACGTGGTGGTCGACGAGATCTGTGCCTCGGGCGGCTATTACATCGCCGCCGCGGCGGACAAGATTTTCGTCAACAAGGCCAGCATCGTCGGCTCGATCGGCGTGCTGATGGACGGCTTCGGTTTCACCGGCACGATGGACAAGCTCGGCGTCGAGCGGCGCCTGCTGACGGCCGGCGAAAACAAGGGCTTCCTCGATCCGTTCAGCCCGCAATCGGAGAAGCACAAGGCGCATGCCCAGACGATGATCAACGAGATCCACCAGCAGTTCATCGCGGTGGTGCGGGCCGGTCGCGGCAAGCGCCTGAAGGAAACGCCGGAGATGTTTTCGGGCCTGTTCTGGAGCGGCGCGAAGTCGATCGAGATGGGCCTGGCGGACGGCTTCGGCAGCGTCGACAGCGTCGCGCGCGAAGTGGTCAAGGTCGAAGATATTGTCGACTACACGGCGCACGAAGGCTTGCCGGAGCGGGTGCTGAAAAAGTTCGGCGCCGCGGTCGGCGCGGGCGCCGTCAAGTCGGTCTACCATGGGGCGCGACCGGTGTTGCGCTGAGCGCAATGATAATTTCTCCTTGCAAGTTCCGTCATTTGTTCTATATTGAACCCGTAGTTCATTCAAGGGGGCCAATATAAAAAGTTCAGTCTGTTTGCATCATATATTCGAACCGAACTACTAACTGCATCCCTGATGCGGCATAGAGAGAATTTAATTCCTCGACAATGTCTTCTTTGTAAGACATGGAAACAGCGGTGCAATGCCGCTGTTTCCTTTAGTGCGCCGGCTACTCGCCATGGGGTGCTGGAAGCAGATGCTTGGCATAAAATGGGTTCCGAGCATGCGCGAAGACACCGTTTTTTGTGGCCCAGTAACTAAATAAAAGCCGTCGTCCTCGCGAACGCGGGGACCCCATTTGTATGCGCACAATCGACGCTCGCTTAATTGATGCACGTCGGGCTGGAAACGATGCTTGCCCCCGGCGCCGGCGTCGCGGCTGAGGCGGAACTGCTCTAAAGCGACGGTACGGTCAGCTCGTCGGCAGCGATCTCGTACTGGGCGAAGCCGCCCCTTCCCAGCCATTCCTGGAAGTTGCGCTGCGCCTCGGCGTACCAGATGGCGCGCGCCAGGTCGGCGGCCGGCGCCACCGGTGCGGTGGCCTGCGAACTGGTGTTGATCCAACGTGCAATCGCGAGCTTGGCGGCGTACAGCGCCGATTGCTCGAGGGCAATTTGCGAATGGGCCTCGGCCTGCGATCCTGGGTTATGCATCCCGTCTTCCTGGCCGCAGTTGTTGTCGATGGTCATGTTGTCCTCGTTTTGGTTGGTTAGGTTTTCCTACGATGAGCTAGGAGTTCGAAGAGTCCGTTAGGCCGATTCCTAATGAGGTTTCACTGTACCAACGGGCGGGACCGCAAACTTGATCTGTGTCAAAGGTGTCGCTTGCGGCAATCAAGTTTCTCCGACGCCTATTCGTCTGGTAGCGGCTTGCCGGCCCGTGCGCGCTGCCAAATTCACCCCTGAGTACTGCGCTTGCACCGGCAATCAGGATTTCAATGCCGATTCATTATTTTCCTTCTCCGAGGAGTCAAAATGGACTGCGGGCAACCGTTTATAATAGCGGCCAGCTTCCAAGGGGCAGCTTGGCAGCCGAGGCAATCGGCGCTACGGCATGCCGCACCGGGAAATTCAAGATAACGAACAGCTAAGCATCAGAAAGTCTATGCAATTGATTCCCGTAATTNNGGAAATTCTTACAGTGACGAATCGCGACCTGTTCTTCAAGACCGAAGACGAGTATGGCGAAGTCAACCAGGCCGGCGTGGGCACGTCGTTCATCCTCGAGCCGTTCGGCCGCAATACGACTGCGGCGATTGCGGCCGCGGCGCTGCGAGTGTCCGAGGTGCATGGCGCAGATGCGCTGATGCTGGTGTTGGCGGCCGACCACCTGATCGGCGACCAGGCAGCGTTTGCAGCTGCTGTGGCGGACGCGACGGCGCTGGCGCAGCAGGGATTGCTGGTCACGTTCGGCATCCAGCCGGACAGGCCGGAAACGGGATATGGTTACATTGAAGCCGAAGGCTCCACGGTGCTGCGGTTTGTCGAGAAGCCGTCGCTCGAAAAAGCCCAAACCTATGTGGACTCCGGCCGCTTCCTCTGGAATTCAGGAATGTTCTGTTTCAAGGCCGGTGCTATTCTGCAGGCCATGGAGCAGTTGTGCCCGGACATCCTTGCCGCCACCAAGACGTGCGTTGGGCAATCACGCGGGTCGGCGGGCAAGGCGTTTTCCCAGCTTAATCTTGATGTTGAAAGCTTCGGACTCATCCCTGACCAGTCCATCGACTACGCCGTCATGGAGAAGTCAACCCAAGTCGCGGTGGTACCGTGCAGCATCGGATGGAGTGACATAGGTTCCTGGTCCGCGCTCGGTGAGCTCACCGCACCGGATGAGTGTGGCAACCGCATCGATGGCGAAGCGCTGCTGCACGATGTCTCGGACTGTTACATCCTGAGCAAGAAACGCGTTGTAGGCGCAGTCGGCATCAGCAACCTGATCATTGTCGACACCCCCGACGCCCTGCTGGTAGCCGACAAATCAAAGGCGCAGGACGTCAAGCACCTTTATGCGACGCTGAAAGCGCAGGGGCACGAGACCCATAAGCATCACCTGACAATGCACCGTCCGTGGGGCACCTACACCGTGCTCGAAGAAGACCCTTCCTACAAGATCAAGCGCATCGAGGTCAAGCCGGGTGCGTCGCTGTCGCTGCAAATGCACCACCATCGCAGCGAACACTGGATTGTTGTGAGTGGCATGGCCAAGGTCGTCAATGGCGATCGCGAATTGTTCGTCGGTACCAATGAGTCCACCTATATTCCAGCTGGCCACAAGCATCGACTTGAGAATCCAGGCCTGCTCAATTTGGTCATGATCGAAGTGCAAAGCGGCCAGTACCTTGGCGAGGACGATATCGTACGGTTTGAGGACGTTTACGGCCGCGCCTGACCGCAGTGGCGGAGACATTGCCTCGATTCGACGCGCTATCACCCTCAACTCCCATCTGTTAAAGTTTCGCCTATGAGCAAATTATCCCTGGACCGCATCCTGCAATCGCAAGGCTTCGGCACGCGCAAGTACTGTCGCGCGTTGATCGAAGACGGCGAAGTCGCCATCGCCGGTGCCCCGCACACCAATTATAAAGAGACGTTCGACACCGATGGGCTGGTGTTGGCGATATTTGACGAAGAATGGCCGGTTCGCGAACGCGTCTATATCGCCCTGCACAAGCCCGCCAACTTCGAATGCTCGCGCAAACCCAGTCACCATCCGGGCGTGCTCACTTTGCTGCCCGAACAATTTACCTGGCGCGACGTGCAGCCGGTCGGGAGGCTCGACCACGACACCACCGGCATGCTGCTGATGTCCGACGACGGCCCGTTCATCCATGCCCAATCGTCTCCCAAGCGCCACGTGCCGAAGATCTACCAGGCCACCACGCAGGAACCGGTGACGCAGGCGCTGGTCGACGAACTGCTGGCCGGCGTCAAGCTGCACGACGAGCCGGCGCCGCTGAGGGCGTTGACGTGCGTGCAGCGCGGCGAGCACCAGCTGGAGATCGTGCTGGAGCAGGGCAAATACCACCAGGTCAAGCGCATGCTGGCGGCGGCCGGCAACCATTGCCTGGCGTTGCACCGCTCGGCGATCGGCGGCCTGACGCTGGAGTCGCTTGGCATTGCCGAAGGCGAATGGTGTTTTCTCGAGTCGGCCCAGCTGGACCTGCTCGCATAAAACTCACACCCTCGACGACGGCAGTCGCGACGGCTAGTCGGCGTTGGTCGCGCGCGACCTCAGGACGCCGCACCCCGCCGGCGGCACGGCCCCGATTCTGCAGACGACGCTCGACGCCAAGTAGCGCCGCGTGGAAATGATCGCCGATGGCATCGTCAGCACGCCGTTCACTGGTTGAAGACACGATCAGGATCGAGATGCTCGATGGCGCCCGGAGATTGATCTTTTGGGGCGATCGCGCAAACAATGAAACGGCCGTCGCCAGCGGAATTTCCAGGCGGGGGCTTGGATCGCCCGGGACTTCACCAATCCGGAGTTGTTCACGCCGCCGCAAGGTAGGTGGGTGTGGGCGAGTTTTGCCCCAATATGGCTCTTCGCCACCTTCCTGGACCACCTGCGGAGAAATCGTCCATCAACACTCGAAGGCTTGCGCGGCGTGGGTTGCTGCTCGTCATCGGCGCCCGTCACCAACGGTCAGCGCAGAGGCCGTCAAAAAAGCGAGATATTACTATTTTTCCGACGGAGCTTCGGTTCAAATACCGAAAAAATCCAGGTACCGTCGTATATTCGCGACTGTTGTGCATGCCCTTAATGTTAGAATCACGGGCTTTTGCCAAAACTCAATATTTGATATTGCCAGTTCGCATTGCCAGAATAACTTTATTCACGCGATTTGAATGGCCGGCTCTGTTCGAAAGAATTCCGAAGCCGGGCAGCGAGATCGCGATTGCGATTACCGACGAATCAGTTAACCAAAAAGACAAGACAGCATGAAGAATATTTCGGTCGCAGGTAAATTGAAACAAGTAGCATGCGCGGTCGGGCTGTTCGGATTATTGTCCGGACCGGCTTGGACGCAGACATTTGGACAATCCGACGAGGTGCCTTCTGCTGAGGCTGCGCCGGCAGTGCCGCCAGGGTCGACCGGGACTGACACCAACGAACGTGGACTGCCAAGCGTTACCGGCGCGCGTCCCGATCCGCGCGTACAGCAACTCCAGTTGCAACTTCAGCAGCAGGCGCAGAAAGCGGAGCGCACGCGCCAGAAACAGCTGCAACTTGTCAATGGCGGCCGTGAGGTCAAGGATCCGAAAGACACCTTCGGTGCCTACGTCCGCACCGTCACCGGCGCACCGGTGGAGCGTTTCGGCAAGGAGTTGTTCACCGATGTGCCGACGACGTTTGCGCCATTCGATTCGACCCAGGTCAACGGCGACTATGTGATCGGTACCGGCGACGAGATCCAGGTGCGCGGCTGGGGCATGATCAATGTCGACGTCACAGCAACGGTTGACAGGGGCGGCGCCATCTACATTCCTCGCGTCGGCGCCGTCAAAGTGGCGGGTGTCAAGTATCGCGACTTGCAAGGCTACCTGAAGCAGGCGGTTAGCAAGATATTCAATAATTTCGAGCTGACAGCGAGCATCGCGCAAACCCGCGCGGTCCAGATTTACGTCGTCGGCCACGCGGTGCGCCCTGGTACCTACACCCTCAATTCAATGAGCACGCTGTTGAATGCCCTGTTCACGTCGGGCGGCCCGGACTCATCGGGCTCGATGCGGAACATCCAGCTGAAACGCGGCGACGCGACCGTGGCGAATTTCGACCTGTACGACATGCTGGTCAAGGGCGACAAGAGCCAGGATGCGACGCTGCGTGACGGCGACGTCATTTACATTCCTGAAGTCGGTCCGCTGGTCGCGCTAACCGGCAACGTCAAGACGCCGGCGATCTTCGAACTCAAGGGACCTGCGTCTCTCGCTGACATCCTCGGCTGGGCCGGTGGGGTTGATTCGGCTGCAGAACAAAAGAAGATCATCGTCGAAAAAACGGTCGACAACACGTATCAAACCGTCGCGGAAGTGGTGGCCGATAAGGCGACTATCGCCGCCCGCCTGGCGGCGATTCCGTTGCGCGCGACCGATGTGGTGCGGGTGTTCGCGCCCGGTGCGGTGCCAGTCCAGGCGCAGCTTCAAAACGAATACGTGCGCGTCTCCGGCGAAGTCAAGCAAAGCGGTGTGTTTCAGATCCGCAACGGCGAGACGCTGCGGGAACTGATGTTCCGGCTGGGCGGTGCGACCGATGCCGGCTATATTTATGCGACCCAACTCAAGCGCGAGTCGGTCAAGCGTTCGCAGCAGCTGAAGCTGGATGAGCTGGCTGACCGTTTCGAGCGCGACGTGGAAAGCGCGGCGTCGAACCGCGTGTCGGGTACCACCGATAAGGACGCCATCACGATCCAGGCGGCTGAACTGGAGCGCCAGCGTCGGGTGGCGCAAAAGCTGCGGACAGTCAAGGCCGAAGGGCGCATCGTGCTCGAACTGGAAGACGGCAAGGCGCAATTGAAGAACCTGCCCGAGTTGGCGCTGCAGGACGGCGACACCATCTTCGTGCCGCGCAAGCCTGGCACCGTCGAGGTGTTGGGTTCGGTGTTTCAGTCCAACTCGTTTATCTTCAAGCCCAACCGCACTGTCAAGGACTATGTCCTGTTGGCTGGTGGTGAGACCACGTCCGGCGATTCTTCCGAAGTGTACGTCATCCGCGCGGACGGCACTGCAAAAAGTGGCCGCGGAAGCGGATGGTTCACCGGAATCAGCGGTGCCCGAGTCAATCCAGGTGACACCATCGTCGTCCCGGAGAAACTCGAGCGCAGCAGCTGGCGCCAAAGCCTGAAGGAATGGACCGCGATCTTTTATCAGTTCGGCCTTGGCGCCGCTGGCCTTAAAGTTTTGAAAAACTAAACGAAATTCCGCAATGCGGGCGGCTGCCTGCGCCGCGGTAGAAAGCAAATGATGTCTGAACAATTGGAACGCGGCACCCAGTCCAACCAGGTTGATGGTGCCGATGAGGGAATTCACCTGCTCGATATACTCGCCATTCTGGCGCAGCAGCGCTGGCTGGTGTTGGGGGCCCCGCTCGTCCTCGGCAGCCTGGCGCTGGTCGTCAGCTTGCTGATGACGCCGATATTCACCAGCGTCGCCAGGATTATGCCGCCACAGCAGCAGCAAAGCTCCGGCTTCGCGGCGATGCTAGGCCAGCTTGGAGGTTTGGCGGCCGCCGCCGGCGCCGTCAAGAGTCCCAATGACCTGTATGTCGGGCTGCTCGAGAGTCGCACGATCGGCGACCGCCTGATCGTGCGCCTGAATCTGAAAGAGCGCTACAAGTCCGCCACGATGGACGACGCACGCTTGCGGCTTGCCGCAGCGAGCACCATCAGTAGCGACAAGAAAAGCGGCTTCATTTCGATCGGTACCAGCGACAAGGAGCCGCAGTTTGCCGCCGATTTGGCGAATGCATACGTCGAGGAACTTGCGAAATTGACCCAGACAATGGCGCTCACCGAGGCGTCACAGCGCCGACTGTTCTTCCAGCAGCAACTCAAGGACGCGGCAGACCAGCTGGCGATCGCCGAGGGCGGGCTGCGCAATACGCAGGAAAAGACCGGGATGATCCAGCCTGAGGCGCAGGTTCAGGCGATTATTTCCAGCGTGGCGCAACTGAAAGGTCAAATCGCTGCCAAGGAAGTGCAGTTGAACGGGATGCGTACCTTTGCTGCCGCCGGCAATCCGGAACTGCAGCGCACTCAGCAGGAATTGAGCGGCCTGAAGGGGCAATTGGCAAAACTCGAAAAGAGCCGCCCTTCGGACGAGGGCGATTTCATGGTGCCAACGGCGAAGATCCCCGAGGTCGGCGTGCAGTACGTGCGTAGCGTGCGTAGCGTGAAATACCACGAGACCATTTTTGAGCTGTTGGCGAAGCAATTTGAACTGGCGAAAGTCGACGAGGCGAAGCAGTCCACGGTGATTCAGCTGCTCGACAAAGCGATCCCTGCCGAACGCAAGTCCAAGCCAAGCCGCGCGCTGATCACGCTTGCCGGCTTTGCCGTTGGCGCGATTCTGGGCTTGGTGCTCGCCTTCATGCGCGCCGGCTATATCGCATCGCGGCGCGATGCCGCCGGCCGTGCGCGCTGGCAGCGTTTGTCGGATGCCTGGCGCGGCAGGGCAGCGCAAGCGTAGCACGATCCCGCTGCGGGCAGCGCCGATGAGCGACGGGTATTGGCCGGATGCCGTCCGCGCACCGGGGGAAGTGCCAGCTCATCGTGAAGTTGAAGAATATTGTCTGAAATAATGGAAAAGACGCCGCAAAAACTGTTATCAATCGTCGGCATCGGCACAATTCTTTCTCTGGTGTACTCAGCGTTCAACTACGCGATCCAGATTTTGCTGGTGGAACTGTTTAGCTATCGGCTGCGCGGCATCTTCGAGATCTTGATGTCGATCCTGGGTTTGGCGTCGATCCTGTTTTCATTCAACTTGTATACGGCGATCAACCTGCACGTGTCGAAGCACAGTGCGGTGCCGGCCAACCTGGTCAAGGTCGGCACTGGGATCCTGCTGGTCCAGGTCGTCGCGATTGCAATCTTGTACGTGCTTTCGCCCAAACACGGAATTGTCCCTGAACACCTGCAAGCGCTGTTTCTCGGCCTGCTGATCGCGGCGGCGGTGCTGAATCACAAGGTCAATGAATTCACCGCCGTGTTGAACGGTAGTCATCATTTTCTCAACGCGAAGATACTGTCGCTGGTCGGCGCAGCATTTTCGGCGTTGCTGGTGCTGTTTGCCTATCTGCTCGGCCATACCGACGTCAATTTGATCGTCTGGCTGGCCGTAATCGGCCCGTTTGCCGGGTCGTATCTGTACGCGAAATTGCTGACTTGGAAGATCCCCGCGCTGACCCAGCGCGCCGGTCGATTGAACATGAAGGGCCTGTACAAGGAAAACGGCGCGGTATATATCATTTCGCTGGCGCAGTTCATCTCGATCAAGTTATATCTGCTGTATATCGCGAAAAACGAATCGGTGGAGATGCTCGGTATTTTCAGCCTGGCGTATAGCATTACGCAGTTTGTATTGCTACCGGCGACGCTGCTGGCGACGATCATCTTGTCCAACCGGTCGGACCGGTTAGGCGGGTTCTTCCGGGCGTTTAAACTGCTGGTGGGGTATGGCCTGTTGAGCTGTGCAATAGCAAAAATCATGATTGACGCGGGGCTGCTGGACTATGTTCCCCTCAAATCGTTGCGCAACCCGGTGTTCGTCGATATCCTCGGTGCAATGGTGCTGGCGATACCTTTTTCAGTGCTGAATATCCTGATCGTCGCCGTGGCGATAAAAAAAAACCTGTGTTCCAGGCTGTTTGTCGCGGGGCAGTTGTTGATGATCCCGTTGATGCCGCTCGCATACGTCTTCATGGCGAAAGTGATGCTGGTGGCTTCGCCGGTGGCGAGCGGCTACGTCATCACTTGGATCATTTCATCAATTTTCAGCTGCATTGCGCTGCACGCGGATCTGCGGCGCACAGGGATTGCCGACCAATGATTTCGATCTCAATAATTATCCCGTATTTCAATCGCGAGAATACGATCGACCGCTGCATCGACAGCGTGCTGGCTGCGTCGCATGGGCCGGTGGAACTGGTGATCGTCGATGATTGTTCGACAGTGCCACTAAAAGACTTCGATCACCCTGCCATTCGGGTGTTGCGGCTCGATAGAAACATGGGACCGATCGCCGCCCGTGCGCAGGGTGCGCTGCAGGCCAGGCACGACTTCTTGATGTTCCTCGACAGTGACGACGAGCTGTTGCCCGACTGGTACGCGGTGTTTTGCGCGCAGGTCGAGCAGGCGCCGCAATTCGACGTGTACGGATTCCCCGACGAGAAATACTCTCGCCAAGAGCACTTCGAAATCGTCGGTCTCGACCAATACTGGCAATGGGTGCCGTCGTTGACGCGCGCATCCGACTACCTCATCACAATGCGCACGCAGGCATATCGCGAAGTGCCAATGCCGATGGTGCGTATCAGCGAGATTTGGTATATCGTCCAGACGTTCGAGCGCGGCTTGAGGGCGCGCTATTCGGACCGTCCGCTGTTCAGGTATCACCAGGACTCCGGCAACCAACTGTCGCGCCAACGCATTTTCAATTTCGATACTTCGCGCTACGCCCGGGAATCGGTACAGTACGCGGTCGGCGTGTTCAACCGCAACGGGCCGCAGATGCGCACCTTCGCCCGCGCCTATCACGCGGCCTGGTTCCGTCGGCTCGTCAAGGAAGCGCTGCTGGCGCTCAGCCCGACGGCGTTGGCGCGTGTGCTTTGGGGGCGCCATGCGGGGCGCTGACATCGGTGTCGGAATAGCCTTGCTTGGCGACTTGGCCGACTGGCTGCTGGCCCGCGCAAAGCGGCTGGGAAGATTCGTGGTCTGGCAATGGCGCGCGAAAAAGTCCCGCTCGTCGGTGCGCAGTTTTGATGTGGCACTCGGCGCCAGGTTGGGCAGTCGTACCATCATCGAGCACGGCGTGTTCATCGACGCCGCGTCGAGCGTGGATGATTACAGCTATATCAACCCGAACAGCTCGGTGGAAAACGCGACGATAGGCAAGTTTTGCTCGATTGCGCGCGATGTCATGATCGGACCCGCCAGCCATGATTATCGCAAGCTGAGTACCCATCCATTCTGGCATCAGCCATTTTATGGATTCGATTGCGGCGGCGCGACGAATGGCAGTGGCGGCGCTAGGACGCACATCGGAAACGATGTGTGGATTGCCTGTAACGTGGTGGTGATGCAGGGAGTGACGATCGGCAACGGCGCGGTGATCGGCGCGGGCGCGGTCGTGACGAAGGCGGTTGGCCCGTATGAGATCTGGGCGGGCGTGCCGGCGAAGAAAATTGGCCAGCGATTCGGCCCCCAGACGATTGCCGCGCTGGTGGCGTCTGACTGGTGCAATCTGAGCCCGCAGCAGATTGCGGCGTCCGTCATCCCAAACATCGCCGATGTGGATGCCGTTGTCGCCGCATTGACGCGCTAGCGCAGCGTGCCACCAGCGCGTTTGTGCATCAAGATATTCCCACTTTATGAGTGATAAATTGAAAATTAGTTTTTTGGCGACGACGACGGGAACAAGGCCGGATCTGTTCGAAAATTTGCTGGCGTCTTTCAACGCGCTCGAAATACCGCCGGGCTGGGCCGCGGAACTGGTCGCGCTCGACCAGGCGCCAGCGTTGCACCATGAAATTTTCGAGCGCAATGCAGCCGCGCAAGGGCGCACCGTTGTCCGCATCACCACCGCGAGCACGATCCCGTTGTCGATCGCGCGCAATCGCTTGCTGGCGAGCTTGGCGGGGCAGGGCTACGTGGTTTTTTGCGACGATGACGCCAGTTACCCTGTCGATTTCCTAGCCAGCCTGCGCAGCGAGTTCGCCAGCCACGGGGCGCCGGACATCGGCATTTTCCGCCTGCTGAACAAGGGGGATACGACGGCCTACGGAAACCGCCAGTACCCCGAGCGGTCCGGTCCGTTGAGCCGGCACGCCATGATCAACCTGGCGATCAGCCTGAACTTGGTCATGAAGCTGGAATGCATCGTCCGCCTAGGCGGATTCAACGAACAACTCGGGGTCGGCAGCAAAGGCCTATGCGGCGAAGAGACCGAACTGGTGCTCAGGGCGATCGACAGCGGCGCCCGGGGCGCATTCCTCGGTTCGCCGTTCGCCTTTCATCCGCGGCAGGAACTGGTGGCGATGGACATGGCCAAGGTCTACAACTACAGCCGCGGCTATCGCGACATGCTGCTCGGCTACCGTGGCTCGCCAGGGTTGTGCCTGATCATCCGCGCACATTTGTACCTGACCATCGCCAGGTCAGCGCTGGGGTTCGTGCTGCGCAAGCAGGAGCGGGCGGGACGGCTGATCAAGCTGAAGGGCCTGCTAGGCAGACCGCTGGCCCGGGGGGCTGCATGATCAAGGTGCTGGTGGTGAATATCCAGCCGAGCGGCGGCGGCGCGGAAACGGTGCTGAATAACCTGAAGGACGCGATCGGTGCAGGCAATCGTCGATTGCAAGTGGATTCGTTCAGCAAACGGGAATTCGATGCGGCGCACGGTGCCGGCTCGAAATTGGCCCGATACCTGCGCTTCGTGCTGGCGATCCGTGCGCGCAGCAGCGGATATGATTTCGTCGTTTCAGGAGTCGAGGGAGTGCCATTTATTCTGTGCCTGGCGGCGGCATTCGGGCTGCGCGGCACCCGCGCGATCATGTGGTTGCATTGTAGTACCGACGGCTACCTGAAGTTTCAGGGGGTGAAGAGCCGGCTGATCATCCGCCTCAGTTTGCAGCTGGCGAAACGCGTCATTTGCGCGGCGCCGGCGGAAGCGCGCCGCCTCATCGCCGGCAGCAAGCAGGCGGTGTATTTGCCCAACATCCGGCGGCGCGGCGTAGCGGCGGCGTCGCCGATGGTTACCCGGATACTGCCGAAATTGGCGTTCATCGGCTCGTTCGCGCCGCTGAAACAGCCGGAAAAGGTGCTCGATGTCCTCGGGGTATTATTGCGCATGGGAGCCGGCGGGTATCGCGTGGACTATTTTGGCAACGGCGCCTTGGTCGGCGACGTCGAGCGTCAGATTGCCGCGCGCGGCCTGGCCGCGCAAGTTGCGTTGCATGGATTCGTCGCCGACCCTTGGGCGCACATCGAACCCGGCAGCATCTTGCTGCTGCCTTCACTCACCGAAGCGATGCCGATGGTGGTGCTGGAGGCGATCGAGCGCGGCTGTGTAGTGATTGCCAACAAGTTCCCTGGTCATGAGTTTTTTGACGATCACGGCGGCCTGTTCTTGAGTGCCGACTACGCCAATGTCGATCGCGTCGCGGCGCTGGTCGCCGATGCGGTAGGCTGGAGCGCCAACGAAATTTTGACCAGGACATCGAATTCTCGTGCTTTTTTGTCGCGCGAGTTCGATAATGCCCGATCGATCGACATACTGCATGGCTATCTCACCGCAATGGCGCCGCCGTTGCTGGAGGCGTGACAGGATGAGCCATGCAGTAAGTAGAAAGTATTGATGATGAATTTCATATTACTTGCCATGATCGTTTTCATGACCTGGAAAAATCGGGGGTATCTCTCGTTTGTCCAGATATTCCTGCTATTGATCATTGCATTTCATTTCGTGCCGCTGACCTACATCGAAATGAATTACGCCGATCTCCCCAGCGTGTTTTCGCCGGTGGAAGTGGGAAATGGGATCGCCCGCGTGGTGACAACCTGCCTAAGCATGTATCTCGGTTCTTTAGTCGCCACCTTCGTATTGAAGCAGGGGCATGTCCGCAAGGTGCCACGCGCGCCGCGCGGACTCGGCGGCTGGATGTGGGTGAATATCCTGATGGGCTGCCTGATAATCTTGAATAACTCGATTGCGGCTTATCAGGCAATTAGTGGCGGCTATCTCGATATCTATGCGGGTGGCGTCACTGCATCGCCGGTGAAAACCATCACGATCTTGCCGGTTTACGTGTATACTTTGTTCTATTTGTTTTTGACCTGGATCAGTTTCCGCGAGCGCTTTTCGCGGCGTGCGCAATATGGGTTGGTGGCAGTGTTTGCACTGCTGATCATCAGTTTCCTGTTCACCGGTTCGCGTTCTTCGGTTATTTATCTTGGCGTCAGCGTAATGGTGCTGTGCTCAGCACGACTTGGTCTGAAAATATGGCGGTATGTGCCCCATGCGATAGCAATTATCGCTGTGAGCACAGTGATTGGCGTGTTGCGGGAGGGTTCTTTCTTCGAGATGGACTTGGCCTCAATGATGCTGCGTCCGGTGATCGAATTGACCAATACGGCGGTGGTGTTCCTGACGACTGATTCGATCGCCGGCGATTTTTCGATTTCCGGATTGCGTTATGTCGCCGGGTTACTGTATTTGCTCCCAGTCAGCCTGTTGGCACAGTTCGGCATCGTCCCACCTGAGCTGCTTTCGCAGCAGTATGTCGCGATCGTCGATCCAGCATGGGCCGACCTCGGCGGCGGCTTTGGTTTTTCCTTGTTGGCGGAAATTTATTTATTGGGCGGTAAGTGGGCCTGGATATTATCGCTGGGTATCGGCGCGTACCTCGGCTGGGTCGACTTCAACCTGAAGTCCGGAAATATTGCGAAAGCCGCGCTAGCCGCTTCGCTCGGCTTCCTGATGTTGTTCATCGTGCGCGGCGAGATGATCGAGTTATACCGTAATGTATTCGTCATGCTGTTGCTGTATCTGCTGTGCGTGGTTCGAATTACTGCGACACGATGATGGCGGGGCGTGGATAGCTGGCACGGTTTTCCCGGTCGCTCCGGGGGGAATTAATTAACAGATTTGGTAGCTATGTCATATTTAGAGTTGGACGACATTATTAAGAATGTGCAGAAGTTCGGGGGCGCCACGACGTACTGGAACGAGTTGAGCGCGCGTCTGCCTGAGTTCGTGCCAGGGCCGATTGTGCACACTACCGCGAACAAGTATATGCGGCTCTATTCGCCGGCTTCCAAGGCGAAAGTATTTCATTCTAGTCATTTTCGGGTCGCTTCCAGCAGGGCTACAAAAAACGTCACCACGATTCACGACCTGATTTACGAAAAGGGACTCGGCGGCGGCCGGGCAAAATGGTTGAACCTGTACGAGCGCAGAAAGTCGGTGGTGCGCGCCGACGCGATCATTTGCATTTCGGAGTCGACGCGGCGCGATCTGTATGAGTGCTATGGGCGCGATCTTGGCTCGAAACCGGTGCATGTAATCCCGCATGGCTGTACCCGGCTGGAGACTTCGGCGGCGGGACGCCAACGGGCATTCGACCGGCTTGACACGGGCGGCCTGCACTTGAACGCGGGGCAGTTCTTCCTGTTTGTCGGCGCGCGCGCGGGCTACAAGAACTTCGCCCTGTGCCTGCAGGCGTTTGCGCAAGGCGACTTCGCAAAGCAGGGATTGCGGCTGATTTGTACTGGCGCGCCCTTCACCGAACAAGAGCAGGAAATGATCGCGGCGTTCAAACTGTCCGATTCGGTGCGGTCGATCGGCTTCGTCGATATCGACACCATTGGCGCGCTGTACAGCGTCGCGCGTGCGCTGGTGTATCCGTCGGCGTACGAGGGATTCGGGCTGCCACCGCTGGAGGCGATGGCGGCCGGGTGCCCGGTGATCTGTGCGAACTCGTCATCGTTGCCGGAAGTAGTCGGCGACAGTGGTATATTGATCGACCCGCGCTCGGCAGAAGAACTCGCCGCCGGGATGGCATCGGTGCTCGGCGCGCAACGCCGGTGCGAGTTGGCGAAGGCCGGCATCGACCGCGCCGCCCGGTTCGACTGGAGAGAGACAGCCAGGGAGCACGCGAAGGTGTACGCATCGCTGGTGTCATTTTAATTTTTTATTAGCTATTTAGGTCAATTATGGTTCTTATTACTGGCGGCGCCGGTTTCATCGGGCAACGCGTCGCGCGCGCTCTGTTGCGCAAAAACGTCGAATGCCGCATTCTCGACAACTTCAGTCCGCAGATACACGCGACGGAATTTTTGCCGGATGATTTGGCCGGGCAAGTCGAGGTCATCAAGGCCGACGTGCGCGATCGCGCCGCCATGCAGAAGGCGCTGGCCGGGGCGGAGGCGGTGGTGCATCTAGCGGCGGAGACCGGAACTGGCCAGTCGATGTACGAAATCGAACGCTATTTCAGTGTCAATGTGCAGGGTACCGCCGTCTTGCTGGACCTGCTGCAGAACGATGACTGCGGCAAAACGGTGAGTTCGGTCGTCGTGGCATCAAGCCGCGCGGTGTACGGCGAGGGCGCCTATCGTTGCGCGAAGCACGGGCTGAGGTTTCCAGGCCAACGTAGCCGCGAGGACATGACGGCAGGGCGTTTCGAACCAATGTGCCCGGAATGCGGCGCGCCACTGACGCTGTTGCCAACCGCTGAGACGTCGCCATTCATGCCGATGTCGATGTATGGCCTGACCAAGCAGGTGCAGGAACAGGCCGTATTGCTGTTTGCCAGCACCCGCGGCATCAATGGATTTGGCCTGCGCTACCAAAACGTGTTCGGCCCGGGTCAGTCGCTCAAGAATCCGTACACCGGCATCCTGGCGGTGTTTTCCAACCTGGCGCGGCAAAACCAGGGGATTGAGATTTATGAGGATGGCCTCGAATCGCGCGACTTCGTGTATATCGACGACGTGGTCGACGCGACATTGCGCGCGGTGAACTATTCAGGCAAGTTTGTCGGTGCGCTGAACGTCGGGTCGGGGCATCCGACCAGCGTGATGACGGTCGCCGAGGAGATCAGGGCGTATTTCGGGAGCGACAGCGCGATCAAGGTGACCGGCGCGTTCCGGATGGGCGACATCCGGCACAACATTGCCGATATGTCGAGCTTCGACCAGGTCTTGGGGAAACTCGCTCCAACCCCGTTTAATGTCGGCCTGAAGCACTTCCTCGATTGGGCGTCAGCCCAACCGGCCGAAGACAAGTCGGCATACCTGCGTTCGGTCAGCGAATTATCCGAGCGCGGCCTGATGGGTAAGACATCGACGCAATGAGCGACGTCATGAAGATGCGCACGACGGATGATTTTCGGTTCTTTTCGTATGTAGCCGCCGACCTGCGCCAGGCGCGGGTTTTGCTGCACGGGACGGCAGACGGGGTAAGCGCGGGGAAATTATGGCTTGGCGCGCTGTCGCCGCGCTTCGTGCCGGTATTGTTGTGCCGGTTGGCGCACAGTTGCCATCGAATGCGGCTGGGCCCGATTGGCAAGCTTTTTTCTTTGGTGAACTTTTTCCTGTTTGGTATTGAAATTGCGGTGCGCTGCCCGATTGGCAAAGGTCTGTTTTTCCCGCATACGCAGGGCACGGTGATCGGCGCTTGCGCGATTGGCAGCAATGCGACCATTTTCCAGGGCGTGACGCTGGGCGCGCGCGAACTCGACTTCGCCTATCGCGACGACACGCGGCCGACCTTGGGCAATAATGTCACTATCGGCGCCGGCGCAAAAGTGCTCGGCGGACTGCGCATCGGCGATGGCGCGCGGGTCGGCGCGAATTCCGTCGTGCTCAGCTCCATTCCGAGCGGCGCGCTGGCAGTTGGCGCGCCGGCACGCCTAGTCGAACGCCCTGCCGGCGAGCTCGCATGAAGCGGCTCGATGGCAAACGGATATTGTTCGTAGCGCCGCGTTTTTTTGGCTACGAGCGCGAGATACGCAACGAGATGGAGCGGCGCGGCGCGATTGTCGACTGGTTGCCCGACCGGCCATTCGATACGCCACTGATGACGGCGCTGACGCGCCACAAACCGGAATGGGTAGTGCCGTCGGCCGACCGCTTGTATCGGCGCATGCTGGCTGAGTTCGGCGCCACCTACTACGACACGATTTTCGTCCTCAACGGCCAGACCTTGTCGCACAAGACCCTGAGCACGCTGCGCGCGAGTTTTCCCGCAGCGAAAATGGTGTTATACATGTGGGATTCGATCGAGAACCGCAAGGGAGTGATCGGCAACCTGCCGATTTTCGACGAGACCTTCAGCTTCGACCCGATCGCCGCACGCGAGTACGGAATGGGACTGCGGCCATTGTTTTTCTCGAAAGGATTCGAACGGGCGCCCAATTCTGACTTCGATTACCACTTGAGCTTTGTCGGCACCGCCCACACGGACCGCTACGCCGTGGTCAGCCGGCTGAAACGGTCGCTGCCGCCGTCACTGCGAGGATACTGGTATCTCTACCTGCAGGCGCCATGGGTGTTCCACGCCTACCGGATCACCAATCGCACGATGCGCGACGCCCGACACGACGAATTCGAATATCTTCCGCTTGCCAAGACGGACCTGCAATCGGTATTTGCCCGCTCGATGGCGATCGTCGATATCGAGCATCCGAACCAACGCGGCCTGACCATGCGTACCTTCGAAACCATGGGTTCGCATAAAAAGCTGATTACCACCAACGCCGGCGTGCGCGAGTATGATTTTTATGATCCGGCCAACATTTGTGTGGTTGACCGGACCGCGCCGCGCCTGCGCGAGAGTTTTTTGGCGACCCCATTCGTGCCCTTGGCGCCGGAGCTATATCGGCGCTACAGTATCGAGGGATGGCTGGACCAGGTGCTCGGCCTAGAATGACGCCAAGGGCGATAGTTCCGTGCTCGAATAAGCGCATTAACAGGCGCGGCGCCATCTCGCGTGGCTGGCGCCGATTGTTTTCATGCCATGCGGCAAAGAATCCAACCCGTTGACCGGTCAGACCCAAAAGTTGCCGCGCGCGGCGGTGCAATATGTGAGGTGCGTTGAGTGAAACGAAGACGAATTAGAGTTGGACCTGAGATTGGCCATCCTCAAACCGCCAACAGTCCAAGCGTGACGCCGCGCATCCTCATTACTGGCGCCACCGGATTTGTCGGTCGAGGCGTGGTAGCCCATGCCCTCGATCGGCAAATGCAGGTGCGGGCGGTATCGCGTCAAGTCCAGATGTCGTCTGACCCCCGATTGGAGTATCGCCAGATCGGCGACATGAGCGGCGACACCGACTGGTCGGACGCGTTACGCGAAATCGATGTTGTGGTGCATTGTGCGGCGCGCGTGCACGTGATGAAAGAACGGTCGAACGACCCCTTGGCGGATTTTCGTGCCGCGAATCTTGACGCAACCTTGTCGTTGGCCCGCCAGTCTGTCACTGCAGGGGTGCGCCGGTTGGTGTTCATTAGCTCGATCGGGGTAAATGGCGCGCAAACGTTCGAACAACCCTTTACGGAATCGGATCCGCCGGCACCCCATTCCCTCTATGCGGTGTCGAAAAACGAAGCGGAATTGGAGTTAATGAACATGGCCCGTGAAACCGGATTGGAAGTGGTGATCATCCGGCCGCCGTTGGTTTACGGCCCCGACGCCCCGGGAAATTTCGGCACACTGGTGCGGGCGGTCCTGGCAGGACGACGCCTTCCGCTGGGCTCGATCGATAATCGCCGCAGCTTTATTGGAAGAGATAATCTTGCCGATTTTGTGTTGACCTGTGTGACCGATCCCCGGGCGGCGAACCAGACCTTCCTGGTCAGCGACGACTGCGACCTGTCCACTGCCGACCTGTTGCGCACGCTGGCGCAGGCGGCGGACGTTCCATCTCGACTCTTCGGCTTGCCCGTTTGGATGCTCACGATGGCCGGGACGATTCTTGGGAAAAAGGACACGATCGTAAGTTTGACCGGCGATCTGCGGGTGGATATTTCCAAGGCGCGGCAGATGTTGGGCTGGGCCCCGCCGATGTCCCCCATGGAAGGGATGCGGCGAATTTTCGGAGGACGTCAGTGACGACCGCCTGCGTCGTCCACGACCGTTATTTCGCAGCGGGAATGGAACGGTCGTTTCGCCGGCTGCTATAATTCTGTGCTCAAACATGTCGGCAGGTTATGTCACTCGCCGACCGGTCAAACTAAAAGTTGCGGCGCGCGGCGCTGCAATATCTGAGGTGCGTTGAGTGAAACGAATATTTGATTTGCTGCTGGCCTTGGCGGCATCGGTGGTGTTGATTGTCCCAATCATGGTGGTGGCAATTCTGGTCAAGCTGACGTCGGCCGGACCGATTTTGTATTGGTCGGATCGGGTAGGGGTGAATAACAAGCTTTTCAGAATGCCCAAGTTCCGCACGATGCGGGTTGACACCCCCACCGTGGCGACCCATCTCTTGTCCGATCCGAAGCTTTTCTTGACCCCTTCCGGCTCGTTCATGCGCAAGTCGAGCCTCGATGAATTGCCGCAGTTGTGGAGCATCGTCAAAGGTGATATGGGGTTCGTTGGCCCGCGACCGGCCTTGTTCAACCAGGATGATTTGATTGCGCTACGGACCAAGCACGGGGTGGACAAGATCGTTCCCGGGCTGACTGGCTGGGCACAGGTGAACGGGCGCGACGAACTGCCAATTTCCGATAAAGTGATGCTGGACGTGGATTACCTCCATCGCCAGTCCTTGCTATTGGACGTCAAAATCCTCTGCATGACTTTCTTGAAGGTGGTGCGTCGCGACGGCGTCACCCATTGACACGGCGGCCTAGGCCGTGTCCCACTTCGCTGGGGAAGTTTGATGACCGGCCCCGCTTGCGCGCCAAGTCCGCCTAGGCGCCGGCGATGACATTCTCATAGAATATCCTTCTCCCGCGCATTTTCGGCGCCGGAGCGCGCCCAGTCGACTGCACCGGGCTTCGTCCAGGTCGAAGTGAATGTGGATCGTGCTAGCAAAAGCAGTAAGTCGAGGGTGGCGGCGTGTCCGGCGCATCCGGCCTGCCGGAATGACGTGCGACCGGCCCCACTCAGGAGCCCGCGATCGCGTTTACCCCGAAATCTCAACAGCGCTGGAATCCTCAGTGCTGACCTGCTTGCGGTTCGCGCGCACCGAACTGGCCGGCGCGGTTTGCTGCCACACGTTGTCGGCAATATCCGACGATGGCGCGTATTCGCGCACGATCTTCTGCAGGTGCAGACGGACCGCGTTGTGATCGAATCGCGAACACGCTTCTTCGAGTTGTTGCAGCATTTGCTTCAGCACCGGCCACTCAAATTCCGATTCCTTGGCGCGCTGGATCAAAGGATGGGCGGTCGCGCTGACGTTATTGCCGATCAACAGCTCGTCGTACAGTTTTTCGCCCGGCCGCAGTCCGACGTAATTGATTTCGATCGTGCCGGTGGGCGTTGCAGGCGTTTTCACTTCCTGGCCGCTCAGGTGGACCATGCGCACGGCGAGGTCCGCGATCCGTACCGGCTCGCCCATGTCGAGCACGAACACGTCGCCACCAAGGCCCATGGCGCCGGCCTGGATCACCAGTTGCGCCGCTTCCGGGATGGTCATGAAATAGCGGGTTATATCCGGATGGGTAAGCGTGATCGGTCCGCCGGCGGCGATCTGCCTGCGGAACAGGGGCACGACCGATCCAGATGAGCCGAGCACATTGCCGAAGCGGACCATGGAGAAGCGCGTGGTCGACCCCTGACGGGCGAACGCCTGCAGAATCAATTCGGCCAAGCGTTTCGTTGCACCCATGACATTGGTCGGACGGACCGCCTTGTCGGTCGAAATGAGGACGAAACAACTCACTTTAGCGGCGATCGCCGCATTGGCCATGCTCAGCGTACCGTAGGCGTTGTTGCGGATGCCCTCGATCGGATTGTGTTCGACCAGAGGCACATGCTTGTAGGCGGCGGCGTGATAGACAGTGTCGACGCCGAAGCCGGACAGAATGCGGGTGCATTTCTCCGTCTCCAGCACCGATCCGACAAAGGCCACCAGTTCGACGTGCGACTCGGCGGCGGCCCTGATTTCGCGCAGTTCCTGTTCAATCGTGTACAGCGCGAACTCCGAGATATCCAACAAGATCAATTTCGCCGGCTCGAGCGCGATAATCTGGCGACACAATTCCGAGCCGATGGAGCCGCCGGCGCCGGTGACCATCACCGATTTGCCGGTAACGCAAATCGAAAGCAAGCGGGTATTCGGTGCCACAACGTCGCGACTAAGCAGATCCTCAATTTCGATTTGGCGGACATCTTCCACCCGCGCCTTGCCCTTGACCAGCGTACTGATGGGCGGGGTAACCTTGATGCGCAGAGACAGCAGGGCAAGCCGGTCGAGGATCGCCCGTTGCTCCTTGCGTGTGAGTTGCGGCATCGCGAGCAAGACGGTGCCGATGTTATGGCGTTTTGCGAGGCGCTCGAGTTCGCTGGAAGGGTGTACCTTGATGCCACCGATGGTGGTATTGACCCGCTGCGGATCGTCATCGATGAATATCACCGGCTGATATTCGTTGCCGGGCTTGATGGCGTTCGACAGCAGGCTGCCGGCCTGCCCAGCGCCATAGATCGCCACCGGCGTCTTGTTCAGTGCGCCGCGCTGGTTCAGGAAGCCGCGCGCAATGAAGCGGCTGGCGACGACATACAGGATGGCCGAAATCCAATAAATGATGAATGCTTTGGCCGACAGTGCGTTCGGAAACACCAGTACGCTGACGGCGGCGAGAAGAATAGTGGATGCCGTCACACCGAGCAGCACCGTGGAAATGATGCGCTGGTCGATGTAACGGACGACCGCGCGATACAATCCGAATTTGACGTACACCGGCACCGACACCAGCCCTGCGCCGATCGCCACCCAAAAATACACTGAGGGAATTCCGCGACCGATGCCTTCGAACCGCAAAATCACCGAAAAATAGAAGATGAACGGCAAACACAGAACATCCACTGCCGATGCGAGCAATTGCTTCTGAATGCGCGTAAGGCCGAGAAAAACGTTTTTCATTATTTTTACAATCAAAGGTGTTGCACTTTCGCCTAGTCCGTTGGAAAGAGTGGGCGAGGCGAAGCAGTTATCCGTCCAGTATAAAATGGGAAGAAATGAATCCTAAACCGGCCGCAATTGCAGCCGCTGCCGTTTTTTGCCATCTTAGAACCGTTAACTATATCCGATTTTACCCTCCAGCGATATTGTGCCAGGGCCGAGTGTTGTGAATCGATCTTGCCAATATACGAATATTCTACGATTTCTTCACACGCGTCTGTGGTGCGCACGCGTCGATCTGAATTGCTGTGAGGATGTGCCTTTAACTGTTAAACTGCCGGGCGATGCCCCTCCGGCAGGGACGCCCTAGCTGCGCTGCGATACCTTTCGCGCCGGGGTTGTCCTTGGACCCCATTTGTCGGTTCGCCGCGATCTCCCGAAACGATAAAATAGACAATCTGGATTACCGCTTTGTTAACTTTACTCCGAACTACAATTAAATACACCTGGTGCGGCTGCGTTGTGCTCACCGCCGCCCATGCCCATGCTGCTTCCCCAGGCAATAATGGACAATCCGGCTATATTAATATGCCGAATGCCTCAGTGGAGAAGGACGGGACCTTCACTTTGGGGTATAGCTACGACTCTCCCTACAGCGAATTCTGGGCGACGGCGACGATGTTGCCGTTTCTGCAAGTAACGGGTAGTTACGTATCAATTAATGGCATTCCCGGGTTTTCCGGAGAGGGTGGTTACGGTGCAGCGTATGGCCGGTACAAGGACAAGGTACTCGATGCCAAAGTTCGTCTGTGGGAGGAGAGCGCCTGGCAGCCGGGCGTGGCGATCGGTGTGACGGACATGCTGGGAACGGGCCTGTTCAAAGGCCAGTACGTGGTCGCGACAAAAACATTCGGCGCCCAAAAAAATCTCGAAGTGAGCGTTGGCTATGCGCATAGACGGCCGGATGGGCTGTTCGCAGGCGCGCGCTGGACGCCGGAAAGTGCGCCGCGATGGTCGGTAGTCGCCGAATACGACGCTAACGAATATCAAAAGGATTTCCGCGCAGCCGAGACCTTCAGTGGTTCGCGCAGGAAGGGCCCGGTCGCAGGACTCGAATATCGATGGGGATGGCTGGGCGCTCAAATCGCCCGTCATCGCGACCATTTCAGCGCCAATGCTTACGTCTCGATCCCCCTTTCCGAACGCGAATTCATTCCCAAGCTGAAAGAGCCTTATCCGTTCGAGCAAAAAGATGCGCCGCCTCGCGCCTCGATGGCCGATTGGCAGCGCGACGGCCGTCCCGCCGCCGCGCTGGTCCAGGCGCTGGCCAAGCAGGATTTCAAGAACATCCGGGTAGTGTTGGACAAGGGCGTATTGAAGCTGACGCTGACCAACAACCGTATTTCGAACCTGGGCCGTGCGATTGGGCGCGCAAGCCGCACCGCGCTGGCATTTGCGCCGGCCGGCACGCGCTCATTTGATATTACCTACACCAAGAATGAGCAGCCGATCGCCACGTATGAATTCTTGAATTTGTACTCGTTGAGCGATTATCTGGCAGGCCTGATCGATCGCGAAGCGTTCTTGAAGACGGTGCTGGTGCGCGCGGCGACACCAGATGACAGAATTGGCGATGGCGACCAGCCCGGCATGCTTGCGGGGCTGAACGACGATGTTCCGATGGGCGTCGACGTCGGACACGATGGTAATCTGGTGCAGGTGCGTTCGGAGGACCGCGAGTCGAACCGGTTGCGCATCGCGCCGAAGCTGGGTCTGTTCTTTAACGATCCGAGCGGGGCATTGCGCTACGAGCTAAATGCCGCCGCGAATTACGACAAACGGCTCGGCACGGGCCTGTACCTGAACAGCGCTGTGAGCGTCAAGGTGCTCGAGAATGTATCGGGAGTGACGCAGGAATCGAACAGCGTGCTGCCGCACGTTCGCAGCGATGTCGCCGAGTACAAGCGCGGCGCGCGCATCAAGCTCAATAAGCTGATGATTAACCAGTATGCGATGCCGGCAGAGCAATGGTACGGCCGCCTGTCGGGTGGATTTTACGAAGAAATGTTCCGCGGCGTTGGAGGGCAGCTGATGTATGTGCCCAAGGATAGCCGTTGGGCTGCGGACCTCTCGGTCGACGCCCTGCAGCAACGTGGCTTCAAAGGTTTATTCGATTCCCGCGACTACCGAACTGTCACGGCGCTCGGCGCGCTGCATTACCGGTTGCCGTCAGATATGACCGTCACCGCGCGCGCTGGACAATTCTTGGCGAAGGACAAAGGTGTTCGGCTCGAGGTCAAACGGCGTTTCGCCTCAGGCATGGAAATTGGCGCCTGGTACACCAAGACCAATGGCAAGGATATTACCAACCCGGGCACGCCGACCAACCCCTATAACGACAAGGGCGTGTTTGTCTCGATTTCGCTCAACAGCATGCTGTTGGCGGACAACCAGGCGATTGCCAATATTGCCGTTGCGCCGTGGACGCGCGATGTCGGCCAAATGGTGGCCTCGCCCGGCGACTTGTACGACATGATCGAAAAGCCGCGGCGCGACCTGACGCTGGCCGACGGGCTGGGCAATCTCGGTGAGCGTCCCGACGAACAAGACCTGGCGGCGACTTACCCGCAGGCGCGTCCGTTTGGCAATCCATGGCCGGCGTTCCGCATGCGCGTCGAGCAGGCGGCTTCATCGACGCCGACCTTGCCCGAATGGGTCAAGGGAGGCGGCCTGGTGGCCGGCGCGGTGTTGGGTAGTGCGCTGCTGGACAAGCCGGTCGACCGCTTTTTCAAGCAGCACCAGGGAGCGACTGCGGTGCGCGTCTTGGGCAATGTCGGCAAGGTGATGCCGGTTGCCCTGGCCGGCGCCGCCGGTGTGGCATTCGCGTTCGGCGACCAGCGCATGCAGAACGTTGGCCTCATTTCACTCGAAGCCGTCGCCGGCGCTATCGGCGTGACGGAGATCGGCAAGTACGCGATCGGTCGCGCGCGGCCCAATGAAGAGCTCGGTCCATGGTCGCGCGTGGGCAACGGCAAGCGCTCGGATTCGTCATTTCCCTCAGGTCACACCGCGGTCGCGTTCGCCGCGGTCACGCCATTCGCCCAAGAGTACGACGCCCCTTGGGTATTCGGTGTCGCGGCGCTCACCGCGGCGGGCCGGGTCGCGGACCGCAAGCATTTTGTCTCCGATACGGTGGGCGGCGGATTGGTCGGGTATGTGATCGGCAGCTGGCTGTGGCGCGCGCAGCGCGAAAATCAAGGGTCGTTCCTGTCAATCAATCCGGGACCGAAGGAAGTCAGCGTTTCCTGGCGCGGGTCGTACTGATCAGCGGGCGGGGGACGAATAGGCCGCGTCCGCGCACGCAAAATGGGGTCCCCGCGTTCGCGAGGATGACGGTTCTTCGGATGTTAGCCGTAAGACCGTCGTCCTCGCGAACGCGGGGACCCCATTTGCGTGCGTAGCGCTAAAGCGAGAAATTATCGACCAGGAAGGCGATAAATACACAGACGCCAGTCAGGCTGAACATTAGCACGGCGCCGGCGGCGCAATCCTTGGCGATGCGGATCGCGTCATGCCGCTCGGGGTGCAGATGGTCGAGCGCGGCCTCCAGTGCGCTGTTGAACAGTTCTGCTGCAAGCACCATGCCGCACATGATCAGCAGGAACGCCCACCACATCATGGCCGGCCGGCGCCACGCCAATACTGCCAGCACGCATAGCGTCGCCCCGCATTGATAGCGGAAACTCGCTTCGTTGCGCCATGCCGCCACGATGCCATTGATGGCGAACCCTAGACGACGGTGGAAAGGCTGGTTTTTCATGCGTAGGAATAGTGTGGTAGGGAACAGGAATGCGTCAAGGCGGGTGGGGCAGCACAAGTGACGCGCAAAAGACAAACGGCCGATGAATCGGCCGTTTGTCTATACTCCCAAGCGCCGAGGCGCCTGCCAATTAATGGTGGGAGGTGGTGCTGTTGCTGTCCGAAACTGCGACTGCAACTGCAGCAACAGCGATACCGACGACGATTGCGGTGCCAACGGTGACGCCGCCAACGAACGGACGGTCCATCATGCGTGCTGGTGCCGAAGGCGCTGGAGCGACTTCAGGAGCTGCGGTTTGAGCGAAGACTTGGCCGGTAACCAGGGTCAGCATTGCGGCGGTAGCGAAGATCTTTTTCATTGTTAATTCCTTAA
>CXWL01015801.1_pt1 | contig 26685 bp, 25 predicted proteins | sample 590931 | NCBI WGS metagenome assembly CXWL01 (sample SAMEA3498368, study PRJEB10139) | groundwater metagenome | biome: water well; material: biofilm material | place: Germany | collected 2015-04-27 | reverse complement strand
CCACCAGCCCCGTCACTGCCGGCCGCGCCCGCCCCCTCGTCCCCGCCGCCTAACGGACGTGCAAGTTCAAGATCTGGGCCGACGTTTTCTCGGCCGCCGAGACGGAATCGGCCCAGATCCACCGGGGCCGCGCCATGCCGGGGCCGCGCCATGCCGGTGGCTGCGGAGCGGGTCAGGCGCCGAGCACGAGGTCGCACACGACCGTGCCGGCGCGCTGGTGCTCGGCGGTGATGGTGACCGCGGTTCCGGCCGGTGCCCGCACGACCCAGCTCACCAACGCCCGATCGGGTGTTCCGTCGTGGCGTTGACTGAAGCGCATGCCACTGCGACCGCCGAGCTGGCCCAATTCCTGGCGGGCCGTCCCGACCGCGACCGTGGCCCCGGCGAGATGAGCAGCGACGGGCAGCACCATGCGATCCTTCCGCGCCTTCCGACTGACGTACGTCGGTAACCATCCGGTGTTGGCGATGCCGACCTCCACCCGCCACATGTCGTCACCGAGGGCGACCGCGGCGTTGTGCACGATCTCCAGTTCGGGTGCAGCGAGGGCCTGGTGGATGGCAAAGTCGGCGTGGCCCTGCACCTCGGCCTGAAGCAACGACAGTGGAGGGTTGGTCCATGTGCACATGTCGTTCCAACCGCCCAGCTCCACCGCTCCGAGCTGCTCGTGAGCGACCGGATACCACGGCACGCACATCTCCTCGAGGTCGTGCTCGTCGGCCCAACGCAGCACGGCCAGCTCCTCGGCCTCGGTCGGGCCTGTGTACCAGAAGTGGGTGGACTGCTTGGTTCCGGTGGCTGCATGCACGACGTCCCAGAACTCGGTGGTCCAGCCAAAGATGCCGAGGTGCTCGTACACCCAGTCGTCGGCCGCGCCGCTCATGGTCTCGCTCTTGTCGAACGTGAAGTCCTCGTACACCGAGTGCACGGTGTAGCCGGTGAGCTCGGTGCCGCGCTTGCCGAGCTCGGTCCAGACCCAGATGTCGAGCGGTGCCACCGCGCTGTCGCGACGGGTGCTCGACGGCCGCAACAACACGCCGCCGCTGGTGTGGAACGCGTTGTAGCCGCACACGTTCGGCCGGTTCACGATGGCGCGGACGAGCGCATCGATCTCCGGTTCGCTGAGCGGGTGGTCGCCACTGCCCAACACGGTGGTGCCCCACCCGGAAGGGAAGTTGCGGTTCATGTCGAGGCCCTCCGGTGGATGCGGTGTGGGCACGGTGAACCCGTCGTGGTCGACGATGTCTCCCTCGTACATCAGCCGGTAGCGGACNNTCGGCCGACACCATCCAAGCCCCGTTCGGGTCGGGGATCCGCATCGTGAGGATGCGACCGTCGCCGTCGATGTCGCGCTCGTGGAGGCCGGGGGCCCGATGGGCGTCGCGCCACGGCCACGGCCGGGTGCTGCTGCGGCGGCGCTGGGGCGAGTCGGCGAGCACCCACTCCACCCCGTCGGGATTGACGCGGGGCACGATGTAGAAGGTGCGCGACCGCAGCGCCCTGGATACGAGCGGGTCGGTGCCGAAGCCGTTCACCAGGCGGTCGATGATCGAGAGCGCGGCGACGCCGGCGGTGACCTCGACCGAGTGGATGTTGGCGTCAACCCAATGCGCCGGTTTCGTTCCGTGTGCGCCGGTGGATGCGTCGGTGAGCGTGGCGAGCCACAGGTCGCGGCCTTCGTACGATTTCCCGTACGACTCCACCGTCATCAGTTCCGGGTGGGCGGCAGCGGTTTCGTGCAGCCACTTCGTGAGCTCGTCGTAGCGGAGGTAGCGATCGAAGTCGTAAGTCACGGGCGCCGACGCTACCGGCCGCCGGCCCGCCCCTCAGAAGCGCAGCAGGCTCGACCGGTAGCCTGGCGGCGCCTGATACCCGAGCAGCTCGAACAGGGTGGCGGCCACGTTCGAGAGGCCCGCGTTCGGAGGCGGGACCAGCTGGTACTCCGAGGCGTAGAGCGAGTCGTGGATCACGAATGGAACCGGGCTGAGGGTGTGCGAGGTCTTCGGCGAGCGAACGCCGTCGGCCTCGGTGAACATGATGTCGGCGTTGCCGTGGTCGGCGGTGTAAACCAGCATCCCACCGAGTTCGTCGATCACCTCGACCAACTCGGCCACGCACTCGTCGATCACTTCCATTGCCTCGATGGTGGCCGGGAGGTGGCCTGTGTGACCGACCATGTCACCAGACGGGAAGTTCAGCCGGCCGAATCGGAAGGTGCCGCTGCGCAGCATTTCGATGGTCCGAGCGGTGATCTCGCGCACCTTCATCGCCGGGGTGGTGTCGAACTGGACGTTGTCGGACGGGATCTCGACGTACGTCTCGAGCGCCTCGTCGATGTAGCCCGAGCGGTTGCCGTTCCAGAAGTACGTCACGTGGCCGAACTTCTGGGTCTCGCTGATGGCGAAGCTGCGAACGCCCGCGGCACACAGGTACTCGCTCATCGTTCGTTCGATCACCGGCGGATCGACGAGGTAGTGCTTCGGCACCAGCTTGTCGCCGTCGTACTGGAGCATTCCGCAGAAGTAGACGTCGGGGTGACGGCCACGGTCGAAGGCATCGAAGTGCGGATCCTCGTAGGCCTGAGAGATCTCGATCGAGCGGTCGCCACGGAAGTTGTAGAGCACCACGGCATCGCCGTCGTCCATCGCGCCGACGGGTAGGCCATCGTCGTCGACGATCACGAACGCGTCGAGGTACTGGTCGCCGGCATCCGACTCGGCGTACATGGTCTCGACTGCCTCTGTGGCCGAACGGAACCCGCGGCCGATGCCGTGCGTGTGGCAGTCGTAGCCGCGCTTCACCATCTGCCAGTCGGCCTGGTAACGGTCCATGGTGATGGTCATCCGACCGCCGCCGGACGCGATGCGGTAGTCGGCATCGTGGTTCTCGTTGATCTTTTGCAGCACCTGCTCGGTCTGGGCGATGTAGTCGAGCGCCGAACGCGACGGAACGTCGCGCCCATCGAGGAGGATGTGCACCCGCACCCGGCGCACCCCTTCCTCGGCGGCGCGTTCGAGCAGTTGATGTAGCTGCTCGTTGCTCGAGTGCACGTTGCCGTCGGAGTGCAGACCGATGAAGTGCATGGTGTGCGGCCGGCCGTGCTCGATCGCGGTGCGCCACACGTCGGTGGCGAACAGGCTGCCATCGGCCAACGCCTTGTTCACCAGCTTGGCGCCCTGGGCGAAGATCCGGCCCGCGCCGAGTGCGTTGTGACCGACCTCGCTGTTGCCCATGTCGTCGTCGGAGGGCAGGCCCACCGCTGCTCCGTGGGCCAACAGTTGAGTGGACAACGGCGAAGCGAGCAGCGCATCGAGGGTTGGCGTGTCGGCCTCGGTGACAGCGTTGCTCGGGCCCGCCGGAGCAATCCCGACACCGTCGGCGATGATCAGCAGCAGTGGCCCGGGTCGGCCGCTGAACGCCTGATGTCGGTGCAATGTGAGCGGCATGGGACCTCGCCTGTGGTGGTGAGCGCTTCATTGTATTCCGGGCGTCCGCGAGCGGTCTATGCTGCCCCGCCATGGCTAGCAAGAAGGCGTACGTCGACAACCTCCGCAACATCCAACTGTTCCAGGGTTGCTCGCAGAAGGACCTCGAGAAGATCGCCAAGGCCGGCGACGAAGTATCCATGCCGTCCGGCTCGCTGATCGTCGACCAGGGCCAGACCGGTCGCGAAGCCTTCGTCGTGCTCAGCGGCACTGTCACGGTGAAGCGCAACGGCAAGAAGATCGGCAGCTTCGGGCCGGGCACGATCGTGGGCGAGCTCTCGTTGCTCGATCACGGACCGCGCACGGCCACGGTCGTGTGCGAGACCGATTGCACGTTCTTGCTGTTGAGTCAACGCACGTTCCTGGCCGTGGTCGACGATGTGCCCGCGCTCGCCCACAAGCTGCTCGCTTCACTCGCCGGGCGGATCCGCGACCTCGATCGCCAGTACTTCGGCTGACCGTCGCAACTGACTGGCCGAGACTGGCCGGCGACTGGCCGGCGGAGACAGATCGGACATGAGCCGAGCGACGCGTGCGCAGTATGGTTCGCATCGTCATGAGCACCCACGCGTCACCCAGATCGGCTGAATCCGGCCCGGCCTCCGGCCGCAAGCGGATCAAACCACACCAACTCGTCATCGCCATCGGCTGCTTCATGGGCGTGTTCACGCTCGTGTCCGGTGTGCTGCCTTTGATCACCGGCTGGCACACCGAGAAGACACCGTCGCGCGAGGTGTTCGACGGCATCCCGGGCCCGCTGCAAGTCGCGTTCTACACGGTGATCCCAGCGATGCTCGTGTGGGGCGCCTTCGCGTTCGCCGATCGCGTCAAGAACTGGGAGCGCGGCGCACCGGATCGGCGCCGCACCACCTCGAAGAACATCAAGCGACGCCTCGCCGACTTCCGCGCCGGCGCCTACATGCGCACCCTCCTGCGTGACTCCGCCGCAGGCGTGATGCACTCGATGATCTACTTCGGGTTCCTCGTGCTGCTCGGCGTCACCACCGTGCTCGAGATCGACCACCAGATGCCGGTCGACCTCAAGTTCCTTCACGGGCGCGTGTACCTCGCGTACTCCTTCATCGCCGATCTCGCCGGGGTGGTGTTCCTCGTCGGCATCATCTGGGCGGTGGTGCGCCGCTACGTGCAGCGCCCTTACCGAATCCGCATCAAGACCAAGCCCGAGCACGCGCTCATCCTCGGCACCTTCTTCCTGGTCGGTGTCACCGGCTTCTTCGCCGAGGCGTTCCGCATTGCTCTGTTCGCCCGCCCCGGCTATGAGAAGTGGAGCTTCATCGGCTACCCGCTCAGCCAGCTCTTCGACGGCTTGTCGGTGGACCGGCTCGACTTCTGGCACCAGGTGAGCTGGATCGCCCACGTGGTGAGCTTCCTGCTGTTCCTCGCGATCTTGCCGATCACGATGCTGAGGCACATGTTCACCTCCCCACTCAACATGTACCTGAAGGATCGTCAGCGACCGAAGGGAGCGATGAAGGCGATGCCGAACCTCACCGAGACATCGCTCGAGACCTTCGGCGCGAGTGTGGTCGAGGACTTCACTTGGAAGCAGCTCCTCGACACCGATGCGTGCACCATGTGCGGCCGCTGCACCAGCGTGTGCCCTGCCCATGCGACCGGCAAGCCGCTCGACCCGCGCGAGATCGTGTTGAAGACCGGCGAGGTGATGGCCGCATCGGCAGCCCACGGCCACGTCAGTCCGCCGATCGGCACCGACGGCGAGATCACCATCTCGTCGAGCTCGCTGTTCGAGCGGATCACCGCCGAGGAGGTTTGGAGCTGCACGACCTGCAAGGCATGTGACGAGATCTGTCCCGTGAACATCGAGATCCTCGACAAGATCCTCGACATGCGCAGGTACCTGTCGTTGATGGAGAGCAACTTCCCGGGCGAGCTCGGCACCGCGTACCGGGCGATGGAGAACCAGGGCAACCCGTGGGGCATCAACCAGGGCGAGCGCGGCGATTGGGCGAACGACCTCGACGGCGTCACGGTTGTCTCTCCTGGCCAACCGCTCACCGCCGAGTACCTGTACTGGGTGGGTTGCGCCGGCTCGTTCGACGACAAGAACAAGAAGGTGACCCAGGCGATGGCCAAGTTGCTGCGCCGCGCCGGCATCGATGTGGCCATCTTGGGGCCGAGCGAGATGTGCACCGGCGACTCCGCTCGCCGCAGCGGCAACGAGTACCTGTTCCAGATGCTGGCGATGCCCAACATCGAGATGCTCGACGGCATGGGGGTGCGCAAGATCATCGCCCAGTGCCCGCATTGCTTCAACACGTTGAAGAACGAGTACCCGCAGCTCGGCGGCAACTACGAGGTCATTCACCACACCCAGCTGCTCGAGAACCTGATCGACAGCGGAAAGCTCGACGTGAGCCGGGCGTCGCTCGAGGAACGGATCACATACCACGACAGCTGCTACCTCGGCCGCCACAACGACGTGTACCTGGCGCCGCGCAAGGTGGTGGGCTCGATCAAGGGTCTCGAAGTGGTGGAGATGCAACGCAACGGCACCAAGGGCATGTGCTGCGGCGCAGGCGGGGCGCGGATGTGGATGGAGGAGTCGATCGGAACGAAGGTGAACGACGAGCGAGCCCTGGAGGCGCTGTCCACCGGGGCCTCGCGGGTGGCCACTGCGTGCCCGTTCTGCTACATCATGCTGGACGACGGCGTGAAGGCTGCCGGCGTCGAGGAAGACCAGGTGAAGGTGGCCGACATCGCCATCCACTTGCTCGACGCGATCGAAGCCGGCGAGCGGGCGCTCGCCACCCAGCGCGCACCGCTTGCTCCAGCGGCGCCTTCCGACAACTAGGTTGGAACCAAAGGGCCCCCGCAAACGTCCTACTTTGGCGCGACTCTTGTCACGGCCTTCCGTCGCGCAGGGAGCGAACCATGCCAGCAGTTCAGCGAGCGACCACACGCCGGGCGATGACGGGGGTCGCGATCAGCGCGGCCCTCGTGCTCACCTCATGCGGTGACAAGTCCACCGAGGAGGCCGACGTCAGCCCGTTGGCGGCGATATTCGGCGGCGTCGAGTCGCCGGCCGAGTCGCGGCGCAAGCAACTCGAACAAGAAGAGCTCGTCGCCCAGTGCATGAAGGAGGCGGGCTGGGAGTACACGCCCGTCGACTACTCCGCTCAGTTCCCCGAAGGCGAGTTCGAGGATCCGAGCACACCGGAGTTCGGCGAGAAGTACGGCTACGGAATGGTCCACAACTACGAGCTGTACGAGCTGCCGTACCTCGACGAGGATGGCAACTACACCGAGGGCCCTGGCCAGTCGTTCGTCGACCCGAACCAGGAGTATGTGAGCTCGCTGACCGAAGACGAGATGAGCGACTACTACGCCGCGCTGCAGGGCCAGCCGATGGAGGGCCCTGTACCGATCGAAGGAGACGGCGACGGGGTCACGATCGTCACGTCGGTCGTCGGGCCGGCACTCGAAGACCAGGGTTGCTACGGCAAGGCATCGGCCGAGGTGTACGGCGATCAGCCGTGGAGCAACGAGGACTTCAACGAACGCTTCGGTCAGCTGAGCCAGGACATGGAGAACGACCCTCGGCTGGAAGATGCCGAGATCCTGTGGTCTGACTGCCTGTACGAGATCGACGCGAACTACGACTTCCTCGATCCAAACGAGACCTATCAGTTTCTCGAGAAGCTGATGGCCGAGGCCAAGGGCCAGAAGATCATGCCGGTCGACAAGGACACCGGACAGGTGATCGGTGGCGACGGAACCGAGCAGGTCTACGGTTGGACCGAGGACGCCGACGGCAACGCCTACGGAACGGTCGGCCAGCCGAAGCCGATCGCCGAGAGCGACCTGAAGACCCTCCAGGAGCAGGAGCTCACGCTGTGGAGATCGGATCAGTCGTGTCAGAAGTCGTCGGGGCTGAAGGAACTGCGCCGGCAGCTCGAGCAGGAGCTGGCCGACGCGATCCTCGCCGAGTTCCCTGACCTCGTGAACGACGAGAGCTGATGCCGTCAGATCCGGAATCGTCGAACGAACCCAGCACAACCGAGACCAGTCCGACCGAAACGAGTCCGAGCGCGGCGAAGTCGGCCAGCAGCCGGCGGCGCACGCGTCAGGCGGCCGTCGTGGTGGGAATATCTGTGCTCTCGGCGGCGATCGGCGTCGTCGTCGGCTCGCGGCTGAAGTCGCCGGCCGACGCGGCCAACGAGCGCGAAGCCCCTGCCGCTTCGGTCATCACGGTGCCGGTGGAGATGCGCAAGCTCGTCTCCACTCTCGTCGTGTCCGGTCAGACGCAGTACGTCGAGCCCACTCCCGTTCGGCTCGCCGGTGCGGTCGGTACCTCGGCGGGGGATCGCCAAGTCGTCACCCGCATCCCCGAGCTCAACTCCGAGATCGCCGAAGGCGGGCTCCTGATGGAGATCTCCGGACGCCCGGTGTTCGCGATGCGCGGCGAACTGCCGATGTACCGCCAGCTCACGCCAGGTGCGAAGGGGCCAGACGTCTTGCAGTTGGAGACCTCGCTCGAAGCGCTGGGGTTCCCACCGGGAACCGTCGACGACCTGTACGACGCCGGCACCGAGGCAGCGCTCGACGCGTTCTACCTCTCGCGCGGCTACTCCAGCGAAGGGGCCAGCGAGACCGAGCGCAGGCAGCTCACCGAGGCGCGAAAGGCCGTCACCGATGCCGAGGAGGCCGTCCGCAAGGCCAAGGTCGACCTCGCCGCGGGCACCTCCACCGTGACGGCGTCCGAGCGGCTGGAACGCCGGCAGGCCCTCGACCGGGCAACGGCCGCTGTACCCGAGGCGCAGAACCAGGCCAACCGCGACAACGACCAGGCGGCACAGGAGGCCAAGACCGCCACCGCGCTGCGCGACAACGCGCGGGCTGCTCGCGATGCCGACAAGGTGATCTACGACGCCGCTGCAGCACCGGGCGCGATCAATCCGGCCACAGGGGTCGCGTACACGCCGGCGGAACTTGCCGTCGTGCAGCAATCTTTGATCGAGAAGGACCAGGCCCTGATCCAGGCCGAGCAGGTGCTCAGCAAGGCCATCGCCGACCAGCAGGCCAGCACCGAGCGAGGTCTCACGGCTGTGAAGCAGGCCCAGGACGCGCTCGCTCTCGCCCAAGCTCAACTCACGGATCTCGACAAGCCGCGTGACACGGCGGCCCTTCGCGAGGCCGTGACCGCCGCGCAGCGGCTGGTGACCGAGAGTCAGGCCGGGCTGGAAGCCCTGGAAGCCGAGATCGGCACGATCGTGCCTGCGGGCGAGGTGGTCTTCCTGCCGACACTGCCGACGACGATCACCACGATGGAAGCCGTGCTCGGTGCCCAGCCGCCTGCCGATCAGGTAGCCCAGGTGTCGAGCACCGATACCCAGATCGTCGGTCGCATCTCGAAGGTCGATGCCGACCTGGTCGTCGTCGGCACCCCGGTGACGATCGAGCTGCGCAACGTCGGGATCGAGACGACCGGGGTGCTCACCGACATCAGGACGCCGACGGTGAGTGCCGATCCGAACAACCCGGGCAGTGGCGGCGATAGCTCCGGGCGACTAGAGGTCGTCGTGATCGCCGACGACACAAGCCAGATCAGCCAGTTCCTCTATGAGACAGCGCGCATCTCGATCGAGGTCTCGGCGACCGAGGCCGAAGTGCTCGCCGTGCCGGTCGCGGCGATCTCGGTCGGCCCCGACGGGACGAGTCGGGTGGAGGTGGAGCGCGAGGCGGCCAGGGGCACCCGACCTGGCACCACCGAGCTGGTCGAGGTCACCGTCGGCTTGTCGGCGCAGGGCTACGCCGAGATCGCACCGGTGGCCGGCGCTTCGCTCGTCGAGGGAGACCGTGTGGTCGTAGGGGTGGAGACCGGTGAGCGTCGCACCCGCCGCAGCCGCACCGGCGACACCACCGGCACCACCACCGGCGACACCACCCCTGCCTCAGGGTGAGCGGTCGCCGCGAATGACCACCACCTGCATCGAACCGGCATCGACGGCATCGCCTGACGTTCCCGTCGTCGACTTGCGTGGCCTGTCGCGAGTGTTCCCGACCGAGCCGCCCGTGCATGCGCTGCGGCGAATCGATCTGACGGTGATGCCCGGCGACCACGTCGCCGTCGTCGGTGCGTCGGGGTCTGGGAAGAGCACCCTGCTCAACGTCCTCGGTCTCTTGGATCGCCCGACGGAAGGTACCTACCTGCTCGACGGGATCGACACCGCCGATCTCAGCGACCGCGAACGCGCCGCGGAACGCGGGCAGCGGATCGGGTTCGTTTTCCAGGCCTTCCACCTCCTGTCGCACAGATCGGTGGAGGAGAACGTGATGCTCGCCGAGCTCTACCGGGGCGAGCCGCGCGCCGGCCGCCTACAACGGTCGATCGAAGCGTTGCAGCAGGTCGGACTCGGAAATCGGATCGGGTTCCTGCCGACCCGACTGTCGGGCGGGGAGCGACAACGGGTCGCCATCGCCAGAGCCATCGTCGGACGGCCGAGCTTGCTGCTGTGCGACGAGCCAACCGGCAACCTAGACAGCCACAACACCGGATCGGTCCTGGAGCTCTTCGACCAACTGCGCGATCAGGGCCTGACGATCCTGGTGATCACCCACGACGCCAACGTTGCCGCCCATGCGCGCCGGCACGTCCGGATGGTCGACGGCACGCTCACGGAGATCGGCTGATGGCCAGGTCGAAGATGCGCCTACGTGATCTCGCCGACGAGAGCCTCGCCGGCGTGTTCGCCCGTCCGGCGCGCACCGCACTGACCACGCTCGGCACCGTCTTGGGGATCGCTTCGCTGGTGGCCACGCTCGGCATCTCGCGCACGGCCGGCAACCAGATCGTCGACCGGTTCAACGAGCTCGCGGCCACGCAGGTGACGGTGCAGGCACGATCGAGCGGTGGCGGCAACGGTTCGAGCGCGGCGCAGCGGGCATCGGCCGGTGCGCTCCCCTGGAGCGTGGAGGACCGCCTCGACCGGCTCAACGGCGTGGTCGCCTCGGGGGCGGTCGCCGACGTGCCCAATCCGGGCGGTGTGAAGACCGTCCCGTTCATCGACCCGACCACGATCAGCGAGCGAACCCTGCCTGTGTTCGCGGCATCTCCGGGTCTGCTCGAAGCCGTCCGCGGGCACATCGCCGCCGGGCGGTGGTTCGACTTCGGCCATGTGCAACGCGAAGACCGGGTGGCCGTTCTCGGCGCCGATATCGCCGGCGAGCTCGGGATCGTTCGTATCGACAATCTCCCAGGGATCTTCATCGGCGAGACCCTGTTCACGGTGATCGGGATCCTCGACGAAGCTCCCCGAGATCGTGGTCTCACGGGCGGGGTGATCATCCCGAGCAGCACGGCCGCGGAACGGTTCGGGGTGACCAAGCCCGAGCGCGTGGTGATCGAGACCGAGTTGGGCGCGGCCACGCTCATCGCGACTCAAGCCGCTATCGCGTTGAACCCCAACGCTCCCGAATCGCTCAGCGTCAACGCACCGCGTGATCCGGTCCGCACCAAGGAAGCCGTGCAGAACGACGTCAATCAGTTGTTCTTGCTGCTCGGGTTGGTGTCGCTGATCGTCGGTGCGATCGGGATTGCCAACGTCACCCTCGTGACGGTGATGGAGCGCACTGGTGAGATCGGGCTGCGGCGTGCTCTCGGCGCGTCGCGCCGCCACATCGCCGCGCAGTTCCTCACCGAGTCGGTGGCGCTCGGCGTGGTCGGCGGCATCGTGGGCGCGAGCGTCGGGATCCTGATGGTGGTCAGCGTTGCCGCGAGTCGAGAGTGGACACCTGTGCTCGATCTCTGGCTGCCGTTCGTGGCCCCCGTGGTCGGTGCCCTCGTCGGGTTGCTCGCCGGGCTCTACCCATCGATCCGGGCAGCCCGGATGGAACCCGTCGACGCTCTTCGAAGCGGAACCTGACCCCTGTTCACGCGAGCAGTTCTCGCGATCCTCAGGTCTCGAAGTTCTCCCAGTAACGGCTCGGTGTGGGGCCGCGTTGGCCTTGGTACTTCGAGCCCCGCGCCCCCTTGCCGTACGGGTGGTCGGCTGGCGTCGTCATCTGCATGAAGCTCACCTGGCCGATCTTCATGCCGGGATACAGGGTGATCGGCAACGTCGCAATGTTGGTGAGCTCGAGCGTGACGTGGCCGTCGAACCCGGCGTCGATGAACCCGGCGGTCGAGTGGATTATGAGGCCCAACCTGCCAAGCGAGCTCTTTCCCTCGATGCGCGAGACGAGATCGTCGGGGACGGCGATGCGTTCGAGGGTGCTGCCGAGCACGAACTCGCCGGGATGAAGCATGAACACGCCATCGTCTGGGATCGTGATCAGCTCTGTGAGGTCCTCCTGGTTCTGCTTCACATCGATCACCGCCGACGTGTGGTTGCGGAACACTCGGAACAGGTTGCCGATCTTCACGTCGATCGACGACGGCTGCACGCAGCGGTCGTCGAACGGCGCGATCACGATGCGGCCGGCTTCGATCTGCTCGCGCAGGCTGCGGTCGGAGAGAATCACGCCGCCAACCTAGTGGACGGGTACCTCAGCGGGATTGGCCGCGACGAGCCCGGATCGTCGCGATGGGGCCGCATCTGAGTCGTGCCGGTCGAGCCGGCACGGCATCTGCGTAGGCAGATGTGGGGCGCTAGCCTTGCGCTGCTCAGCGGCTCCGGCCGCCGATGCGGGTGTAGTTCAGAGGCAGAACATCAGCTTCCCAAGCTGAGAACGCGGGTTCGATTCCCGTCACCCGCTCCGAGAAATTCGAGACGCCAAGAACCAGCTTGACACCCGCTCCTGAAGAGAGTGGTCGTGCGGTGCGCTGGGGCGTGTCGTTTGGCATTCGGAGTGGACTAGATCGGCAGGCTCGTCGCCTCGCGGTCATGAAGTGAGGTGAAGAAGGACGTGATCGCTGCGGCTGCGATGTCTGGCTGCTCGGCCCCCATGAAGTGACCGCCGGCCGACGCTTGCTCGAAGCGGCGCAGGTCGGTCGCCGCTCGTTCGGCGAGCGACCGAGGGAAACCACGCATCGCCGGCTCTCGGCTCAGCAGCACGCCGGTCGGCGCCGTGATCGGTGGGCGTGGCGGATTCTCGTTCCAATCGAAGTACTGGCGGAACGAACTGCCGATCGTTCCGGTCGCCCAGTACAGCGTGGCGATGCCGAACAGCACAGAATCGTCGACCGCCGCGCCGAGGTCACCGTCCACCCAGTCGTGCCACTTGTCGACGATCCAGGCCAACAGGCCCGCTGGCGAGTCGGCGAGCGCGGCGGCGATCGTGTCGGGCCGGGTGAGCATGATCTCGCTGTAGCCGCTGTCGCTGCGATCGTAAGCGTCGACAGCATCGAGGTAGACCTCCTCGAGGTCGTCAAGTGGTGTGCCGGCGGCCGGGATCGGCGCATGGATCAACTGCAGGCCGATCAGCGCGTCGGGGTTGTCGACCCCGATCCACATCGCGGCTCCACCCCCGATGTCCCCGCCGAACGCTCCGTACCGCCCGAAGCCGAGAACGTTCACCATGAGCGTGTGCAGGTCGGCGGCGATCTCGCGTCGGGTCAGCGTCGCATCCGGTAGCTCCGAGAACACGAAGCCCGGCAGCGATGGAACGATGACGTCGAACCCGACGCTGCCGGCGTCACCGGCGGAGAGGAGCTCGGCCAGCGGAAGGTATTCGGTAAAGGCGCTCGGCCAGCCGTGCAACAGCAGCAACGGCACCGTGTGCTTCGCTTTCCGCTGAGGTCTCAAGCGAGCGAAGTGGAGGCGATGACCGTTCACTTCGGCGGTGTAGTGCTCGAAGACGTTGAGCCGCGCCTCCTCCGCCCGCCAATCGAATCGCAGCCACCGGTCCACCAACGCACGAAGCCGTTCGCCGCCGAGCCCGCCCGGCCGGTCGACCGTTCCCAGGGTTGGCACATAGCGCGTGCGAGCTAGGCGGTCGAACATGTCGGTGAGGGTGTCGTCTGGCACGTGAATTCGGAATGGCTGGACGAGCATCGGATCTTCTTTCACAGGCGGCCTCGTTCGAGGAACGTCTCTGTGCCGCTCGCCTGGCCCACCGCTCAACGCCGTTCGGGAGGTACGGCCCGGAGGAGGTCACTGAGGTCGGCGATGTCGTCGGGACCATAGGACAGGTAACGACGTTGATCCGAGGGCGGCCGTAGGCCCAAGGAGAGTCCCGGGCGCCACTCGCCAGCGGGTCGAATCGGCCGCGCCGTGAATCCTCCTCCGCAGTTCGGGCACACATCGGCGAGCACGTCGCTCGCGCACACGGCACAGAAGGTGCATTCGTAGCTGCAGATCATCGCGACGGTCGACGAGGGCGGGAGGTCGACGTCACAGTACTCGCAGTTGGGTCGGAGCTCGAGTGCCACTCGGCGATCTTGGTGTGGATGCCGAGGGCGCGCAAGGCAATTTCCCACCCCCTTCCTCCAGCGGCCATAGCTGCCGATCACGCGGGCCCTCTCGTCGGAGTGGCGAGGGCGGTGAGTGCGGGCGCGAGTCTGCGTAGGGTTTCGATGCCGACACCGGGGCCGGCTTCGATGGGTTGAACGCAGACGTGGTCGGCGCCGGCGTCGAGGTGTGCTTACGCGTGCAGTTCTACCTGCAGGCTGGTGGCCACCTCATCGCCGACATCGCCGGGTGGTACACGCTGAGCTGACGATGACTCACACATGGCGCGGCACGAACCTGCCGGTGTCGTCGGACAGCGGCAGGTTCGTGGCACCGAATGCGCTGGTTGCCTACGGATTCAAGCGGCGGCGGGGCGATCGCAGGAGCGACAACGTTAGGTAGCCGAGGTCGAGGAACAACAGCGCGACGAGCACCTGAACAACCAGGTTTTCGGTCGGACCGGTGACGACGAGCGTCGCTGCGGTCGTAGTCGCCGTGGCAGCCTTGACAGTGGTCGTCGGAGCCGCGGTAGTGGTTGTGGCGCTCGACTGCCCGACCACGACCGCACTCAGGTACGGAGTGGTGGTGGTGGGCTTGCAGACGAACACCACCGGCTTCGGTAGCCCGATGCTCACGCTGACGTTGCCGCCGTAGAACGTGAAGTCGATCTTGCCGGACTTCGCGGTCCAACTGGAGTCGGGCACCGCGAACTCGATGGTCGCCGGCAGCGCGGCACCTGTTGCCCCGACGGTCACCGGGATGGCCAGACTGATGCCCGTGGAATCCTGGGTTCCTTGCGTCGTGTTGGTGGCGCTGATCGCTAGGTCGAGCCCACCGGTGATGGTCTGGCCCGGCGTGATCAGGCTGAGGTTGATGCCCGTCTGGAAGACACTGGCGGGAATCGTCACGGCCCACTTCTGGCCGGTCAGCTTGAAGTTCGAGTCGGCCGCAAGTGGGCTGAGCACGGTGCCACCCGCTTTCCACACCAGTTCGCTCTTGTCCGGCGTGACGCTGTTCGTGCAAGTCGATGTGTAGGTGCCGGCCCCGGCAACAGGCGCTGGTGGGGCTGTGGTCGTGGTCGCCGCCGCAGTAGTGGTCGTCGCAGCCACCGTGGTGGTAGTCGCAGAACCAGCGGTCGTGGTGGTGGAGCCGGCAACCGTCGTGGTCGCACCAGCCGCAGTGGTGGTCGAGCCGGCAACCGTGGTGGTCGCGCCGGCAACCGTCGTGGTCGTTCCGGCAACCGTGGTGGTCGCGCCGGCAACCGTGGTGGTCACGATGGTCGTCGTCGCTGCTGCGCCCACGACGACCGAGGCGAACGGCCCGGCCGTGGCCGCGGTGAACGTCGCCCCACCAACGGCCGACGTGCCCGCCTGGCAGTCGAAGTTCGCCTTGATGAGGCCACCGGCCACCTGTGCGCTGATGTAGATACCCCCAGCCGGGGTAACGGCGCCGGGGCCCACCTGACCAGCCGGGATGGCCGGCAGCGATCCTGGTGGAGCCTGCGAGAACGACACGGTTCCACCGGTCGGTGTCCACGTGGAATCCGCTAGCGACAGGTTCAGCGAGAGCGGAGTCGCCGTCTCGTCGGCCGTCCCCGGAATGCCGTCGGGATCACCGACGGTCGTGCTGACGGTCGCCGTGAACTGGCGCACCGCAACCCCTTCGGTGGTGTTGGCACCAGCGATGCCCACCCAACCCCGTACCGGGATCGAGTTCGCGCCTACCGTCAACAACCCCAGGTTGTAGCCCGCAATTAACAAAGTGGCCGGCACGCTGGCCTGGAAATTGACTCCGCTGAGCGTAATGACTCCACCCCCAACTGTGGCTGGGTTTGGAGAAGCACTACCAGTCATGGAGATGTTGATGTCGCTGTAGTTACCGGTGGCGTTGCTCTTGCAGGCGTTGTTCGCGGTCAAGGCCAACACCGAGGAGCTGGTGAAGCCCAACGACGCCACTGAGATCAGTGCGACCGCGATCAGGACAAGTGCAGCGATGGCCAGCCGTTGGTGGCGTCGCACGATGGGTTCCCCTCAAACTTTTTGATGTTGTGGCTCGGATCGGTCCGCCCCCAGCGGACCGCAGGACAGGTTGCAACAAGCGCACACGCGTGTCAAGTGCCTGGAGTAAGCACTTTGACAAGATCTCGTCAAGCACTTGACAGCGCAACCCTACCACGAGGTAACATACCGCCGCCTCGCCGCATGGAGTGGTGGGGAACGTAAAGGTTGCCACGGGGGGGGACGTCGCGATGACGACTCGTGGAGGCAGGGAACCGTCGGCGGGGTCCGACACTCTTCTCTGTGTTCCGGGAGCAATCGCGGACACTTCTTCATCCTTGGTGACGGATTATCCGAGCCACCAACATCGAGTTTGAAGGAGTGATCCTCTTGTCCCCATTCACACGGCGCCGCGGCGCCATAGTTGCCACGTTGGGCCTGTCGCTCAGCATGCTAGGCGTGGGGGTGACCAGCTCTGTCGTACACGCGGCGCCTGGCACGCTTACCACCACCAACGCCTGCAAGAGCAGTGCCACCGGCACTTTCAGCGACCTGCAGTGGACGCTCGGCGGCACCGCCGCTCCCAACCCCATCACGCTCGGCACCGGCGACATCACCTTGTCGGGTGGCACGGTCTCTTCGGCGATACCGGCGACCATCCTGCTCGCGGGCTACAACCTGGGCCTGCTCACAACCGGTCTGAACAACATCCCGACCACGGTCTGGGTCGCCCGCTCAGCCACCAACGTCGACATCGGCGGTGGCGTTGCCGGCACCAAGACCCAGGTCGACGTGCTGTCCCTCACACTGGTCACCACCATCACCGATCCCGATGGAATTCCGGCGACTCTCGACGAGACCGCCACTCCGTTGGCGGTGAACGAGGTATTGCCCAACTTCATCGTCACCCCGTTGGGCGGAAACGTGGCGTTCAGCCAGGCCGCTCCCGGCAGTCTGCCGACCATCGCCGCTGGAGTTGCTGCCCCCACCGCGGTCACGCCGTTGGGGAGCATCTACACCAGTTCGTCGGTCGCCGGCGGCCTCATCAAGGCCAACTTCGACTGCCAGCCCGGCACAGCGAACCTCGATCCGCCGCCCGCCACGAGCGGCCCCACGTTCACACCGGCAGCCTCGATCGGTGCGTTCGAGAACGGTGTGGTGGTTGCGCCGGCGACTGCTCCCGTGTGCAGCAACGAAACAGCGAGCGTCGGCGTCACCCAGGCGGCCCCGATCGACATCAGCAACAACTGCTCCGACGTCAACGAGGCCCAAGGTGGCGGTAGCCCGTTCACCTACACCACCGGCGCCGTCTCGGCTGGAACCCTCGACGACACCGGAACCCTCGGTGACGGAATCTTCACCTACACCGCACCCGCGACCGACCCGGGCGCTCCGATCGTGGTGACCTTCACCGCGACCGACGCCTCCGGCCTCACCAGCGCCGCCGGCAGCATCACCATCACGATCTTGGCCAACAGTTGCGATGCGAGCACCGCATCCTGCTCGCTCACCGAGATCGTCGTGCAGCCCGTCATCGGGGCGACGATGACCCTCGCCAAGGCGCCAGGGCTGGTCGTGATGTCGCCGGTGTTCTTGAACGGTGCCGAGCAGGTCAGCACCGGCACCATGCAGGGCATCACGATCACCAACGCCCGCGGCAACGCTGCCTCGTGGTCGGTGACCGCCTACATGACCGACCTCGGTGCCGCCGGCAGCCCGACGTTCTCGCCGCTCCCCGGAGTGACGGTCCCGTTGTGCTCGAATGCCGGAGCTGGTCCGTTCATCGCCAACCCAGCCCTGGCGGCAACCATCGCCTCGAACCGGTTGTGCATCCCGGGCGACAACATGGGTTGGGTTCCGACATCGGCGGTCACACACAACGACATCCCCGGTGACGTGGCCGCTGTTGTTTCCGGACCAGCCAGTGCCGCCGATGCGGCAGCATGGCTAGCTCTGTTGGTTACCGCCGGCAACCTCGCTGATCCTGGCGTCGGAGTCGACGGCATCGGCGGCCTGTTGGGCAGCAAGACCCTGTGCTCGGCGCCTGTCAACCAGGCCGGTGGCACGTTCACCTGCAGTGCCTCGTTGTTCCTGGGCGTTCCGGCCAGCGCCGGGGCGGGCACCTACACGGGTGGTTTGGTCCTGACCCTGGTCTGACCCTGGTCTCACCAGTCACGAACCTAGTCAAACTTGGCGGGCGGAGAGTCGGAACGAAATCTGACTCTCCGCCCGCTGTCGTTGCCCAAGAGGATGAAATGCTGAAGCCCCCGAGCACAATGGTGAAGATGCTGCGATTCGCCACAGCGATGACCGTGGCGATGCTGGTGGGGCTGCCCTCGCCTGGTCACGGAGCGACCGTCCCGCCTGATGAAACCGACCCTGGCGCCGATGACGGCTCGTTCGCGGTGCAGCCGTCCGGCCCCACCGGTCCAGGCGGTCGCGACTACTTCATCTACACGCTCGGTGCCGGCGAGGTGTTCGGCGACGTGGTCGCGGTGTCGAACGTCGGCACCGAAACGGCGACGTTCGTCGTGTACGGCACCGACGCGCTGAACACCACGGACGGGTCGTTCACGCTGCTGCGCGAGGAGGACCAACCCACCGACGTCGGGTCCTGGCTCGAGCTCGGCGCAACCCAGCACACGCTCGAGCCTGGCATGCGCGTCGACATCCCCTTCAAGGTGACGGTTCCCGACGATGCCGCTCCTGGTGATCATGCAGGCGCCATCGTCGCCCAGAAGATCAGTGATCCGACGCTTCCCGACGACGGCATCGGCCTGGACGTGCGCGTCCGCATCGGTGCCCGCATCTACGTCCGCGTCGACGGCCTGCTGAGCCCGTCGATATCCGTCGAGGATCTGAGCGTCGAATACGACACGCCCGCCAACCCATTCGCATCGCGGTTGGCACACATCAGCTACGTGTTGACCAACACCGGCAACGTTCGTTTGTCACCCACCGCGAAGCTGGGCCTCGCCGGCGTGTTCGGCCTCGGCGACCACCAACTGCCCGACCGGCAGATCCCAGAACTGCTACCCGGATCGTCGCTCGAGATCGCTGAGACCGTCCACGACGTGAAGCCCTACCTGCGACTCACGGCAACCCTGGAAGTGCTCGCTCCCAGCGACAGCATCGAGGTGAGCACCACGATGAAGATCTGGGCCATCCCAGTTGGCCTGGTGGTCGGTCTCGCCTTGCTAATCCTGTCGCTGATCGCCGTCATCATCTGGCTCCGACGTCGCCGCGCGGGGCCGACGAAGCAGTGAACCCAGGGCGCACCCGACTGGCCGGGGCCATCGCGGCCACGATCGTCGCATGCGCGCCCGTCGCAACAGTCGCTGCCCAGGCGCCTGAGCCGCCGCCCGAGCAGCAACCCGAGGTTGAAGTCACCGACGACCCATTTCCCGACGACATCCTCCACGAGGGCACGACCTTCAAGATCGAGGGTCAGCATTGGCCGCCCAACACACTCGTGCAACTCGAGGTGTGCGGTAGCCAGGCGAGATCTGGCTCGGCGGATTGCGCCACCAGCAATGCCCAGATCGTCGCCGCCGACGCGACGGGTTGGTTCCGCGCCCGCCTCGCAGTCGTCCTTCCCCCGTCGCCCTGTCCGTGCATCATCCGGGCGATGAGCCAGACGTCAGCTCTCTTGGCGACCGTGCCGATAGAGATCCCGAACGCGCCGACCGCGCACCCCGGAGATGGAACCGTCAACGCTCCCGCGCTACGACGGATCGAGGTGAGCATGTCCCGCCTACGCGGTTCCGACACGTGGCAGACGTGGCTCGGTGGCCGGCCGAAACGTAGCCTCGAATTCGAGGTGGTGAACACCGGCTCTGTCGCGGTCAGCGATGCGACCGTCGCGTTGAGCATCGGGCCGTCCGACAGCCCCACGGGTTTCGTCAAACCGGTGAAGATCGAAACTCTCGCAGTGGGCGAGTCGCGCACGTACACGGTGGCGATCGAGTTCGACTCGCTCGCCTATGGGGAACAGATCGTGCAAGGAACCGTCAACGGCGCCTCCGTGCCCGAGACGTTCTCCGCTTCGACCTCCACACATCCATGGCTGCTCATCGTGTTGCCGATCGCATTGGTCGCGCAAGCGATCCTGCTCTTCGTCCGCAACCGTTTGCGTCGCAGGTTGCACGATGATCAAGATGCACTGGCGATCGAAGCTGCGCCCGAGCTCAAGGCCATTGGAATGGGCGCGGCAGCGAGTACCCAGGAGTCGGAGGGGGACGCGCCCCAGTCGGAGGGCGAGCCGGACGACGACGGGTCCGTGGCCCCGGAAGGAGAGCCGGATGAGGCCGCGGTTTCACCGGTCGACGAGCGTTTGATCTTCATCGTCACGATCGTCGAGGACCTCGGCCCCGAAGATCTGGTCGAGTCAGCCAACCCGCGCCAATCGACGATGGTCGTGAGAGATCGGGGGCAGCTCGAGACGATGATCGTCGACCGCATCGAAGTGCCCGCAGCAGAGAGCGTCGACGGCGTCCCCTACTTTGGAAGCATCGACCTGATCACCGTCGTGTCGAATCCGGAAGTGACTGTCGGCGCGGCACACGCGGCGTGCGACGAGCTCAGTAGATGGATCGATTCGAGCGTTCGCTCGAAGTCGCCGGGAGGGTCCGATGGCGCCGTATTGCGCCGATGGAACCACGGATCATCCGATCCCCCTCCGCATCACCGTCCTGGCGATGGAATCGTCGGCGCGCCGGAAATGGTGGTGCTAGCGGTGTTCCTGCGGGTCAGCAACGACCTGACCCCAACTACTAGTTGAGCGGGTGGCGGCCCAATCTGGGCCGCCACCCGCTTCTCCGAGCCACCGGAGAAGGAGACAAGTCTAGTGAGAGTGCGTCAGCCCGGGGGTCTTTGTCACTCACCTGTCATCGACAGGCACGCCAATCGGTGAATACCGCACCCTGGCGCGAGGTCAGAGCGGGGGTACCTTAAGGGACGGGAGCACGATCGCAACCCTCGTACGCGGAGACGACTCATGGCACAGTTCAAGCCGAAGGACAACAAGACCACGGCCGACAGCGACGAACTCCTCGCGCTGCGCGCCGAGTTGGCCGATGTGAAGGCCCGCCTCGAAGTCGCCGAAAGCGCCCATTCGAGCCTCGATAAGCGTGTCACGGCACTCGCCGCGACGACCACGGCGACGACCACGGCCTTCGCCGCCGAACGCCCCAAGAACGACGACGTGCGGCTCAAGCTCGCCCACCTCGAGGCACGTGTTCACGCCGTCGCCGGCGCCGCAGCGACAGCTGCCTCGGCCGCCGCGGCTGCGACGGCGGCCGCCACCGCTGCCAGCGCCGCGGCCACCGCCACGGCGCAAGCTGGGCCCGATCCCGATACCGAGGCTCGCCTCGACGCACTCGCCGAACGCCTTGCGTCGGTCGACAGCTTGAACGAGCGCATGGGAACCATCGACCTGCTCAGCAACCAACTCGCGCAGCTCGATGCCCGCGTCAACGCGCAGGCAGACCTCACCGATCGAGTCGATGCGCTCACCGAAAGGATCGCCACCACCGACGGGCTGGCAACCCGTTTCAGTGAGCTGGCCGAGCAGGTCGCGGCCAACGATTCGAACGTGCGCCAGGCGGCCGAGCAGATCGCCGTTCTCGAGGACCGCCTCGACGCGGTCAGCTCCGAGCTCCTCAATCAGTTGAGCGAACTCGGCAGCGACATCGACGGCCTCGCCGCCCACACCGACGAGGTCGCCAAGGGGTCGGTCAGCTCCGAACTGATCGAGGCCGTACGCACCGCCCAGGTCAAGCTGGCTGCCCAACAGGCGCGCTACGAGATCGCCTTCCGCGCCGACCTCGCTGCTCTCGCCGAGCGCGTGCAACGCAACACCCAGTAGGAACAGCGCTGGAGCAACGTCGCTCAGCTGAGCAGCGCGGCTAGCGCAGCAACCGCGCAGACGAAACCGATCGCCGCCATCACGATGCTGCGACCGCGCGGGGCGCTGTCGAGGTCACCCTCGGCTTGCTTCACGTCGGGAGGCCGGACGAGGGCGACGACGTTGCCGGCGAACATCGCTCCGCCGAGCGCGAGCAGGATCCAAACGATCAGGTCGTCACCGAGCAGGAGGCCTTCACCGAACACGGCGCACAGTGTGCCTGGCTCCGAGGCTCACCCCCACGCCGGAAAGCGCGAGACTTTCCGGCCATGGGGTTCCACCACGTTGCACTTGCCACCAGTGACACCGCCGCCACGCATCACTTCTACACAGAGGTGATGGGATTCGCGCTCGCCAAGGTCGTCACCTCGCCGACACCTGCCCAACGGCCCGGCGAGCATGCCGGCTGGAGCAAGCACTTCTTCTACGACACGACCGGCGCCGGGGTGACGTCGGGCGACGTGTCAGGAGAGGGCGGCCTCATCGCCTTCTGGGAGATCCACGACGCCGGCATCGGCGACTCGTTCCCCGTCGACATCAACGCCGCGGCCGGCCTGCCGTGGTGGGTGAACCACATCGCCTTCGATGCCCCCACCCGCGGCGACCTCGACCGTCATCGTGACCGGTGGCGCAGTCACGGACACACGGTGCTCGAGGTGGATCACGAGTTCTGCACCAGCATCTACATCCGCGACCCGAGCAACAACATGGTTGAGTTCTGTCACACCACTCGGCCGTTCACCGAGGCCGATCGGGCCCGTGCCCACGCTGTGCTGCTGGACGATTCGCCCGAACTGGATGCGCACACGCCGCGGGTGACCGTGCACCACCCGCTGCCCGCCACCGCCAACGCCTGAGCGGCGACTGCAGCGGTGGGTCTCGATCGCCCTCGGCCGGCGAGGTTGGCAATCAGTTCAGGCCCTTGGCGGCGTTGTCGAATCGCGTGTAGGCACCGTTGAACACCAACCGCACCACACCCGTTGGACCCGACCGGTGCTTGGCAATGATGACCTCGGCGGAACCCTTGTCGGGTGACTCGCGGTTGTACACCTCGTCGCGGTAGAGGAACATCACCACGTCGGCATCCTGCTCCAAACTTCCGCTTTCACGCAGGTCGGCGAGCATCGGTCGTTTGTCGGTTCGGGTCTCGAGGTTTCGGCTCAACTGGCTTAGCGCGATGATCGGCGTCTTCAGCTCGCGGGCGAGGATCTTGAGACCACGGCTGATCTCGCTGACCTCGAGTTGGCGGTTCTCGGCCGAGGCACCACCACTCATCAGCTGTAGGTAGTCGATGACTATCAGCGCAAGGCCCCCGTAGCGCGCCTTCATCCGCCGAGCCTTGGCGCGGATCTCCATCACCGTGACGCGTGGGTTGTCGTCGAGCAGCAGCGGCACCTCGAGCCGGTTGATCGCCCGGCCGATCTTGGTCCAATCGCTGTCGACAAGGCGCCCGGTGCGCAGCTTCTGCGAATCGACCCGCGCCTCGCTCGACAGNNGCCCCGACGATGTTGAGGGTGGATGGTTGCAACCCCGACATGATCTCGTCGAGATCGTTGAAGCCGGTGGCCGTGCCGGTGATGATGTCGCCGCGGTCGAACGTCTCCTGCAGCTTGTCCATCGCCAGCGGCAGCAGGTCGATGAGCGGCCGGGTGGAATCGACCACGCGATCTTCGGCTACCTCGAACACCTTGGTCTCGGCCTCGTCGAGTGCCTTGGTGACGTCGTCGGGCTCCATGTAGGCGATCTCGGCGATCTCGCTGGCAACGCTGATCATCCGCCGCAACATCGCCGTGTCCTGAACGATCTTGGCGTAGCGCGTGGCGTTGGAGATGGCCGGCGTGGCGTTCTGCAGCTCGAGCAGCATCTGCGCGCCGCCGATCTCGTCGAGCAAACCAATGCGGCGCAACTCGTCGGCGACCGTGACAACGTCGACGGGTTGGCCGGTTGCCATCAGTCCGCGGATCGAGGCGTACACGTGCTGATGGGCCGGCTTGTAGAAGTGATCGACATGCAACCCGAGCTCGGCGACGGTGCCGACGACCTCGCGTGAGAGCAGCAGGGCTCCGAGCAGGCTCTCTTCGGCACTCAGGTTGTGCGGCGGAACTCGCCCGTCGGATCGCCGTGCATCGGACCGTCCGGGGGGCGAGCGCCGATCGTTGCGATCATCATCTCGTTGTGCCATGAAATGTCCACCTTGGTCGGTCGGGGGTGTGGATCGCTAGTGCCAACTACCTGTGACTTTCCTGGGGATAACCTACTTGAGGGGGATCGCCAGGAGACAGCACAGCCCCGCCGCGGACACGACGGGGCTGTGCACCGGAACTCAGATGAGCTGGTGTTCTACGCCGATGATCGGACGGCGCCGGTGGTGGTCGACCCTTGACCCCCCTAATCAGGGGGGCTGTGGGCAGGCTTAGGCCTTGATGACCTCGACGTTGACGGGGAACTCGACATCGCTGTGGAGCTTCACCGACACGCTGTACACACCGAGTGACTTGATCGGCTCGACGTGAAGCTTCTTGCGGTCGATGGAGATGTTGGCCTGAGCGTGGATCGCCTGGGCGATGTCGGAGGTTGTGACCGAACCGAAGAGCTTGCCTTCGGAGCCGGCCTTGGCCTTGATCTGGATGGTCTTGGCGACGAGCGCCGAGGCAACGGTTTGCGCCGACTCACGATCGGCGCTGTCACGCAGGTCGCGGGCCCGACGCATTGCCTTGGCCTGGCTGACGGCGCCATCGCTGGCCCGAAGGGCGAACCCCTTCGGCAACAGGTAGTTGCGGGCGTGGCCATCGGCCACCTCGACGATGTCGCCACGTTTGCCCACACCGGAGAGATCGGTACGAAGGATCAGTCGCATCAGACCACCACCTCGACATCGCCGGCGTCGATGCCGGCGTCGACACCCTCGATGCCGACGTCGAGCGAGTCGACCGTGGGCTCGATTTCGGTTGCCGCGGCCGCGTCGTCACGCCGGGGACCGCGCTCACGACGTTCGTCACCATCGCGCGGCGGGCGGCCGGCGCGGGTCTGCGACACGCGCTTCGCGTACGGGATCAGGGCCATCTCGCGGGCGTTCTTGATCGCGTTGGCGATGTCGCGTTGCTGTTGCACGTCGTTGCCCGTGACCCGACGGTTGCGGATCTTCGAGCGATCGCTCACGAAACGCTGGAGCAGGTTGACGTCTTTGTAGTCGACGAACTCCACCTTCTCGGTGACGAGCACGCTGGTCTTCTTCTTGAACTTCTTGTTGTTGGCGGTCTCGCGCGGTGCGCGGGCCTTGTTCTTCTTGCTGGTCATTGGTCTCTCAGTTCAGACAATCGAATTTTCGGTGAACGGTCAGAACGGCTCTTCGTCGCCGTACACAGGATCGGCGGCGCGGCCGGGTGCCGGTGCGGCGCCGCTGGGACGCTGGGCCCCGGATGCGCCACCTTCGGGACTGGTGCGCTGCGTGCGCTCCACCGTGGCGGTGGCCCAGCGCAGGCTGGGCCCGATCTCGTCGGCGACGATCTCGACCACGCTGCGCTTGTCGCCGGCGCTGGTTTCGTACTCGCGTTGCTCGAGCCGACCGGTGACGATGATGCGGGTGCCCTTGGTGAGCGACGCCGCAGCGTTCTCGCCGAGCTGGTCCCAGGCGCTGATGTTGAAGAACGACACCTTCTCCTGCCATTCGCCGTTCTGCTGGTAGCGGCGATTCACGGCGAGGCCGAAGCTGGCGATGCCCTTGCCGCCCGTGGTGAAACGGAGCTCGGGATCGCGGGTGAGGTTTCCTACGACGGTGACGGTGTTGTCGGCCATGATGGCCTCCTTCCGGGGGTGAGCCCGATCAGGCCGCCGCGTCCGACAGACCGCGGCGAGCAGCCTCGGCATCGGGCAGGCGGATGAGCTTGTGGCGAACGATGTCGTCTGCGATACGGAACGAACGCTCGAGCTCGTTCAAGGCGCCACCGGCCGCATGAAGGTTGAACACGACGTAGTAGCCGAATTCCTTCTTGTTGATCGGATAGGCGTACTGACGGCGACCCCACCAGTCGGGCTTGCCGTGCACCGACCCGCCGGCGGCGGCGATCGAGTCGGTGACCGACTTGATCCATGCCCGGGCGGCGGCGTCTTCGAGATCACCATCGATGATGACCATGAGTTCGTAGGCACGCTGCATGCGTGTGAAACCTCCCTTCGGACCCGATGCTGTTCCTGCAGCCGCGGGGCCCCGTGGTGGGGCAGGGTGAATATGACCTGGCCAGCGTAACGGGTGATTCGTGACATGTCACCCGTTGTACGCCACCGGTGTCGCATGGTTCCGTCGGTCGTGATCGTGAACTCGGGCCATGCACCGGCGGATTACGGTTCGCCCCATGGACCTCGCCGCCTGGTTACTCGACGCACACCGTGATCTGCGTACCCGGCTGGATCGACAGGTGGTGCAACAGGTGCCCACCGACCGCTGGCACGAGTTGGCGGACCAGGGCGGGTCGAGCATCTCATGGATCATGCTCCACCTTGCTCGCCACCACGATCTCGCGCTCAACACGGCCATCCGCAACAAGGCGCCACTGTTCATGGCGCACCGCGAAGCGCTCGGCCTCTCCTCGGCCGACACCGGCGCCGGCGTATCGGAGAAAGAGCAGCCGGCCGTGACCGCCGTACTGACAGCCGAACCGCTGATGAACTACGTGGACGACGTTCTAGCTGCCGGCGAGCGGTGGCTTCAGCGCATCTCGGCGATGGCGTTCGACTCGATTCCCGACACCGGCCGTCGCCTCGACCGTCTCGCCCAACTCGACCGCACCCAGTTCGACTGGCTCTACTCGATGTGGACCGGCCGCACCGTGAACTGGTTCGTGCAATGGCCGATCCTCGGCCACGGGCAGTCGCACGTCGGCGAGGCCATCTCCGTGCGCAACCGCCTCGGCCTGAGCCCCTTCTAGCCC
>CXWL01001637.1_pt1 | contig 26687 bp, 22 predicted proteins | sample 590931 | NCBI WGS metagenome assembly CXWL01 (sample SAMEA3498368, study PRJEB10139) | groundwater metagenome | biome: water well; material: biofilm material | place: Germany | collected 2015-04-27 | reverse complement strand
TTGCCTGCTTACCCCGAATCCTCAGTCGAGTGTATGAATAACTACACCGCTTCTTAGAAAAATCCCTTGTGAAACCAATATCCTGCGTGATCATCGCGCGAATTCATGGAATATCCGGATTAGAATTTTTATATCTGCTTAGGACGCATGCCCACTTTTACCTGAATAGTTTTTTCCTGCTTATTGCGTATCACGGTAACTGTCACAGTATCACCAGGTGACAATGCCGCGACCAGGTTAAGCATCTCCGATGAATTTTTAACTGGCTTACGTTCTACAGCAATTAATATATCTCCTGGCTTGATGCCAGCCTTATCCGCAGGACCATCTCTGAGCACACTGGCTATTAAAGCCCCTGTTGGATTTTCCAGATTAAATGATTCCGCCAATTCCTGCGTCATATCCTGCATACTGACACCCAGCCAGCCTCGTATCACGCTGCCTGATTGAATGATTTGCTCCATAATCTGTTTGGCAACATGAATGGGAATTGCAAAACCAATACCCAGTGAGCCACCGGTACGTGAATAGATCGCCGTATTAATGCCAATTAAATTACCCGATGTATCTGTCAGTGCACCTCCAGAATTACCCGGATTAATCGCCGCATCCGTTTGAATAAAATCTTCAAAGGTATTGATTCCAACCTGGCTTCTGCTCAATGCACCCACAATGCCCATGGTAACACTTTGTCCGACACCAAAGGGATTGCCGACTGCAAGCACAACATCGCCTACTTTAACTTGTTTAGATTGGCCAAAAGTAATTGCCGGCAAATCCTTCAGATTGACCTTCAGAACCGCCAAGTCTGTTTCGGGATCTGAACCAATAACACTCGCCTTGGTTTTTCTACCATCGACCAATGCAATTTCAACCTCATCTGCTGCCTCCACAACATGATGATTGGTCAATATATAGCCACTGGGACTGACAATAACACCTGAACCCAGGCTTGATGTACGTCGGGTTCGTGATTCAAATTGTTCACCAAAGAACCTTTGAAGCATGGGATCATTCAAGAGCGGATGAGAAGGTTCTTTTATTTCTTTACGGGTAAAAATGTTGACGACTGATGGCATGGCTATCTCAGCTGCTTTGGAATAGCTGTCTGATCTTTCAGTGTCAATTACAGGCGCAGCTTCCCTGATTGTCACTATTTCTCCCCGTGGTTTCCAAGGTAACAATTCAGGTCGCAACGTGGAGACAACAAAAAAAATAGCCAGCAATACTGCTGCAGTTTGTGCAAAAATCAACCAGAGTCTGTACATGAGTGCGTGTTACTCCAAATTAAAATAGCCGCTACAATGTAGCCATTTAAAAGTTTATCCGCTAAAGGAAAAACAATATATCGAGATAAACTTGAAAACTATCTCAACCAATTACCAGGAGGCTGTCCGAGAATAGAAAATATGAAAAACATACTACAACGTAAAGTGCTGAACATAGAAAAAATCACGACATATTGTGGTTAAAAATTCGATAACCGCATTCTCGGACAGCCTCCTAGGCTGCGCCGCAAATCAAAATGCTACAGCAAATGCCAGAAAATGCTGGAATACTCGTTAGGTTGCTTATGGCTAAATGGAATGATGAGTTATCTATATTAAATCAACAATGCCCATAATTTTATCCTCAATATTCCACCGGTAGCGGATCAAGGCTGCGCCATAAATACCAGGTGGCTACCGAACGCCAGGGTTGCCAGGATTTGGCGAGTTCAAGCATCATTTTTTTGTCTACAGGCTGGTTGTCATTATAGTGTTGACTGATCGCGCGTTGTAATCCGATATCGTCCAGTGGTAAAACATCCGGGCGTTGCATGTGAAAAATCAGGAACATTTCTGCTGTCCAGCGCCCTATCCCTTTGACTTTTGTCAGTTGAGCCATGATGGTCTCGTCGTCCATGTCTGTCCATGTGGTTTCATTCAACGCTCCTTCCGCAAAGTGTCGGGATAAATCCTGAAGATAGGTTATTTTCCTTGAGGACAATCCACAAGCTCGCAATAAGTCCTGTTCTGCTGAAGAAATAGTGTGTGGTGTCATGTCAGGAATGGTTTTGATCACTTTCTGCCATACGCTTTCAGCCGCTTTGACTGAAATTTGCTGCCCAACGATGGAACGTGCCAAGGTGGTAAAGGCACAGCCTCGTGATGTGAGTGAAGCGCCTTCAAAGTACTGAATTAAGTGGCGCATGACCTTATCGCATGCGGCTAATTCATGGTTCGCTTGTTTCCAGTATACGGGCGTCATAGTTCTGATGAAGTGGGGCTAATTAAACAAGGAGAGTGTGCAATTTTTTTTGCAGGCGAACAAGCTTATTTAAGGTCATTATCAAAACAGAATTAACAATTCACATTCAATTATTCATCTATCTATCTTATTTATCTAGACATTTTATTGTCTATCAAATAGTAATTAATTTTATCTTTAAGTCTTTGTCATATAAATATAAATAACCGGATTCTTACTTGACTAGCGCTTTTTTTTTGATTAAAGTGGGAGGAAGTGGAGAAATGTGGGATAAATATTTTAATAAGCCCAAATTAATTTTTCTGTAATATGAGGGGACAGTATGTTTCGTGGTGTCACGCAACTCAGTCTGGATGCAAAAGGTAGGCTTGCGATACCCGCAAGATACCGTGACGGACTGATGACTTTTTGTGCAGGATGCTTGATTGTCACCGCTGATCCTTCAAGATGTTTATTGATTTATCCTCGGCCAGCCTGGGAACCGATAGAACAAAAACTCAATAATCTTTCCAGTTTTAATCCAAGAACCCGTAGCTTACAGCGACTGCTGGTGGGTAATGCCAGTGATGTCGAGATGGATGCTGCTGGCCGTATCCTGGTATCGCCACCATTACGTCAGTTTGCTAGTTTGTCCAAAGAAGTGGTTCTGGTGGGTCAGGGTGCGAAGTTTGAATTGTGGGATGAAGAGCAATGGAATTTGCAGATTGAAAACGCACTGGCTTTCAAGGATGGTGATATGCCACTTGAGCTGGATGGTTTTTCGCTGTGATGAAGTGGTAAAAAAGGGCAGATGCACATTACGGTGTTGTTGCATGAAGCGGTAGAGGCATTAGCCATAAAACCGGGTGGTGTTTATGTGGATGGTACATTTGGACGGGGTGGGCATAGTCGACTGATACTGTCGCAGCTCGGTGAACAGGGCAGATTAATTGCCTTTGATAAAGATCCTTCTGCGGTTTTATCAGGTAAAGCAATTGAGGATAAACGATTTTGCATTAAGCAGGGTAGTTTTTTCAAAATGCAATTGATATTGCAGGAAATGAGGGTTACAAAGATTGATGGTGTGTTGTTGGATTTGGGCGTGTCCTCACCACAATTGGAAGAAATTTCGCGTGGATTTAGCTTTCGTTCTGAAGGGCCGCTCGATATGCGTATGGATACAAGTAGTGGACAGACTGCTGCAGAGTGGCTTGCTACTGTTACAGAAGATCAACTGGGAAAGGTGATAAAAGAATATGGCGAAGAACGGTTTGCTAGGCAGATTGCAAGAGCGATTATTGTGGCAAGAACGCGGCAGCCTATTGTTACCACATTACAACTTGCCGAGATTATCTCAGCGGTTGTACGCGCGCGCCAGCGTCAGTGGGAAAATATGCGGCATCCGGCGACGCGCACTTTTCAGGCGATACGGATTTATCTCAATCAGGAGCTTGAGGAGTTGTCGTTAGTCTTGCCGCAGTGTGTTGAATTATTAAATCCAGGTGGAAGGTTGGTGGTGATCAGCTTTCATTCATTGGAAGATCGAATGGTCAAGCAATTTATGCGAGCAGCAGCAAATTCGGACGAACTACCACGTGGAGTGCCGATGAAGGAAAAAGATCTGCAGCGGTTTAGTAAACAGAAATTAAGGTTGATTGGTAGAGCAATACGTCCAGGCAAAAAGGAAGTGACAGAGAATGTGCGAGCACGGAGTGCCATAATGCGTGTGGCAGAAAGAATTAAATTAAATAGGTAATCTGAATGTTCAAATTGAACATTTTCTTTGTTTTTGTGTTAATCGCTTGTGCATTAGGCGTTGTGACCTCGCAGCATGAGGCTCGTAAGCTTTTTATGCTGTTGGAGAATGAAAAGGAAATAGAGCGGAAGTTGGATGTGGAATGGGGGAGACTGCAACTTGAGCAAAGTACACTGATTATGCATGGACGTATCGAGCATATTGCGCGAGAGCATTTAAATATGATGGCGCCTGCTGCTTCGAGTATACAAATTTTGTCGATAAGTGATGCGAAAGATTGGTCGAATCCCGATGGTCGGAACCATGATTAAAAATGAGACGCCACAAATTAAATTATCGGCATGGCGCTCATTCTTGCTGTTTGGCTTGCTGGTCTTGGGCTTAATCAGTTTAGTGGGGCGTGCTGCCTATCTGCAAGGAATGCACCATGATTTTTTGCAGGAGAAGGGAAAGTCGCGTTATAGCCGAGTTGTAGCAATGAATGCAGACCGAGGCATGATTACAGATCGGAATGGGGAAATTCTGGCTATCAGCTCACCGATAGCATCCGTGTATGCAGATCCGAAAGTGGTAAAGATAACACCCGAGGAATTGAAGCGATTATCTAATTTGCTTGAAACAGATATGGCTGAAATAGATAACCGTATTAATAGAAAAAATAGCCGCTTTGTTTATCTAAAGCGGCAGGTGTTGCCGGATATAACCGAAAGGATAATGAAGTTAAAGATTCCGGGTATATATTTAACCAGTGAATCCAAACGCTATTACCCGGAAGGTGAATTTGCAGCGCATGTGCTGGGTTTTACGGATATTAACGACGAAGGTCAGGAAGGTGTCGAGCGAGGCTGGCAGGAAACACTGGCCGGTGAATTGGGTAGTCGTCGTGTTATCAAGGATAATAAGGGGCGAATCATTGAAGATATTGAAAAAATCCGCTTGCCAAAACAAGGACAGGATTTGATTTTATCCATTGATAGAAGAATTCAGTATCGTGCGCATGCGGAATTAAAAGAAGCGGTAATAATCAATAAAGCCAGGGCGGGTAGTATTGTTGTTTTAGATGCGCAGACGGGAGAAATACTAGCGCTAACCAATTTGCCAGTTTATAACCCAAATAGAAGATCAACCATCAGTAATGAAAGAATTCGCAATCGGGCATTGATTGATACTTTTGAGCCAGGTTCTACTATGAAGCCATTTACAGTGGCGATAGCTATGGAAGTGGGGAAAGTAAATTCTGGTACGATTTTGCAAACAGCGCCAGGAAGGTTTCAAGTGGGCAGGAGAACCATACGCGATGTCGGTAATAAGGGAGGATTGACAGTTGCTCAGGTGATCCAGCAATCCAGCAATGTAGGTACAGCAAAGATAGCTTTGTCGCTAGAGCCGCAAACGATGTGGGAAATGTTTAATCGTTCAGGGTTTGGAAGGCTTACAAATTCGGGCTTTCCAGGTGAGGCCAGCGGAATATTGCGGTCATATAATACATGGCGCCCTATTGAGCAAGCCACCATGTCATTTGGCCATGGCATTTCATCCAGTCTGATGCAATTAGCCCGTGCCTACACGATCTTTACAAGCGAAGGTGAGTTAAAACCAATATCGCTGCTGAAGCAAAATATGCCTGTTATGGGACAGCGAGTGATTTCTCGCGATACTGCATTAGCGATGAGCAAGATGCTAGAGATGGCAACCCAGCCAGGTGGAACGGCACCGTTGGCACAAATTAATGGTTATCGCGTTGCCGGTAAAACAGGAACGGCACATAAATTGATCGATGGTCAATATGCTAAGAAACACTATATCTCGACTTTTGTGGGTTATGCCCCTGTAACAAATCCACGCATGATCATTGCAGTGATGATCGATGAGCCCTCTGCGGGGAAATATTTTGGGGGTGCTGTGGCTGCCCCGGTCTTTAGTAAGGTGATGGCAGGTGCTTTACGCATATTAAATATTCCGCCTGATGCGCCTGCAAATAATGTAATTACATTTACAGCAACACCAGAAATAGATGATGATGAAGGATGATCTGATGGCTATCAAAAGAAAAACATCAAAATTATTTGATTATCATCTTTTGGATGATATAGGTGTGTCCATTGAGAATCTTGTGGTGGACAGTCGACAAGTAAGACCAGGTGATACATTTCTGGCCTATGCAGGAGAAAAGAATGACGGACGTGAATTTATTCCACAAGCAATAGCAGCCGGCGCAAATGCTGTACTGTGGGATCCGAAAAATTTTTCATGGAATCCTGAATGGCGTATCCCCGCATTGCCCATAAGTGAACTTAAGGTTAAAGCAGGTTTGATCGCCAATTATATTTATGGTAGTCCATCACAAAAATTATGGACGATTGGGATTACAGGAACCAACGGTAAAACATCCTGTTGTCATTGGTATGCACAAACCATGACAAGCTTACATAAGAAAACGGCTGTAATGGGAACATTGGGAAATGGATTTAGTGGTGAACTTGAAGCCGCTGAGAATACAACACCTGATGCAACTGTATTACAGCGCTTGTTAGCAAAATTTAAAAAGCAAGGTGCCCATAGTGTAGTGATGGAAGTTTCATCACATGGCATAGTGCAAGGACGTATCAATGGAACAACTTTCTCAGTTGCCGTACTCACCAATTTATCACGTGATCATCTGGATTATCACCAGAATATGGATGCCTATGCAGCTGCCAAAGCACGTTTATTTTTTTGGCCAGAACTGAAGTATGCGGTCATTAATCTGGATGATGTGCTGGGCGTTGAGTTATCACGACAGCTCGCTGATAAAATTACAAAAATAATTGGTTATGGATTCAGGTATCCAGAAATAGGGTGCTATTCAAACCATTTTAAAATGGTATATGGTTCAAATCTTAAAGCTGATATTGATGGCATGGAGTTTGATATTGACTATGAAAATAGCCATGAGCATTTAAGAATTGGCTTGTTAGGTAAATTTAATGCATCAAATTTGTTAGCTGTAGTAGCAACTTTGCTGGCAAGCGGTATCAATCTGTCAGATGCAATTCGGTCACTTCAAAATGTACAACCCATTCCAGGACGTATGGAAAAATATGAAGGGATTGATCAGCCGATTATCATTGTGGATTACGCACATACTCCCGATGCACTAGAGAAAGTGCTTTGCACGCTACGTGAGCTTTTGCGCACTACGAAGCAAAGTAAAGAAGCGACCATGCAAAATTCTCGTTTGTATTGTGTAGTGGGTTGCGGGGGTGATCGCGATAAAGGGAAACGTGCAATGGTCGGTGAAGTAGCCACGCGTTTGGCGGATGAAGTTATCTTTACCAGCGACAATCCACGTACTGAAGATCCTCATAATATTATTAAAGATATTACCGCTGGCACGTGTGCAAAAAATTACCAGATAGAAATTGATCGAGCATTAGCCATTTATCAAGCGATCGACAATGCTCATTCAGGTGATATTGTCTTGATTGCAGGTAAGGGTCATGAGAAATTTCAGGAAATAAGAGGAGAAAAGATTCCTTTTAATGATGCTGAAGTTGTGCAGCAAGTGCTTAAGGATTTGACCATGAAAGTGCGGGTGCAGAAATGATGACGGTAAAAGAAGCTGCTCATGTATTACGTGCCGATTGGACCGGAAAAGACGTGTTATTTACCGGTGTGAGCACAGATAGTCGCACGCTAAAACGGGGAGATTTATTTGTTGCTTTGACAGGTGAAAATTTTGACGGCAGCAGATTTGTTGGCAGTGCTGAGGAGAAAGGTGCTGTTGCGGCCATGATTAAGCAAGAATCTGGTGACAATGATCTGCCAGTCGATATTCCTTTGATTCGAGTCAAAGACACTCGATTAGGGTTGGGACAATTAGCAGCACACTGGAGGGATCGTTTTGCGCTACCAGTGATTGGCGTGACCGGCAGTAATGGCAAGACCACTGTCAAGGAAATGATTGCTTCAATATTGCGTCAGGCGACAGCAAGTGGTGAAGTGGAAACAAATGAGCAGGTAGATCAAGTATTGGCAACTGAAGGCAACCTCAATAATGATATTGGTGTGCCACAAATGTTATTGAGGCTGCGTCAGCAGCATCAATATGCCATTATTGAAATGGGCATGAATCATATGGGAGAAATATCCTATCTGACGCAACTGGCAAAGCCAGCTATTGCGCTCATTACCAATGCAGGCGCTGCACATATCGAAGGATTGGGCTCGGTTGAGGCTGTGGCGCATGCCAAAGCTGAAATATTTGAAGGATTGGATCGGCAAGGAATAGCGATTATCAATGCGGATGATGTGTATGCACCCTTATGGCGTAAATATGCCGGCTCACATCGCACAGTGGATTTTGGTTTGTGTGAGAAGGCTCAGGTAAGCGCAGAATATCAAGCCAATCCACTGATGAATAGGATCAAGTTGAAATTACCTGATGGAATTGAAGATGTAAAGTTACAGGCGCCAGGCGTACATAACATCTATAACGCACTCGCAGCCGCAGCGGCAACCTCTGCGCTAGGCATTAAGAAAGAATTAATTGCGTCCGGGTTGGAGTGTTTTCAGGGTGTGCAGGGGCGTATGCAGAAGAAGCTTGGCATGCATCATGCGCTGTTAATCGATGATACGTACAACGCAAATCCGGAATCGGTACGAGCTGCCTTGGCTGTCCTGGCATCAACAGAAGGTAAAAAAATACTGGTGTTGGGCGATATGGGAGAACTGGGTAAATCAGCGATTGACTTACATCGAACGATTGGAAGGGATGCGCGCAATGCCGGGCTTGATCAATTGCTGACTTTGGGTGAATTAAGCGCCTACGCAGCAGAAGAGTTTGGTAAAGGTGCACAGCATTTTAACACTATCGATGAACTGCTACCCGCGACCGAGAGCTTGCTTGCAGAAGATGTCACCCTATTGGTAAAAGGATCACGCTTTATGCAAATGGAGCGAGTGGTCAGGCAGTTAGAGATCTAATATTTTTTAAAATGTATGAATGATCGCAAAAAAAGTGAACAGAATGCTGAGTAATCAATTACAACAACCGGAGTTTTTATGCTGCTAGAGTTTTCTCAGTGGTTGGCTCAGGATGTTCGTGCATTCAATGTATTCAGCTATATTACTTTGCGCACCATGTTGGCTGCTCTAACAGCGCTTGCAATTTCTTTCATAGTTGGTCCAATGATGATACGTAAGCTGACTGCCTATAAAATTGGACAATCAGTACGTGCCGACGGTCCTCAAACACATCTTGTGAAAGCAGGAACGCCGACGATGGGCGGTGCCTTGATATTGGTGTCAATTGTGCTGACTACCTTGTTATGGGCTGATTTAGGTAATAGATACATTTGGGTGGTGCTACTGACTACACTGGGGTTTGGTGCGATTGGCTGGATAGATGACTATCGGAAAGTGGTCTATCGCAACCCAAAAGGGCTCTCTGCAAGCGCCAAATTCTTCTGGCAATCTGTGATTGCAATTATAGCTGCGATGTATCTGGCTTTAACGGCTGAAATACCGGCGCAAACGGACATGATCGTACCGTTTTTCAAGGAAATAGCCATTCCATTGGGAGTAACAGGATTTGTCATATTGACCTATTTTGTCATTGTAGGCACAAGCAATGCAGTGAATCTTACGGATGGATTAGATGGTTTGGCCATTATGCCAACGGTAATGATTAGTAGTGCGCTCGCAGTTTTTGCCTATGTGACAGGGCATATTGTTTTTGCAAAGTATCTGGGAATTCCTTATATCCCGAATGCGGGCGAATTATCTGTATTTTGTGGTGCTCTGACAGGAGCGGGGCTTGCTTTTCTGTGGTTTAACGCGTATCCCGCTGAAGTATTTATGGGTGATGTTGGCGCGTTAGCCTTGGGTGCTGCTTTGGGAATTGTCACTGTCATTATACGTCAGGAAATTGTGCTGGTTATTATGGGCGGTGTCTTTGTAATAGAGGCGCTATCAGTCATGTTGCAGGTAGCTTCATTCAAATTGCGGGGCAAACGTATTTTTCGAATGGCACCACTACATCATCATTTTGAATTGAAAGGCTGGAAAGAAAATCAAGTGGTCGTCAGATTCTGGATTATTACTATCATTCTAGTGTTGCTTGGATTATCAACATTAAAACTAAGATGAATTTGCAAGGTAAAATAGTATTGGTATTGGGTATGGGCGAAACAGGTTTGTCCATGGTGAAATGGCTATCACGTCAAGGTGCGAAAGTACGTGTTGCAGATAGTCGAATGGAGCCACCGAATTGGAAAGAGATAATGGAAATTTTTCCTACAGTACAGGTTTACAAAGGCAAATTTGAAGCCAAAATTTTTGACGACATAGAAATGATTGCGATTAGTCCGGGTGTTCCCTTGGCAGATCCTTGTGTGCAGCAAGCCATTCAGCGCGGCATACCCGTTGTGGGTGATATGGTTCTTTTTACCTGGGCACTCGAGCAAAACAGCATGCCAAAGCCTAAAGTTGTGGCAATTACAGGTTCAAATGGAAAAACAACTGTAACCGCCATGGTACATACCATGTTGCAGAAATCAGGCTGGAATGTGGAAGTGGCAGGTAATATTGGCCCGGCCGTTCTTAATGCACTCATGCAGCGAATGGATGCGGGTAATTTGCCACAGGTCTGGGTTCTGGAAATATCCAGCTTTCAATTGGAAACAACCCATAACCTGAATGCAGATGTGGCGACAGTACTCAATCTGAGTGAGGATCATTTTGATCGTTATGCGGGCATGCAGGATTACACAATGGCAAAAGCAAGAGTTTTCTTGCATGAAAAGAATGGTGAGGGAATACAGGTTTTAAACCGGAATGATCCTGGTGTCTGTGCAATGGCATTGGCAGGCAGAAAACAAATCACTTTTGGCATGGATGAACCACCGACTCAAACAGATTTTGGCATCATGCATGATGGTGATGATCTATGGCTAGTAGAAGGTAATGCGCAATTAATGAAAACCTCTGAACTGGTTGTCAGTGGATTACATAACGCAGTCAATGCATTGGCAGGATTAGCTTTGTGTCGCGCATTAGGAGTATCCATTGATCCGCTATTGTCAGCTTTACGAGAATTTCGAGGCCTGCCGCACAGAATGGAAAAGGTCGCGGCGTTTAATGGCATTACTTTCTATGATGATTCTAAGAGCACTAATGTCGGTGCGACAGTGGCAGCATTAAATGGCATGAAGCAGAAAGTGGTTTTAATCGCAGGCGGTGATGGTAAGGGGCAGGATTTCTCTTATCTAAAACAGTCTGTTGCTAATAATGCACGCGCAGTGGTATTGATTGGTCGTGATGCGGGAATAATTACAGGCGAACTGAAAGATTGTGGTGTGCCTTTGCATTTTGCAGTCACTATGGAAGAAGCCATGCAGAAAAGTTTTCTGCTGGCACAGACAGGTGATGTGGTGTTGCTGTCACCCGCATGTGCCAGTTTTGATATGTTTAGAAATTATATACACCGTGCAGAAGTATTTGTTGCAGCTGTCAAGGATGTTGAAAATAAATTTTTTAATTTTGGACAGAAAAAACATTAACTGATGATTTATCAAGCAAACAACCAGAAGCAAAGAGTTATTATGGCTGATTTTGATCAGGCGCTGGTATGGTCGGCTTTGCTGTTGCTGAGTATTGGATTGGTAATGATCTATTCTGCATCGATTGCAATTGCAGAAGCACAGTTTGGCGCTGATCGTGCAGTTTATTATTTATTGCGACACAGTATCTATCTGGGTGTGGGATTGGTACTGGGATTCATTGCTTTTCAGGTACCAATGTATCTATGGCAAAAATATATCACCTATCTGTTTATGGTAAGCGTTCTATTCCTGGTATTAGTTCTTGTTCCCGGCATTGGTCATGAAGTCAATGGTAGTCAGCGGTGGATTTCACTCTATGTTGTGAATATACAACCATCTGAGTTTATGAAATTTTTTATGGTGCTTTATGCCGCTGACTATGTCAACCGTAAAGCAGCTGATTTAGATTACCTCCTGAAAGGATTTCTTCCAATAACGATAGTTATATCCATAGTAGGATTTTTATTGTTGCTGGAACCAGATTTCGGGGCTTTTTTTGTAGTGACTATGCTGGCCATGTCTATCTTGTTTCTGGGTGGCGTAAGTCTAAAAATATTTATTGGGTTAATCGGTATCCTGGCGGTTAGTTTGTATGGATTAATTTTAAGTTCACCTTACCGGTTGGATCGAGTGATTGCTTTTATGGATCCCTGGGCTGATCCCTATGGAAAAGGATATCAACTGAGTCATGCACTCATAGCATTTGGACGTGGCGAATGGTTGGGTGTCGGTTTGGGGGCTAGTGTAGAAAAACTATTCTATTTGCCCGAAGCCCATACAGATTTCTTACTTTCGGTGTTGGCTGAAGAACTTGGATTTGTTGGAGTAGTTGCAGTCATTATTTTATTTATATGCCTCATTACGCGCACTTTTGTAATTGGCCGCCTGGCTGCAAAACTGGAATCCCCTTTCTCAGCATTAGTGGCGCAGGGTATTGGTATCTGGATTGGTGTGCAGGCATTGATTAATATGGGTGTCAATATGGGAGTTTTACCCACCAAAGGATTAACGTTGCCCTTATTAAGCTTTGGGGGTAGTAGCATCACGGCAAATTGTATTGCATTAGCAGTATTACTACGTATTGATTGGGAAAATCGTCAGCGGTTGCGAGGGCTTGTCGTATGAAACTCAAAACCTTTGTCCGTCAGAAAGTGAGACTGGCATGAGAACCCGCACCATTTTAATTATGGCCGGAGGTACTGGAGGGCATGTGTTTCCAGGTTTGGCAGTAGCTGATTATCTAAGGGAATTGGGCTGGCATGTTGTATGGCTGGGAACCAGGATGGGTATGGAATTAAAGCTGGTTCCGCAACATGGTTATGAAACGGAAGTAATCAATTTTTCCGGGTTGCGGGGTAAGCAATTGGCTGCCTGGATCATGCTACCGCTGCGATTAATCAAAGCATTTTTGCAAAGCGCCAGAATAATACATCGAGTGAAACCCGATGTGATTTTAGGCATGGGTGGTTACCCCGCTTTCCCGGGCGGCATGATGGCTTCACTACTGAATAAACCATTGATCATTCATGAGCAGAACTCATTGCCAGGATTAACCAATAAAATTCTGGCCAAGCTGGCAGATAAAGTTATGTTGGGTTTTCCTGATGCGATTCTTGCAGATAAAGAAAAAACAGTATTTTCAGGTAATCCAGTACGTTCTGAGATTACGCAGGTAGAGACACCAGAAAAACGCTTCCTGGGACGACAGGGAAAACTAAAGTTACTGGTTGTGGGCGGCAGTCTTGGTGCGAAGGTTTTAAATACTGTTGTGCCGCAGGCGCTTAAGTTGATGGCGGGAAATCTTCGACCGGCTGTAGTGCATCAGGCAGGGACAATGCACCTGGAATCAGTTGAAAAAGACTATGCTGATTTGCAGCTGGAAGGGGAATTGATTGCATTTATCGATGACATGGCTAAACGCTACGCAGCATGCGACTTAGTATTGTGCCGGGCTGGCGCGTTAACGATTGCGGAATTAAGTGCAGCGGGTGTTGCCAGCATACTGGTGCCTTATCCTTATGCAGTTGATGATCATCAAACCGGTAATGCCAGATTTCTTTCTAACCAGGGTGCCGCAATGTTATTGCCACAAAATGAGTTAACTGCACAAAAGTTAGCTGAGATGTTATCGAATTTGACGCGTGAGAAATTACTCAATATGGCAATGGTTGCTCGCAGCATGGCAAAACCAGAGGCAACCCGAGTGGTGGCGGAGGCATGTATTGAACTCAGTGGAGTGTGGAGTGCTGAATGAAGCATAAAGTCAAACACATTCATTTTGTCGGCATTGGTGGCGCAGGGATGAGCGGTATTGCTGAGGTTTTCGTTAATCTGGGGTATCAGGTCAGCGGCTCTGATTTGATAGATAGCCCGGTAACTCAACACCTGAGCGGCATTGGCGTTAAGGTATATGTGGGTCATGAAAGCAAGCAGATAGCGGGGGCAGACGTGGTGGTTACTTCTACAGCAGTCAAGCCTGACAATCCTGAAGTGATCGCAGCAAAAAACAGGAATATTCCGATCGTGCCACGTGCTTTGATGTTAGCCGAATTGCTCAGATTGCGTAGCGGTATAGCGATAGCAGGTACTCATGGAAAAACGACGACCACCAGTCTGATAGCCAGCATACTGGCAGCGGCTGATATGGATCCTACATTTGTAATAGGTGGAAAGCTGGAAGCGGCAGGTTGTCATGCCAAATTGGGAAGTGGTGAGTTCATTGTCGTTGAAGCAGATGAATCGGATGCTTCATTCTTATATTTGCAACCGATACTTACTGTAGTAACCAATATTGATGCGGATCATATGGAAACCTATGGTCATGACTTCAATCGGTTGAAACAAACATTTATAGAGTTTGTACAGCACTTGCCTTTTTACGGGATGGCCGTAGTGTGTATTGATGACGCCACTGTGCGTGAAGTGATGCCGGCTATTACGAAACCTATGACTACGTACGGGTTGTCTGAAGAAGCACAGGTTCACGCCATCAACATTCAATATAATAGCAGCCAAATGAAATTTACAGCAGTGGTAGGTGTCAATGGCTCAGCACGACTATTGGATATCACACTTAATTTGCCCGGATTACACAATATACAGAATGCATTGGCAGCAATCGCTGTTGCCAATGAGATTGGCGTGCCAGATGCGGCCATTGTCAAGGCGCTATCAGAATTCAAAGGGGTGGAGAGGCGCTTTCAGCAATACGGAGAGATTAAATTATCTGCCCAGAAGAGTTTTGCTTTGATTGATGACTATGGACATCATCCGTTTGAAATGGATGCGACCATGAAAGCTGCTCGAGGCGCTTTCCCTAATCGACGTCTGGTATTGGCATTTCAACCCCATCGATATACACGGACAAGAGATGTATTTGAAGATTTTATCAAGGTCTTGTCTCAAGTTGATGTGTTGTTGTTAACAGAGGTTTATTCGGCAGGTGAAGATCCTATTGTTGCGGCTGATAGTAAATCATTGGCACGCTCGATCCGGGTGCTGGGAAAAGTAGAGCCGATTTATGTTGAAAACATAGATGATTTACCGGCTGCCATACTCAATATTGTGCAAGATGGGGATGTAGTCTTGGTTATGGGTGCAGGCACTGTTGCCAAGGTGTCTTCCAATATTGCACAAATGAAGCATAAGCTGACGGTTGTAAATGGCTATGAATACTGAGGATCTATGGGGGATGGCCGATTTGTCACAGTGCGCATGGTTGAGCATGTCAGTAACCGGTCAATGGACGGATGAGGTTGGTATGCATGTATTGCGTGGAGAAATGCGTACAAATGAACCCATGAGTAAGCATGTTTCCTGGCGAGCTGGGGGTCATGCTGAGCGTTATTACATACCGGCGGATCTGGACGATTTTGCAAATTTTTTACGGGATTTATCATCCAATGAGCCGGTTTATGTGATCGGATTGGGGAGTAATCTGCTGGTTAGAGATGGTGGTCTGCGAGGAGCTGTGGTAGCGGTTCATACACAATTAAATGATTTGCAGTTGATTGAACAGAATCAGTCAAGCGGACTCATTTATGCGAGCGCCGGCGTGGCATGTGCAAAGGTTGCGCGATTTGCAGCCAAACATAATCTGGCTGCTGCAGAGTTCCTTGCGGGTATTCCGGGCACTGTGGGCGGGGCGCTGGCAATGAATGCCGGGTGCTTTGGATCAGAGACTTGGGAAATCGTTGAACGTGTACAGATTATTAATCACAGCGGGCAAGTATTTACCCGGCAACCTAATGATTACAAGATTGGTTATCGAAGTGTAAAACTTCAACAGGAATTGATCAACACAACTGGAACAGAATGGTTTGCAGGTGGGTATCTTAGATTGCCGCATGGAAATCAGACTGAATCCCAACAAAGAATTAAGCAATTGCTGACGAAACGCGTTGACAGCCAACCACTAAACCAACCCAACGCGGGTTCAGTATTTCGCAATCCACCCGGAGATTATGCAGCCCGTTTGATTGAGGCATGTGGTTTAAAGGGATGTGGTATTGGTGGCGCCATGGTTTCACCCAAACATGCCAATTTTATTGTTAATACTGGCAATACCAGCGCTACTGATATTGAAGCATTGATTATGATGATACAAGACAGGGTTAAGAAAGAAACAGGTATTGAGTTAATTCAGGAAGTTCGAATTATTGGCGATGCCAGGAGTCGTTCATCGTGATTGAGCACAGATTTGGAAAAGTTGCTGTACTGCTGGGTGGCCGATCCGCAGAACGTGAAATATCACTGCAAAGCGGACAGGCTGTTCTGGGTGCACTTCGTAGACAGGGTGTCGATGCCTATCCATTTGACCCGGCAGAGCAAGCATTGGAAGAACTTTTACATCAAGGCTTCAATAGAGCGTATATCACATTGCATGGACGTTTTGGAGAAGACGGTACAGTCCAGGGTGCGCTTGAATTGATGGGACTGCCCTATACCGGAAGTGGTGTGATGGCAAGTGCGCTGGCCATGGACAAATGGCGTACCAAATTAGTGTGGCAGGCGGTGGGCATTCATTCGCCTCGCTATGCAGTATTGCAGGCCGACAGTAATTTTGAAGAAGTAGCCGAAACATTGGGTTTGCCACTGATTGTTAAACCGGCACGTGAGGGGTCCACGATAGGTTTGAGTAAGGTGTATCGTAAGGAGGATCTGGCTGCAGCATATCAGTTGGCAGCGCAACATGACGCCTTGGTACTTGCTGAAGAATTTATTGCAGGAAAGGAATTGACAGTTGCTATTTTGGGAGAAACCCCGCTTCCATTAGTAAGAATTGAAGTGGCAGGCGAGCTTTATGATTATCAAGCCAAGTATTTATCAAATGATACGAGTTATTTTTGCCCAAGTGGTTTGCCGGATGAATTGGAGTTGGCGATCCAGGCTCAAGCATTGCAGGCATATAAGGTGTTAGGGTGTGAAGGCTGGGGAAGGATTGACTTAATACTCAGTCAAACAGGTCAATTTTATTTTCTTGAAGCTAACACTTCTCCGGGTATGACAAGCCATAGCCTGGTTCCTATGGCAGCAAAAGCAGCGGGGATTTCATTTGAAGATCTGGTCTTAAAAATATTGGTTTTGTCTCATGTGGAATAACTATCAGGCTCTCAATCTGCTATCCAGGATATTGTTTACTCTAGTGACAATAACGGTTCTGTATGCAATCAGCCTACGGCTTGTCAAGCCACCATTATTTCCAATTAAGGAAATTAATGTTCAGGTTGTTAATGGTGTAGAAAAGAATAATAAGGAGCTGCAAAATGTTACCCGCGAACAGATTGAACATCTTGCCAGAAACGAAATTAAAGGAAACTTCATTTCGGTGAATCTAACGGAGGTACGCGAGGCATTTATAAAATTACCCTGGGTGCGTGATGCTAAAATAAACAGGGAATGGCCCCATGGTCTGAATGTAACTCTTGAGGAGCATCAGGCATTGGCCTATTGGGGTAGTCATGCATTAGTAAATATTTACGGCGAAGTCTTCCGAGTCACGGCAGACAAAAATTTACCTGTTTTTACCGGACCTAAAGAAGCAAACGCTCAAGAAGTGATGCAGCAATATCAGCGTTTCAACCAAATATTAGCACCACTAAAGCAGACTATTGCGGAGTTAAATTTAACTCCACGATATGCTTGGCGCATTCAGTTGAATACTGGAACGATACTGGAATTAGGGCGTAATGAGATAGAAGTAAGACTCGCTCGTTATGTTTCAGTATATGACCACAGTATTACCCGATTAAATCAGCAAGAGCCATTGGAATATGTGGATTTGCGTTATCCCAATGGTTTTGCTATCCGCATGCATGAAGTGATACAGCATACACCACGTAAATCCGGCACGAGGAGGAAAACGTGAGACCAGGGAGATGTAACTAGATGAATAAAGCTAGAGAAAATAGAAATCTGATTGTTGGCCTTGACATTGGTACATCAAAAATTGTTGCTATCGTCGCAGAAGTCAATCCAGAAGGCGGATTTGAGGTTATTGGTTTGGGAAGTCATCCCTCGCGCGGATTAAAGAAAGGTGTGGTAGCAAATATCGAAACAACGGTTAATGCTATTCAGAGAGCATTAGAAGAAGCGGAATTGATGGCTGACTGCAAGATTAATGAAGTTTATACAGGAATAGCTGGCAGTCACATCAAAGGTTTTAACTCGGATGGCATGGTACCCATCAAGGATAAGGAAGTCACAGAAAAAGATGTTGAACGAGTGATGGAAGCGGCAAAGGCTGTGAATATACCTGCTGATCAGCAAATCCTGCACATTCTGAATCAGGAATTCATTATTGATGGTCAGGAAGATGTACGCGAACCAGTGGGTATGAGTGGAATACGACTGGAAGTAAAAGTGCATATTGTTACAGGTGCTGTCTCTGCCGCTCAGAATATTGTGAAATGTGTGCATCGATGTGGTCTGGAAGTTCGAGATTTAATACTGCAACCATTGGCATCAGCAATGGCCGTGTTATCCGAAGATGAAAAAGATCTGGGTGTTTGCCTGGTTGATATAGGTGGAGGCACCACGGATATCGCAGTGTTTACACATGGCGCAATTCGGCATACAGCAGTCATACCGATTGCAGGTGATCAAGTAACGAATGATATTGCAATGGCATTACGTACCCCAACCAAGAGTGCTGAAGATATCAAATGCCGTTATGGGTGCGCATTAAGAAGCCTCGCCGATACACAAGAAATGGTAGAAGTCCCGGATGTAGGTAATCGAGGTTCGCGTCAGCTTTCCAAGCAGACATTGGCCGAAGTGATAGAGCCGCGTGCAGAGGAGCTCTACTGTATGGTGCAAGCCGAGTTGCGTCGAAGTGGGTTTGAAGAAATACTTTCATCAGGAATAGTGATTACAGGTGGTTCTGCATCCTTACAGGGCATGGTGGAATTAGGTGAAGAGATCTTTCACATGCCAGTGCGATTAGGTCTGCCTAATTATCATGGTAATTTAAAGGAAGTGCTCTATACGCCCCGATATTCTACATGTATTGGTTTAATTCTTGCCGGTATCGAACAGATGCGGCATCAACAGAGTGCAAGATTGCAAAGAGGTTCCGCCAAACAGATTTTGGCCAGAATGAAGGGGTGGTTTCAGAAAAATTTTTAATTAGAAATGCAAGAGTTGTATTAGCAGTTAAGTGGCTTTAATTTCAATGGACTAAAGGAGAAACATTATGTTTGAAATCATAAATAACGAAACTCAAGAAGCAATCATCAAAGTCATTGGTGTGGGTGGTTGTGGGAGCAATGCAGTGGATCATATGATCCAGAATGGAATGAAGGGTGTTGAGTTCATTGGTATGAATACCGATGCTCAGGCATTGAAAGGTAATAAAGCGCCCACTTTACTGCAATTGGGTGCAGGTATTACCAAGGGACTGGGTGCAGGGGCAAATCCTGAAATTGGGCGTGAAGCAGCACTTGAAGATCGTGACCGGATTGCTGAATTGATTCAAGGTGCGGATATGCTGTTTATAACCGCAGGTATGGGTGGTGGAACAGGAACGGGCGCTGCGCCAGTTGTAGCGCAAGTTGCCAAAGAAATGGGCATTTTAACCGTGGCTGTCGTTAGTAAACCATTTGCATTTGAAGGAAAACGTCTTGTAGCAGCTAAGGCAGGAATGGAAGAACTCTCACAGCATGTTGATTCATTGATTGTGATTCCTAACGATAAGCTCATGATGGTCTTAGGTAATGATATCTCTATGCTGGATGCATTTAAAGCAGCTAATGATGTTCTCTACGGCGCAGTAGCTGGTATTGCTGAAGTCATTAATTGTCCAGGCCTTGTTAACGTTGATTTTGCAGACGTGAAAACAGTGATGTCGGAAATGGGTTTGGCTATGATGGGTTCTGCTATAGCAGCAGGCGTTGATCGTGCCCGTGTAGCAGCAGAGCGTGCAGTTTCAAGTCCGTTGTTGGAAGATGTTTCCTTGTCTGGAGCACGGGGTATTCTGGTAAATATTACGGCCAGCACATCACTAAAAATGCGTGAAGTGCATGAAGTGATGAATACTATTAAGGATTTGACAGCTGAAGACGCAACCATTATTGTGGGTACTGTAATTGATGAAAATATGACGGAAGATTTGCGAGTGACCATGGTTGCTACTGGGCTAGGTAGCTTGGTTAGTCAGGGCCAAAGTCAGAGTACCCCACTGACTGTTGTTCATGGTCGTACTGGAACAGATGACCGGGATTCGTTTTTTTCAGCAGAAGAACCTGCAGTAATGCGTACAGGTAGAAGAGGCAATGCCACAGTGGCAGCAATGCGTCAATCCGGTGTTGATCCAATGGATATACCAGCTTTCTTGAGAAGACAAGCTGATTAGCTTATTTATAGGGAAGTAGCTTTGCTGCCCTGTTGGTAGCCCAACAGGGTGGTTTTGCAAATGAGGTCAGTAGGTTTTGTAACTTATTTGATTCGAATCCGCCTCCTGAATAAAGCTGAAATTTACACTTTTATAGACAATCTATTGCCGAGAAACCCATGTAGAACAAAAGATGACATAAAACTGGCATATAATATCCAAATTTTGATTCAGGGTTAGTCTTTTCATCTAAACATTCTTTAGCTTTGCAAGGAGGCTGTCCTGGGATAGAGTGATCTACTGCGGAAAAGCCATTTTGGTCATATTTCTCGATCATTTTCGTTAAATAGAATAACTATTCGCCTCAAATGTTCAAAAAATCTGTCTCAAAATGGCTTCCCCTCGCTACGACCACTATTCTCGGACAGCCTCCAAGACTAACACTCTAAAAATGCAACAACAACAGCACACTCTACCTGCACCGGGCGCCGTGTTACGTTACGCTGATTTTGACGGCTCAAGTGGTTCGCTGTTTCTCGCGCAACTGGCGCAGCAGGCAAAACCCGTCACCATCATCACCGCCAATGCGTTGGATGCACAAAGATTACTGGAAGAGATCCCCTACTTCGCACCTGAATTAAGAACGCATCTGCTCCCGGATTGGGAAACACTGCCTTACGATACTTTTTCACCGCACCATGATCTCGTTTCAGAACGGCTCGCGACACTGTATCAGGTGATGAATGGCGCTTGTGATGTACTCATTGCGCCATTGACCACGGCACTCTATCGCATGTTGCCGCGCGAATATCTCGCCGCCCATACTTTTTTCCTTAAACAAAGTGAGGTACTGGATCTGGCTGGATTGCGCAGTCAACTGACTTTGGCAGGCTACTCGCATGTCACACAGGTCTTCTCTCCAGGCGAATACAGCGTGCGCGGAGGTTTGATTGATCTGTTTCCAATGGGCAGCCCGCTGCCCTATCGCATCGATTTACTGGATAACGAAATAGACACCATCCGCACATTCGATGTCGATACACAGCGTAGTATTTATCCGGTCAAAGAAATTCGCTTGTTACCCGCGCGTGAATTTCCATTGGATGAAGCTGGGCGTACCTGCTTCCGGGGTAATTTTCGCGAGAAATTCGAGGGCGATCCATCCAAAAAGCAGATCTATAAAGATATCAGCAAAGGACTGACACCCGCCGGTATCGAATATTATCTGCCGCTGTTTTTTGAACAAACCGCGACACTGTTTGATTATTTGCCGGAAAATACTTTGCTTTGTCTGCATCAGGATGTTCGTCCGATCATCGATGAATTCTGGCGTGATACTCAATCCCGCTATCAACTGTTACGCGCTGATATGGATCGCCCCTTGCTACCGCCGCATGAATTATTCTTATCCAGCGATATTTTCTTTGGCAAGTTAAAACCCTATGCACGCGTTGAGATCTTGTCCGATGGACAGGATCTCAAACTGGCCGCAAAAAAATCATCCTGCCCGTTGCCATCCGTCCAGGTTAACCGGCACGCGGGAAACCCTCTGGATAAACTGACTGCATTGGTCACCCGTTTCACCCAATCCGGCGGACGCATTCTGCTGCTGGCGGAAAGTATGGGGCGACGCGAATTAATCGCCGAATACCTGAATCAGTATGATCTGCACCCGGATAATTGTCAGGATTACGCACAATTTCTAAGCAGCGCTCAACCCTTTATGTTGAGTATTGCACCCCTGCACACAGGGTTTATTCTGGAACAGGCACAACTCGCTTTTATCACCGAAAGCGAGCTGTATTCGACGCATGTTTATGGACGGCGTGAACGTGAATCACGCAAAACCACATCGACTGATAATATTCTGCGTGACCTGTCGGAAATCAAACCGGGTGATCCGGTGGTGCATGAACAGCATGGCATCGGCCGTTATCTGGGTTTGGTCAGCATGGACGTGGGTGAAGGCGAGTCTGGCGAGCTGAGTGAATTTTTGTCATTGGAATATGAAGGCGGCGACAGACTTTACGTGCCCGTTTCACAACTTTATCTGATTGGACGATACAGCGGCGCTGCGCCGGAATCCGCACCACTGCACAAGCTTGGCAGCAGCCAATGGGATAAAGCCAAGCGTAAAGCCATGCAACAGGTGCGCGACACGGCGGCGGAATTACTCAATCTGTATGCCCAGCGTGCAGCCCGTGAAGGCCATGCTTTTGGCCTCAGACCGCATGATTACGATGCCTTTGCAGAAGGCTTCGGTTTTGAGGAAACGGCGGATCAGGCCGCGGCCATCAAGGCTGTGATTGCAGATTTAACCTCCAGCAAGCCGATGGATCGCCTGATTTGTGGTGATGTCGGGTTTGGCAAAACCGAAGTGGCATTACGCGCCGCTTTTGTGGCCGCAGCCGACAGCAAGCAGGTGGCTGTTCTGGTTCCCACCACGCTATTGGCCGAACAGCATTTCCAGAACTTCTCCGACCGTTTTGGCCTGATTGCTGACCAATGGCCGGTCAAAATTGCTGAGCTATCGCGTTTTCGTTCCGCCAGGGAACAGACTCTGGCGTTAGCAGGCTTGGCCAAAGGGGAAATTGACATTATTATTGGCACACACAAGTTGCTGCAGAAAGATGTCATTTTCAAGAACCTGGGCTTGGTCATTATTGACGAAGAACATCGGTTTGGCGTGCGGCAGAAAGAACAGTTAAAAAAATTGCGCGCGGAAGTGGATGTTCTGACACTCACCGCCACACCTATTCCACGCACGCTGGCGATGTCGCTGGAAGGTTTGCGCGATTTCTCAATTATTGCCACCGCACCGCAACGCCGCCTGGCCATCCGAACCTTTGTCAGCAGCTTTTCCATGGGCATCATCCGGGAAGCCTGTTTGCGTGAACTGAAACGCGGCGGACAGATCTATTTTCTGCACAATGAAGTCAGCACGATTCAGCTCATGTACGAGAAGCTATCCGGTCTGTTACCGGAAGCACGTATCAATGTTGCGCATGGACAAATGCCGGAACGCGATCTGGAACATGTCATGCGGGATTTTTATCAGCAACGCTTTAATATCTTGTTATGTACCACCATCATTGAAACCGGCATCGATATTCCCAGCGCCAACACCATCATCATTAACAATGCACATAAGTTTGGTCTGGCCCAATTACACCAGCTCCGTGGCCGGGTGGGCCGCTCGCATCACCAGGCTTACGCTTATCTGCTGACACCGGGTAAAGAAGCACTCGGATCACTCGCTAAAAAGCGCCTGGAAGCCATTCAAGCCATGGAAGAACTCGGTTCAGGTTTTTATCTCGCCATGCACGATCTGGAAATTCGCGGTGCCGGCGCGGTACTGAGCGAATCACAAAGTGGAGAAATGCAGGAAATTGGCTTCAGCCTTTACAACTCCATGCTGGACACGGCCATCAAGTCATTAAAAGCAGGCCGTGAGCCGGACATGCAGCATCCATTGGGTATTGCGACAGAAATCAATCTGCATGTGCCGACTTTATTGCCGGAAGATTATTGCCATGACATTCATGAGCGGCTGGTTTTATACAAACGCATGGCCAATTGCACCGATGACGAACAACTCGACGACATGCAACGTGAACTGGTCGACCGCTTTGGCTTGCTCCCCAACCCAACCCGCGCATTACTCGACTGCCACCGTTTGCGCATTGCCGCCAGGCCGCTTGGCATCATACGTATTGATGCCAGTGCTGAAAGTATCCAGATCCAGTTCATACCCAACCCGCCGATCAATCCGGCAGAAATCATCAAATTGATACAAAGCAGTCGCGAATATTCATTATCCGGCCCGGACCGCCTGAAAATTCAGGTGCAGATTGCCGATGTCAACAAGCGTGTCATGCGCATCAAAGCACTCATCCATGGATTAAGTGCTTAACTGAATCGACGCTCACTAAAAAGTGCGCTCAATATTCTGCAATTATTTTATGATCTGATTGATACCCTTCTTATATTTCAGGATGAAAACACATGATTATTGTTATTTCACCGGCAAAGACACTGAATTTTGAAACACCGGCCACCACTCAGGAACACACCTTGCCTGATTTTCTGGATGATTCGGCACAACTGATTGATGCACTCAGAAAACTGGAACCGGATCAAGTCGGCAAACTGATGTCGATCAGTCCCAAACTCGCAGTTCTGAATTCAAATCGCTACTATGCATGGCAGCGGCCGTTTAACAGGGCAAATGCCAAACAAGCCATACTGGCTTTCAGGGGGGATGTTTACACGGGTCTGGATGCAGACACCATGACTGCTGCAGAATTAGCTTTTGCGCAGGATCATTTGCGCATTCTGTCCGGATTGTACGGCGTACTGCGCCCATTGGATCTCATGCAGGCCTACCGGCTGGAAATGGGCACCCAGTTCAAGAATCCGCGCGGCAATAATCTGTATGAATTCTGGGGGGATAAGATTACACAATCACTCAATCGGGATCTGAAAAACCAAAAATCAGACATTCTGATCAATCTGGCTTCCATTGAATATTTCCAATCGATCCAGAAGAACAAACTCAACGCGCGCATCATCACCCCTGTTTTCAAAGATCAGAAAAACGACGTTTACAAAATCATCAGTTTCTTCGCCAAGAAAGCCCGTGGCTTGATGAGTCGCTACATCATTCAGAGCAAACTCACAAACCCGGAAGACATCAAGCACTTTGATGTTGCGGGTTATCGGTTTGGCGAGAACGCCAGCAGCAAGGATGAATGGATTTTTACTCGTGCGGAATCCAATGAGTAAACAAGAGCCGATTGAATGGGCAAAGAATTATGTCGCCTTATCCAATCACCATGATCTCCGGCTTATCAAACCCCTGTTCGCCGAAAATGCCACCTACCACTCTACCTACTTCGGCGAATACCAAGGCAGAACGGCGATTCACGCCATGATGACTAGCTTTTTCGATCGCTTCCCCGATGCCCACTGGGGAGTAGCGGAATATCGGCCCATTGAAGATAACGGCGTGGAATTCGCGTTTGTAATGACCGGAATGGATGCATCTTCCGGTGAACGGGTGCAACGGCAAGGACTGGAGCGTATCTACTTCACCCCGGATGGGCTGATCAGGCATATTGCGGTTTGCAAACCGGAGTAGCAGTCAAACGATGAAGGCATCGGGTGCAATATTCCGGCCCAATGTCGTCGTAACTCAGTCGTTAAAAATCGCCAAATACTCAGCAAATATAAATACGCGATTACAAGTTTGCCCGGTAATTTCCTGCAAAATTCCATGCTTGCACATCACAGCAACCAGCTCATTGGCGGTCTTGTAGCTGGCGCCGCATATTTTCTGGACTGCTTCAACGCTGGTGGCGGGTTGCATGAACAAGGCGTTGAGCAAACGCTGTGCGCTCGCAGCTCTGCGTCAGAACCTGCGCTGTAGATCCTGTTCCAACCTAAATCCTGCAAGCCCTAAAAAACAGAGCGCAAGCCCTGTTTTTTAGGGCTTGCAGGATTTAGGTACCAACAAATTTACCATTTATTAACTATTCTTGTGTTACGGTAGCCAATCATTGCTTGATTGATCCTTGCCTAATACCAGATTCCTTATGGACCTTATGGAGGTTTGTATGAAAACAATCGCTAATTTTATAGCATCTGCTGCTCTGCTGCTGAATGCCGGAGCCCAGGCTGCTGGGGTGGGCGCTTTCCCAACGGAGACGCACATCACCAATGCGGCGAATGTGTACTCGCCCGCCATGATCTATCAGACCATCAACGGCCAGAAGAAACTGGTGATGTATTATGGCGGATGGGGTGAATCTAAGCAGATTCTCGATAAAAACCTGAGCATGGTACCGACGGTATTCCCTCAAGATAGTATTTACCGCGTCGTGTGCGATGCGCCGAATCAGTGTGATACCCCACAAGTCGTGGTTACTCCGGATAGATTTGGCACACCGGGTGCTGGTACGGTTCTTGTGAATGACCCATCGATTGTGCAGTTAAAAGCGGCGAATGGCGAAGAGTACCTCGTGATGTACATGACCGGCGTACCTGGCACAGCAACCGGTGACCCCCAAAAAGACTGCCCCGTGAAACCGGAAGTTGGTAGTGTTACGCTAGCCTGCGCCGCCGTAGTGCAAGACGCTGGTACCGGAAATAAAATAGAAAATAACAAGATTTACTTCTCCACCTCATTTGCCAACGATGGTGTGAATTGGAGCAAACCAAGACTGCTCCCCTGTGTCAGACTAGTTGTCGCCTCTAAAATTAATTATTTAAAGAGGAGTCAATCGTGAAA
>CXWL01097326.1_pt1 | contig 26708 bp, 24 predicted proteins | sample 590931 | NCBI WGS metagenome assembly CXWL01 (sample SAMEA3498368, study PRJEB10139) | groundwater metagenome | biome: water well; material: biofilm material | place: Germany | collected 2015-04-27 | reverse complement strand
CAAAGCGGCATCTTCGCCGTGGTGTCCGGCGGCGGCCATCCAGTTGGCGGAGAGTTTGATGTCACCAATCTTGTCGATACGCGCTGCGGCGATGTTGGTGATGGCTTCGCCGATGGCCATGCGACCGGAGGCGGGTGCATCCAACACGGCGATAGGCGTGCGTTCGCCCATGGCGAAGGCTTCACCCAGATAGGTGTTGTAGCCCAGCGTCGTCACCGCCACGTCGGCCACAGGCACTTGCCACGGGCCGACCATCTGATCACGCGCGGTGAAGCCGCCCACGGTACGGTCGCCGATGCTGATGAGGAATGTCTTGTCGGCCACGGAAGGCAGATGCAACACGCGCTCGATAGCGTCTTTCAACAGGATGTCGCTGGTATCGAACTTGGGCAGTGTCACTTGCTCGCGCTTCACATTGCGCGTCATCTTGGGCGGCTTGCCCAGCAACACGGAGAGCGGCATATCGACTGCGTTGTTGGCGAATTCTTCGTCGTGCACGATGAGTTGGTCTTCGCTGATGGCTTTGCCCAACACGGCGAACGGACAACGCTCGCGTTCGCACATGGCGGCAAATTCATCCAGACGTTCAGCGGGGATAGCCAGCACATAACGCTCTTGCGATTCATTGCTCCATATCTGCATCGGCGTCATGCCGCGCTCTTCGATCTGCACCTTGCGCAGTTCGAAACGTGCGCCCTTGCCACCACCATGCACCAGCTCCGGCAAGGCATTGGAGATACCGCCCGCGCCTACGTCGTGAATGCTCAGGATGGGATTGTTGTCGCCCAGTTGCCAGCAACGGTCGATGACCTCTTGCGCACGGCGCTGCATCTCCGGGTTGCCGCGTTGTACGGAATCGAAGTCGAGGTTCTCTGCGTTCGCGCCGGTATCCATGCTGGATGCCGCGCCACCGCCCAGACCGATGAGCATGCCGGGGCCGCCCAATTGGATGAGCAACGCACCTTCCGGCAGGTCGTGCTTGTGCGTGTGTTCCGCTTTGATGCTGCCCAAACCGCCCGCCAACATGATGGGCTTGTGATAGCCGCGCACTTCACCGTTCACCTTCTCTTCGAAGGTGCGGAAGTAACCCGTGAGATTAGGACGCCCGAACTCATTGTTGAACGCCGCACCGCCGAGTGGACCGTCGATCATGATCTGGAGCGCTGATGCTATTCGGGAGGGTTTGCCGTAGGTATTTCCCCCACCCTGCCCTCCCCCGGTGGGAGAGGGTTCAACTGCCACACCAGCCCCCTCTCCCACCGGGGGAGGGTTGGGGAGGGGGTCGTATTGTTCCCACGGCTGTACGAAACCGGGGATGTTCAAATTGGAGACAGAGAAGCCAGTGAGACCCGCTTTTGGCTTGGAGCCGGTGCCCGTTGCGCCTTCGTCGCGGATCTCGCCGCCGCTACCGGTGGCCGCACCCGCAAAGGGTGCGATGGCGGTCGGGTGGTTGTGCGTCTCCACCTTCATCAGGATGTGGGTCAACTCTTTGCTGAATTCGTAAACACCACCCGCGCGCGGGTAGAAGCGTTCGATCTCTGCACCTTCGATGACGGAGGAGTTGTCCGAGTAGGCAACGACTGTGCCCTTGGGGTGCAGCTTGTGTGTGTTGCGGATCATGCCTAACAGCGAGATGGCTTGTGTCTCGTCGTCGATGATCCAATCGGCGTTGAATATCTTGTGGCGGCAGTGTTCGGAGTTGGCCTGCGCGAACATCATCAGTTCGACATCGGTAGGGTTGCGACCGAGCTTGTTGAAGTTCTCGACCAGATAGTCGATCTCGTCGATGGAAAGTGCCAAGCCCAGTTCCTTGTTCGCATTCTCCAGTGCCAGCTTGCCGCCCTTGAGGATGTCCACGCTGGACAAGGGCTGCGGTGTGCCGTGTTTGAATATTTTGTCTTCGATGCCTTCGATGTCGCTGACGACGGATTCGGTCATGCGGTCGTGTAACAAGGGCAGCACGGCTTTTTTCTCGGCTTCGCTCAGGACTTTGCCGCTTTTGTTCTTGAGGTAGAACAGGATGCCGCGTTCGATGCGTTTCACTTGGGACAGGCTGCAATGCTTGGCGATGTCGGTAGCTTTGGACGACCACGGCGAGATGGTGCCGAGGCGCGGGATAACCAACAGGCAATGTGACTTGCCTTCGATATCCGGTTCGCCTGCGTCGTTATCCAAGCTCAACAAACGATTGAGCAACGCGACTTCGTTCGCAGCCAGCGGCGACGATAGTTCGGTGAAATAGACGTGGCGCGTGTCTGCCAGGGTGACGCCGGTTTTCGTGGCGCTCAGCGCGCTGCGCAGCTTGTCGAGACGGAAGGCGGAAAGGGCAGATTTACCAATCGAGGTGAAGAACATGACTCGGTCACTTTAGGGCAATTAGAACGGGGGCAGATTATAATGCAGCCGACCTCACGCACTCAGGGAAAACAGCATGAAAGCCACGCCCATCACGCGCAAGCAAGTCGCCTCATTCCTCAAGCCCCGTCCCAAGGACAGCCATAAAGGCCTGTTCGGCACGGTGCTGGTTATCGGCGGCGGCAACGGAATGATCGGGGCTGCGATATTGGCCGGCCGCGCTGCGCTGAAGCTGGGCGCGGGTGGCGTGCATGTCGGCCTGCTGGCAGACAACGCCCCAACGGTGGATGTCCACTGTCCCGAACTCATGCTACACAAAGCAACAGATTTGCTGCGTTCCTTCCCCCACCCCAACCCTCCCCCGGTGGGAGAGGGGGCAAACGCGAAAGACAATTTCAATTCCACGGTGCTGGTGATTGGTTGCGGCTTGGGTCAAAGTCTTGCCGCACAGAAGCTGCTCTACGACGCGCTGTTACTAGATGTGCCGCTGGTATTGGATGCCGATGCGCTGAACATCCTTGCCGACCGTCCCGATTTACGCAGCATGTTGCATTCCCGCAAGGCGGCCACACTGTTTACCCCGCACCCCGGCGAAGCGTCCCGCTTGTTGGGATGTAACACGGAGGCTATCCAAAAGGATCGTACCCAATGTGCGCTGAACCTGGTGAAACGCTTGAGTGGTAGTCTGGTTCTGAAAGGTGCAGGCAGCCTCGTGACCACGCGCGAAGGCAAACTCTATATCAACCCGACAGGCAACCCCGGCATGAGTTGCGCAGGCATGGGGGATGTGTTGAGCGGCATGATCGGCGCTTTCATCGCACAGGGATTGAGCGCGGATGAAGCACTGTTGCTGGCGGTATATCTGCACGGTGCAGCGGGCGATGCCTTGGCGAAACAACAGGCCAGCATCGGCATGAGTGCGACTGAAGTAACCGAATGGGCGCGCTGGCTGTTGAACCAAATCGCGCCCGCATGATGTTTGGAATTTTTCGAGTCGAAGCCTAGGCACATTGTTGTGCCACCCCACAAAACCACCTACCAAATCATGACTGCCATTCTCTACCGTTATCTGATGATTTTCGTGGCCTGCATCGCGTTGCTGGTTGGGTTGCAGGTTCCCAATTTCGTCGATCAATATCAAAAACGGGTGGATGCACATCTGCGCGAGGTGACGGTCAATCTGCAACCTTTCCTGGATGTCGCGACCAAATATTTCGGCGGTGACATAAACAAGCTCATCGAGTTGCATCGCAACAGTGCCGAGAAACCGTTCCAGGAGGAAGGTGAAGCAATCGGAAAGATGGTTCAGCGCAAGTTGCGCTTCGAGGCCGATCTCGCCGCGTTGAATACCAATCTTTTCATGCGAACTTTGCATGTCGTTCTTCACGGTGACAAAGAGATTCTGGATGAAGCCATCCCGCAGTATTCCTATGCGGTTCCGCTCGATCAGAATGCACTGCTCTTCGGCGCGGCGTTCGCGTTTTTCCTGCTGTTATCGGTCGAATTGCTTTTCGCGTTCGTCCGTTTTGTCAGCCCGAAGTTATTGCTAAAATTTCGCCCACTTTTCCCCAAAAAATCGCTATGAGTTTCTCCATCGACATCCGCGAAGCAGCCGGCGTGCGCACGTTGCATTTCGGTTCCAACTGGATACAGGGCGCGATGCGCATCGCCCGCCCGTGGAATCTGGAGCTTGAATACACCAAGGAGATGATGGCCAGTTTGCTACTGCGCGATGATTCTCACTTTCCGCGCAAAGTGTTGCTCATCGGCCTCGGGGCCGCTTCCCTGACCAAATTCCTCTATCGCAATTTCCCCCGGGCGCATCTCACCATCGTGGAGATTGAGCCGCGTGTGGTGGCGGCCGCGCGTCAATTTTTCAAATTGCCCGAAGACGATAAACGTATCCATCTGGTGATCGACGATGGCGCGAATTTTGTATTGGGGACGAACAAGAAATTCGATCTGATTTTGGTCGACGGCTTCAATGATCGCGCCCATCCCGGCGAGTTGAACACCCTTCCCTTTTATCAGACCTGCCGCGCCAGGCTCACCGATGCCGGCGTAATGGCGGTCAATTTAATCGGGCTGAGTCGCGGCGTGTTGGGGGGTTTTGCACACATCAGCAAAGCGTTCGATGATCGCGCGCTGATGTTTCCGTCGTGTGAGAGCGGCAACGTCATCGCCTTTGCCACTGCGGGCGACAAAATCAAAATATCGCTGGACGACCTCAAGGCTCAAGCGATGAAATTAAAGGAAACATGCGGTCTTAATCTATTGCCGACGGTCAGCCGACTTGAACACGCGCAAACGTGTTCGGGCAACGTACTCACTTTGTAACCATTCTTTAACGGCGAATGGGGTGAATGCCGTTATAATCGCGCGCAGCAAGCACGGGAAATATGTGGCCTGGAACGGCACAACAAACCCGTGCCCAAGCACCGACTTATTTATCTTGAAAGGTAGTCATCATGGCAACATCTAAAACCACCGCCACGGCGGCAAAAAAACCCGCTGCAAGCAGCACCAAAACCGCCGTCAAGGTCGCTCCAAAAGCCACGGTAGAAAAGAAAACCGCGAGCAGCAGCGCAACGCCAGCCAAAACTTCCACGGTGAAAAAAGCTGTCACAGCCGAAGCCAAGACACCGGCAAAAAAGATTGCCAAAAGCACTGCGGTAGCAGCCGAACCGAAAGTGACTGCCCCGAAAGAATCCGCCACAAAAACCCCAACAGCCAAAGCCGCAGCGCCAAAAACAGCTGCCGTAACGGTGCGTAAAGCTCCCGCCAAAAAAGCTGCGTCAACCCCTTCTGCCGAAGAACGCTACCGCATGGTTCAAGATGCCGCGTATTACCTGGCCGAAAAGAACGGCTTCAAAGGCGGTGCGATGAGTTATTGGGTCGCGGCAGAGGCCGAAATCGACGCATTCCTCACCGGCAAATAATTTGTGATCTACCCGGCACTGGCGTGAACATTAGTTCTCGTCAGTTTCCGGTCACACCGGATTCAACAGCGTAACGAACAAAAGGCAACGCCAGTTTTTCCGCACTGATCGCCGCAACGAGCTGATCCGCATTCGCGGCACTCAAAACGAATTCCACCTGGACGGGCAACTCCCCTGCCAGTTCGATGAACGTCTCCTCATGTAAACGTCCGTGCCGTCCATATCCGGCAACTGCCCGAAACACCGACCCACCGGGAACGCCGATTTGCCTGGCTTTTTCAAGAATCCATTCGGATAATTGTTTCCCGTTATGGCGATGTTTCTCGGACAGATAAAATTTCAAATAGACGTTGCCCATGTCGGCCTCCTTACTGCTGCATCCATTTAATGGTCTGTATCCCCAGCACCGTCATCAACAATGAACCACCCAAGTGCGCAGCGATGATGACCGAGCCCCAGGCGAATTGACCGCGCATTAGCAACGTCACCGTCTCAGCCGAAAACGTGGAAAAAGTGGTGAGTCCGCCAAGGAATCCGGTGATGATTAACAAGCGCCATTCGGGTGAAATTCCCGGATGTTGCATGAAGAATGCGACCGCCATTCCGACCAGATAACCGCCGACAAGATTGGCCGTGAGCGTCCCCAGCGGCAGTTCAGGCAGCGCCGGATTAAGCCACAAGCCCAAGCCCCAGCGTAGCCACGCACCAAAAGCAGCACCGAGTCCGACAGCAATAAAGGCATAAAGAGTCATGCGGGGATTGTAGCAGGCGGGAAAGATTTTGCAGGATGGGCACGTTTGTGCCCATCCTGTTCACACAAGTTTTACGGCGGGGTGATGCCGCGCAATTTGAAGCAGCGCATATTGGGCGAACCGTCCAATTCATATTCGTTGAATTCACGGCAGGTTGTGGGACGGTTCTCATAGATGGAACAGGAAACTTCTTGCCCCACTTCGCCGCGCAAGGCGACACAGCGCGGTGGATAGTTGTTGGTACCCTTCATGCACAACAATTGTTGATGTACTTGCTCTGTGAATTCCTGGGGCACGAAACCGCCTGCGGCCGCGTTGGATTCCCCGCGATAGAAAGAAACACGGTAGTGGGTGCAACAGGCACCACAAGTCAAACAGGGATTGGCAGATTGATGCGTTGAGTTCAGCGTGTTCACAAGAATGTTCCCACCCTACACAACTTCACCCCACAGGTCGTGTTCGTCCGAATCGGTGATCCTCACGGTGACGAACTCGCCGACTTCCAATTCTGCTCCGTCGATATAGACCAGCCCGTCAATCTCCGGAGCATCGGCGGCACTGCGTGCGACGCTGCCGTTTTCGTCCACGTCATCCACCAGCACCTGCATCGTTTTACCCACTTTTTTCGCCAATTTTTCGGCGCTGATTTCTTCCTGCAGATACATCAGCCGGGAGAGGCGATCTTCCTGCACATCCGGGTCGATGTGATCCTGCAAGACGTTTGCCTCAGCCCCTTCCACCGGTGAATATTTGAAGGCTCCCACACGATCCAGTTGCGCCACTTCGATGAAGTCGAGCAACTCTTCAAATTCTTCTTCCGTCTCACCGGGAAAACCAACAATGAAGGTACTGCGCAAGACAATGTCCGGGCACACGCTGCGCCAACCCTGAATGCGCTTGAGCACGTTTTCGCTGCTGGCAGGGCGGCGCATTAATTTCAGGATGCGTTCGTTGGCGTGCTGGAACGGGATGTCAAGATACGGAAGAATTTTGCCCTCCGCCATCAGCGGGATAACTTCGTCCACACTCGGATAGGGATAAACATAATGTAGCCGAGTCCATACGCCGAGGCTGCCCAAGGCTCCCGCCAAATCCGTCATACGCGTCTTGAGCGGCTTACCGCCCCAGAAACCGGTGCGATATTTCACGTCGACTCCGTAGGCTGACGTGTCCTGCGAAATAACCAACAATTCTTTGACGCCCGACTCGACCAACTTCTCCGCCTCCAGCATCACATCACCCACCGGTCGGCTCACCAGATCGCCGCGCAAACTGGGAATAATGCAGAACGTACAGCGGTGGTTGCAACCTTCGGAGATCTTCAAATACGCAAAATGTTGCGGCGTAAGGCGCACTCCCTGCGGCGGTACCAGATCAGTATAGGGATCGTGCAATCGCGGCAGATATTGATGCACGGCATTCATCACCGCTTCCGTCTCGTGCGGGCCGGTCACGGCGAGCACCTTGGGATGTGTCTTTTGCACGATGTCACCCTTCGCACCCAGGCAACCGGTAACGATCACTTTGCCGTTCTCCTGCAACGCCTCGCCGATGGCCTCCAGCGATTCCGCCACTGCGCTGTCAATGAAACCGCAGGTGTTGACCACCACCAGATCAGCCTCCTCATAACTCGGGGTGATCTCGTAACCTTCGGCACGCATGCGCGTAAGGATGTGCTCGGAATCAACCGTTGCCTTGGGGCAGCCGAGGGAGACGAAACCGATTTTTGGAGATGTTTTACTCATGTTCAATTCCTAATATTAATTTTCATCACTGCTGCGAAGCAGCACCTGATCGGCCAACGAACGCGGGTCTTCGAGCGGCTCAAGATGTGTGGTCAGGTGGCTGTACGGCACTGCGTTTCGGATATCCAATTCAATCAATTCCAGTTGGTCGTGCCCGTGTTGCACTGACCAGTCACCGGGAACCAACACGTGCAAGGTGATGAATGCCTGTCTGCCCGCCTGACGTGTACGCAGCGCATGAAAATCCAACCCTTGGGTCCGATATTTTTCCAGAATTAATTCGATGGATTTGATTTGCGCTTCAGGAAGCGCCTCATCCATCAAACCCGATGTGGAACGTTGCAGCAGATGCCACCCGGTCCAAACAATATTCACCGCCACCAGCAAGGCAATCAGCGGGTCCAGCCACAGCCAGCCGCTCAGCCACACCAAGCCGACGCCGATGATGACGCCGACCGAAGTCCACACATCGGTCATCAAATGTTTGGCATCCGCTTCCAGTGTGATGGAGTTGTAGGCGCGCCCTGCTTGCATCAATTCGCGCGCTGCAAACAAATTAATGAGCGAAGCAACAACCGAAACTAGGAGACCGGCACCCACAGCTTCAATGGCTTGCGGATGAAAAAAACGGTCAATTGCGGCGTAAGCAATGCTGACCGCCGCCAGCAAAATGAGGAAGCCTTCAAACGCGCTGGAAAAATATTCCGCTTTGCCATGTCCGTAGGCATGGCGCTCGTCCGCCGGAGTTGCCGCCAGGGTCAACATTGCCAAAGCCATCAACGCACCGGCTAGATTGACGAACGATTCGAGTGCATCCGACAACAGTCCTACCGAACCGGTCAGCCACCACGCGATGCCCTTGAGCAGAATGGTGGCGAGGGCGGCCGCGATAGAAAGCCAAGCGTAACGTTTTAACCGTTCCGAAGTCATAGCACCTCTAGCGCACTTTCCCCAGCAACACGGCCACACCCGTGAAGAGCGTAAACCGTGGCGAGGCGCAGCTGATACCTGCCGAAAGTCCGGCATCAATCACCAGTCTGGAACTCCATTCATAACTGGCCGCCAGCAGCCACTGATTCAGCGGCGTAGTGCCGCGACGCATCGAACCCGAAAGCTCCGCCATCACACCCAGCTTTTCCCCCATCGGCCTGAACACGGAGGCCGCCCAGCCGTATTGGTAGGCGCTTTCAGTTGCGAAGGTCTCCCCCAATTTTGTGACATTTAGATTGACGTCAAAGGAATGGCCGGAAAAATAATCGCTGTAGATACCGTTCAACAACCAATCGTATTCTCCGCTTCCCAGACCCGTTGTCGCGGTGGGCGCTTTGAAGCCATATTCAAGTCCCAAGGCGTTGCCGACAGCCTCATCCAACACCTTCCTGTGCTTGAACAACAGCGTGGTATCGCCATGGCCGGACGAGCGCGTGCCATCGGACACCACTTGGGAAACATAACCGTCACCGCCCAGCAGAATTCCAAAATCCTGCGAGAGGGCAAATTTGACCAAATAGGGCATCGTGGATTGGCGCGAACCGTCGCGTTCATGTTGCACCGCGAAACCATTTTCTATCTCAAGCCAGCCCGGTTCCGAAAGCGCGGCCGAGTTGCTGACCGTCGGGCGGTATGCCGTGACTTTTACGTCTTGCGCCGCACAGGAAGGTGACACACAAACGATCAGAAGTGAGAATGCGGCAACAAATCCAAATTCCCCAAGCTTGATAAATTCTCTACACATCATGCTGTGTCACCCCATCACCAACATGACCAGCGCGATGGTGGCAATGCCGGAACAAATCAGCAACACCTGATGCACGGTATCGCGCAATTGCGTGCGTTTGTGCAAGCCCGGAATCAGATCGGCGACCGCCACGTAGATCATGCTGGACGCAGCAAGCGCCAGTAAAGTCGGCACCCAGGATTGCATATGTTGCAGAGCAAAATACCCCAGAACCCCGCCCACCAGCGTGGCAAAACTGGAGATGAGATTCATCTGGAACGCGCGTAATTTGGTGTAGCCGGAATTCAACAGAATTGCAAAGTCGCCGACTTCTTGCGGGATCTCGTGCGCGATGATGGCCAGCGCGGTGACAATACCCAGATTCACATCGGCCAGAAATGCCGCCGCGATGATGATGCCGTCAACAAAATTGTGGAAGGCGTCACCCACGATGACCATAGTGCCGCTGCGACCGTGGTCGTGTATAGCGGGTTCCTGCGGTTCGTGTACCTCGCAATGGTCATGATGGCAGTGCCGCCAGATCAGGATTTTTTCCAGCGTGAAGAACAGCAGAATGCCCAGCAACACCGTGCCGCTTACCGCCGCCACATTGGGCGCCATCTCGATCGCTTCGGGCAAAATGTCGAGAAACACCGCCCCCAATAACGCACCAATGGCATAACTCACCAAGCCGCCCAGGTATTGCGCACGCGCGTTGAGCGCGAACAACGCAGCGGCTATCACGCTCAGAATGCCGCCCAAAAAACTGGCGAGAATAATCCAGGAAAGAGTTGTCATTATGGGTGGAATAAATTCAGGGCGCGCATTGTAACTTACCCGCCGTCATTCCCGTGCAGGTGCATGTAGGCGTCAAATGGTCACGCGGTATTTAGAAATTGCCTGGAATACCTTGCCAACCGCGCCAAGCGTCCGCTTTGTAGCTGTCAAATTCCGATATCCTATTTTCAGATTGTAGACGCTGGAGTTGAAACGTCGTTTGCTGCGAGGGCTGTAAATCGGCCACTCCGGTCATAACTCTTAACGAATTCGTTGCCACAAATCGGACACTGGCGAGATCACGCAATCGACCCACAAGAGACATTCACCAGCTCGGCGGATCATGGGGCAGGTTTCCGAGTCAGTCACATTGAAAGTCTCACGGCAAGGGCGGCAGCCCCAGCTCTTTCAGAAAATCGTTGTGTTTGTCCGTTGCTGTTTTGATTTTCTCAGCCAGCGATTCCAGCTTGGCATGGGTTGCCTGCAAATCAACTTCTTCTTCCGTTTCGGCAGTGCTGATGTAGCGCGAGATGTTCAGGTTGTAGCCTTCCTTCTCGATTCGCTCCATCGACACCCGCATGGAATAGCGCGCCTCTTCCTTGCGGTACTGATAGGTTTCTAAAATTTTCTGAATGTCGTTGGGTTCGCCATCTTTCCCTTCACGCAATCGGTTTTGCCGCTTGCCCTTTCCGAAGTGCTCGGCGGCGTTGATGAACAGCACGTCATCGGGTTTCTTGCATTTCTTCAACACCAAGATACACACCGGGATGCCGGTGGAGAAGAACAGATTGGCGGGCAGGCCGATCACGGTGTCGATATGGCCATCTTGCAGCAGTTTGGTGCGGATGCGCTCTTCCGCGCCGCCACGGAACAGCACGCCGTGGGGGAGGATGATGGCCATCACGCCGTCCTGCTTCAGGTAGTGGAAGCCGTGCAGCAAAAAGGCAAAGTCGGCGGCGGACTTGGGGGCCATGCCGTAATTCTTGAAGCGCATGTCCTCACCCAGCGCCTCGGTTGGCTCCCAGCGGTAGCTGAACGGCGGATTGGCCACCACCGCGTCAAACTTCGGCATCCTGGCCGGGTTCATTTCGCGCAGCATGTCCCAGTCGTTGGTCAGTGTGTCGCCGTGGTAGATCTCGAACTCCGAATCCTTCACCCCGTGCAGCAGCATGTTCATGCGTGCCAGGTTGTAGGTGGTGATGTTCTTTTCCTGGCCGAATATCTTGCCGATGCCGTGCGGCCCCATGCGGTGGCGCACATTCAGCAGCAGCGAGCCGGAGCCGCAGGCAAAGTCGAACACGCTTTCCAGTTGCTTACGCTGGCCGGTGGCTGGCTCCTGACTATCCAGCGTGACAATGCCCGACAAGATGCTGGAAATCTGCTGCGGCGTGTAAAACTCGCCCGCCTTCTTGCCGGAACCAGCGGCAAACTGGCCGATCAGGTATTCATAGGCATCTCCCAGCGTGTCTTTGTCGGTAGAGAACTTTTCCAGTCCCTCAGCAATCGCCTTGATCACCGTGCAGAGCGTGGCGTTTTGCGCGGTGTAGCCCTTGCCCAGTTTTTCCGAATTCAGGTTGATCTCGGAAAACAACCCGCCGAAGGTGCTGGCGAAGGATTCGTTCTCGATGTAATCGAAGCCCTTTTGCAGGGTGTGCAGCAGTTCCCCGTCTTGCGTGCGCGCCATCTCCGCGATGCTGCCCCACAGGTATTGGGGTTCAATTACATAGTGAACCTTGCGACGCATCTGCTTTTCAAACTCCGGAACGTCTTCGAGGTTGCTCTCGTACCAGAGTTGCAAGGGAGTGATAGCCGCTCCATCAGTCTCTTCAGGGAAATCCATACCAAGTTCTTTTCTTGCCGCTGCCTCGTAGTTGTCCGACAGATAGCGCAGGAACAGAAAGGAGAGCATGTAATCGCGGAAGTCGTCCGCGTTCATCGCGCCGCGTAAGGTATCGGCAATGCCCCACAGCGTGGTGCCCAGTTGTTTTTGGTCTTGTTCGGTCATGGTGCGGTTTCCTCGGGTACTGCCGGTAATAGTTCGGGGTTGAAGCGGTAGCGGCTCAGGAAATCGTTGAGGATTTTCCCGAAGTAAGTCTTGTTTTCCTCCAGCATTTCCTGCGGCTCAAATAGCGAGTAATTGCCGTGGCTCAGAATATTGATCAGCCGAGCATGGAGGATGCCGTCCGGGTCGTCCTCGTCCTTTGCAATGCAGGCGGAAAAGTTGGGGAAGCCGTGGAAGCTGGCCGATTTTTCGAGCAGGCTGCGCAGCATGTTGAAGTGATAGGTGTAGAGCTGGCCGGTCTGTTCCGCCTGGTGCAACTCTGTCAACATGGCGACATGATGAAAAAACGGCGTCGCGTTGGTATAGCGAAGCCGGTAGCCTGCTGCGTTCTTCGGCTGCGACAGGAAAAGGGACGCCGTCTTCTTGGACTTTCGTGCATCCAGCTCATTGTGCATCACGTTGAAAAGCAAGGCGTGATGCGACGAGATCACCGAGCGGATCGAGCTTTCCTTGCTTTTCAGCAACTGCGCGAGATCGCTGCCCACGGCAATGGCGTTATTGTCGTCCAGCGACGAAATAGGGTCGTCGATATAGACGTATTTCACCCAGTCATATGCTTCCGCTCCGTCCATGACGAGCTGCACAATGGCGAGAAAGAAACACCAGATGAATAGGTTCTCTTCCCCGCGCGACACCTTGATATGGTCAATCGTTTCGCCCTGTACTTCGCGGAAGAAGTTGATCGTCCACTTTTCGTAGTCGATGCTGAAATCAAAATCGACATAGCGATGCAGGAAGCGCCGGATTCGGGTCTCCATCTCCAAGACTTCCAACCCCGCGAAAAAGCGGGAATCGGCGTTCATTTTCAGCACCCGCGCACTGTCACCTTCCAGATCGTTGTCCCAAGTGAATAGGTCTTCGGTAAAGGCATTGAAGTAGAGCGTGTCGCGGGTCGCATCCTCGCCTTCCCCTTGCTTGCCGATGTCCTTGAACGCCATCGAAAGCCGTGTCTTGCCGGTGCCGTTGTACGCGTAAAGCAGGATGAATTTCTTATCGATCAGCTCGCTGCGCAGGTGCGCGGCCAGCGCATCCAGATTGTCAAAATTGGTCAACGGCTGACTCATTGATTACTGCCCCTTGCCGCCTTGCGGCGGCAGAGATTTGGCATTTTGCGCCAGTTTCTTTTCTTCCGATTTCACCCGGCGTTCCAGCTTTTGCAGGTCTTCTTCGGCAGCCAGTTTTTCCGGTTTGATGCCGCGCTGCCCCAGCATATCGCGCACGCTCTCGTTGTTCTTCACATGCTCATGAGTGATCGCTCCTTCGCCCTGCAAATTAGCCTGCTCCACGTTGTGATTGGTCATTTCGGTGGCCAGGTTTTTGGCAGCGATGGTCAGCGTGGGCAAAAAGTCCGCCAGCGGACGGCTTTTCACAATGCCGTATTTATCTTTCATGGCCTGCGTGGCATGCCCGCCGAAGAGCGCCTGATCGCCTTTGGAGCGGATGCGGCCAAAACCGGCATCATCCACGCCGCGCTCGAAGATGTTTTGCGACAGGGCTTTTTCCGATTCTCTCAGCCGGTCGCGGGCATCCATGCGCGCCTGTAGCCGCATGCGGTCTTCAATCAGCTCCTGCTTGCGGGTTTGCACGGCAAAGTAGCTTTGTGCAAAGGCAATCTCGGGCTTGCGCGGGTCGCCGTTCTGGGCAATCAGGTAGCAGGCGTAACGGGTGAGCATAAAATCTTCGATTTCCCGCTCCCCGCCCTTGCCGTGGACGATCAATTTCGTGACGCCACGAAAATGATCCGAAACCGCATGGCCAGAGGCTTCGCAGGATTCCATGGCGCGCTGGATAGCGGTTTGAAAATTCTCCCAACGGGCGTAACCCAGCGGCGCTTGCAGATCGCGGGCGAACCAGAACTCAATGCCTTCGGCATCGGCGCGCTGCACAGCGGCTTCAAGGTTGTTCTGCAAGGCTTGTAGCTGCTTATCCATGGCATGGCCTCCATTGCTTTGGGTTTTGCGAACCTGTCGGGATTCCCGACAGGTTTTCATCCGCCGCAGTTGTTAAGGATTCCTTTACAACTGAATCCTCGTGCATGATCAAACGCAGGTTGCTCCAGCTCAATTTGCTACACACTGTGGAGCAAATTGCCTGACCAAGGATGTGTTTGATGTCTTCGTGACATGTGGTCAATGCGCTCATTGGGTTGCCTCGTCCAGAACGGGGAATAACTGCTGCATCAGTCCTTTTTTATGGGTCTTGAGCGCGGCGAGTTTTTGGGTTTGGGCGGTGATGAGATCGTCGAGGGAGGCGAGGCAGTCGGCGATCTTTTGTTGCTCTTCCGGTGACGGAGCAGGAAGTGGCATGGCTAAAAAATCATCATTTGCGATAGCCATTCTGTCATGCCGCGCACCAGTACTACCTACCTGACGCATGTACAAATGCCAAGCAGATGTTTTGAAGTAATGTGCGTAAAAATCCATACCGGAATTTTTGAAGCGGAAAACTGTGTACAAGGGCGACATGACACCCTTTGCAACTCTGTTTCTTGAGATTGGACCTACTGGTGCAAAAGTGGAGATCCTCGGGTTATAAACGAAATCTCCGTTATCAACGATAAAGTAGTTTTCAAGATTGCCTTGGGTGGCAATATCCTTGTCAAAGTAATCCCGCTGATCGACCACGCCATGCTCAGCCGAGTTGGTCAATACTCGCACCAATTTACCGTCACTATTTCTTTCTGTTCGCCTACTTGCTAACTCTTTCAATGGTACAAACTCCCACTCCCCCGCATCCCGAAACTCGGGGAAGCGCAGTTTGGGCAGGGTTTCGCCTACGGCGGGGAAAAGCTGCTGCATCAGGCCTTTTTTGTGGGTCTTGAGCGTGTCGAGTTTTTGCGCCTCCAGCGTGATCCGTTCGTCGAGGGTAGCGAGGCAGTCGGCGATTTCTTGTTGTTCGGCAACTGATGGAAAGCACATTTTGAAATCATTAATTTGCTTTGCGCTTATGTGCGGTATACCGCTGCTCGTATTAATCCGATCCACATATGCATGGAATTTACTGGAGTTAATTTGTTGGCAAATAAAATGAATTACTGAGCCACGCTTTGCTCGTAAGCGTGCCACTCGTTGAACAAGCAATGCACCAACATCGACTTCTGAAATTAATGCTGAGTTCTTACCAACCTTGGACCCGTCCATACCTATTACCAAGTCGTCGATGAGCAGCTTGTATTTATCTAGCTGCCCAGCATCACCCAAAAAGAATCTATCTATGTCTCGACTGTGGCGCACGAATCCTTCGGTTATGTTTATGCCCCGCATGATGGGAATTCCGCTCACATCCTCCGTAAGGTCTGCCCCATCAAATGGATACCCAGACAGCAAATCAACTTTTTCTCCGATTGCAAGCTCATCCCACTCCCCCTTATCCAGAAACTCGGGAAAGCGCAGCTTGGGCACCAATCCGCGTTTTTCCGCTTTATTGCTCATACGCGCCCAACCCCGAAATCTCGCGCCCTTCGGCAAGCTTTTTGAGCAGCGGAATCAACTCGTCCATCAGCGCCAGTTCCGCCTTGGTGCGGGCTTTCCAGCCCAGCGCCAATGGGGCGAACAGGTCGCTGAGTTGGTCTCCGTCGAACACCATGCGGCGCAGGATAGCGTCCACGAAGGTTTGCAGGGCGGCGGCATCCAGCGCGTGGCGGGCGGCAATGTCGGCCAAGGCCTTGGCGTGTTTGTCGGCCTTGAAGCGTTCAAACCCGGCGCGGATGGCTTTTTCATCCAGCGCCTTGCCCGCTTCCAGCGTGCCGATGTATTCGGCAATGTCGTCGCGCTCGTCGATGAATTTGGCATCGGACTGGATGAGGCCGATGAGCTGTGCGCGGCTCATCTTCTGCTTGCCCGGTGTTTGGTTGGCGTAGCGGGCAATGAGCGCCATGATGTAGTCGTAGTCGATCACCGCACTGGCAAACAGCACAAACTCGAAATCGAGTTGCTGCACTTCTGGCGGGGTGCTGTCGTCGTGTTTGTCCTGCATTGCTTTGAGGCGCTGGGCGGTTTCCAGATAGGTGCCCCGGAAGCTCAGTAGCTGATCGCGCGGAAGGACGGCATCTATGCGGGCCTTTTGTGTATTGTCCAGATCGGTGTACTGGTCGAGTTGCGTCTTGAGTCGCTGCACTTCCTTGAAGCGGTTGATGAATTCTATGCGCGCGGTGTCGCCTTTCAGGTTGTAGACCTGCTCAGGCTCGCACACCAGATTTTTTTTCTGCATGAAGCCCGACATGCCGGAGACTGCCGCCTCGTACTTGCGGATGACTTCGGCGGAGGGCTCAACCAGCCAAATCTCCCGCGCCTGCTCGCCGGTCTTTTCCCCGGAAAACAGCCCGATGGCGGTATCCACCGCGTCTTGCTGCTGGCGGAAGTCGAGGATGTTGCCGTAGGGCTTGGTGTCGTTGAGCACGCGGTTGGTGCGCGAAAACGCCTGAATCAGGCCGTGGAACTTGAGGTTCTTGTCCACATACAGGGTGTTCAGGTATTTGGAGTCGAAGCCGGTGAGCAGCATGTCCACCACGAGGGTGATGTCGATCTTCTGCGCGTGCGGCAGGTCGGCATTGGGGTATTGCTGATCCTTGATGCGTTTTTGCACGTCCTGATAGTAGAGATCGAATTCGCCGATGCTGTGGTTGCTGCCGTATTGGGCGTTGTAGTCGGCGATGATGGCCTTGAGGGCATCTTTCTTTTTGTCGGGTTCCTGTTCGTTGTCGGCTTTTTCTTGCGGCAGGTCTTCCTGAATCTGCTGCACATCTTTGTTGCCTTCGGCGGGCGGGGAGAAGACGCAGGCGATGTTGAGCGGCTGAAATTCAGGGGCGCTCGCCAGCTTTTCGGCCTGCACGGTTTTGAACAGGGCGTGGTATTCGATGGCGTCGTTGATGCTGGCGGTGGCCAGCACAGCGTTGAACTTGCGCCCGGCGGTGGCGGCGTCGTGCTTGCTCAATATCGCTTCGACGATGGCGCGTTTGGCCAGCGGCTCACCCTGCTTGGGCTGTGCTTTGCCCTCGGGCTTGTAGTAGTCCACATGGAAGCGCAGCACGTTGCGGTCTTCGATGGCGTGGGTGATGGTGTAGGCGTGCAGTTGCTGTTCGAAGATGTCCGCCGTGGTCTTGTAGGACGCCTGCTGGTCCGTGACCTGCTGATAGCTGGCGTTCTGCTCGAAGATGGGCGTGCCGGTAAAGCCGAACAGTTGGGCGTTGGGGAAGAATTCCTTGATGGCTTTGTGGTTCTCGCCAAATTGCGAACGATGGCATTCGTCAAAGATGAACACCATGCGCTGGTTGCGCAATGGCTCCAGTCGTTCCTTGTAGTTGCGCTTGTTGGTGCCGTCGAGGGCTAAGCCTAGCTTCTGGATGGTGGTGACGATCACTTTGTCGGCGTAGTCGTCGGAGAGCAGGCGGCGCACCAAGGTTTCGGTGTTGGTGTTTTCTTCGACGCAGCCTTCCTGAAATTTGTTGAATTCTTCCCGCGTCTGCCGGTCGAGATCTTTGCGATCCACCACGAACAGGCATTTGTCGATGTCCGGGTTGTCCTTGAGCAGGGTGGAGGCTTTGAACGAGGTGAGCGTTTTGCCGCTACCGGTGGTGTGCCAGATGTAGCCATTACCGCAGTGCTGGTGGATGCACTCGACAATCGCCTTGACCGCATAGATTTGATAGGGCCGCATCATCAACAGTTTTTGTTCAGCAGCCACCAGCACCATATAACGGCTGATCATCTGGCCCAGCGTGCATTTGGCAAGGAAAGCGTCGGTGAAGACGTCCAGATGGGTGATCTTTTTGTTGTCTTCGCTGGCGAACTGATAAAGCGGCAAAAAACGTTCGTCTGCATTGAAACTGAAGTGGCGGCTGTTGTTGTTGGCGAAGTACCAGGTATCGCTGCGGTTGCTGACGATGAACAGTTGAAGGAAGCACAACAGTGTCTTGGTGTAGCCGTTGCCGGGATCGTTCTTGTAGTCGACGATCTGTTGCATGGCTTTGCGCGGGCTGATTTGCAGGGTTTTCAGCTCGATCTGTACCACGGGCACGCCGTTGATGAGCAGGATTACATCAAAGCGGTGATGGCTGTAGTCGGTGCTGATGCGCAGTTGGTTGATGACTTCAAAGTTGTTTTTGCACCAGTCCTTGATGTTGACCAGCGTGTAATAGAGCGGCGTGCCGTCGTCGCGCTCGAAGCTGTTCTTCTCGCGCAGGTGTTTGGCGGCGGTGAATACGTCGGGGGTGACGATGCTGTCCAGCAGGCGGGCGAATTCGCTATCGGTGAGATGAACGCGGTTGAGCGCCTGGAAGTGCTGGCGGAAGTTGGCTTCCAGCGCGGCGCGGTCGCGGATGTCCGGGCGGTAGGTGTATTTCAATTCGCCCAGTTTATCGATCAGGGCTTGTTCGATTTGTTGTTCAGTCATTGAGTGGCAATGCTTTTTCGGATGGCACTTATTGATGGCGCTTGAGTATAGCGATTATTCCTCGACTGAACCAACAGAGGCAGGCTTCCAGTTGCGGCAGATATCTCAATGGCCGCTTCTGGCGCTTTGCAGTAGCTCAAGTAACGAAATTGCCTTTGCTAAAGCGGTCGTATGCGAAGGGCCGTTCCGGCCGATGAGTTGCCTCTCTAGTGAACGGCCGTTTTCTAACATCGTGTTTTAAACTCCGAGAATCTGCACTCTCACGACTTGGTTGCTTCTGCCCAACTTCCCACTTCGAACAGTGGAAACACGAGTGTAAAAATAACGTGCGGTAGGGGCCAACCCGCTGCGCCGTTAAGTATCCAGATTCACATCCTTCGTCTCCGGCAAGAACAACAGCCCGACGATGGAAGCGAGGATTAGCATGCCCACCGGATACCACAATCCAGCCAGCGCATCGCCCGCCTGCACCGAAAGTAGCGTGACCATAAACGGCGACAGTCCGCCTATCCAACCCGCGCTCAGGTTATGCGGCAATGCGGCGGCGGTGTAACGCGTGCGTGCCGTGAACAACTCTGCCAACACCGCCGTCTGCGGACCGGTGATGAGGGCCACCGCCACCACCGGAATGAGCAGCAACAGGAAAAGCATGAAGCGGTTCACCTGCGACTCATCGGCTTTTTCCACCCAGCCGTGTTTCTTCAATTCAACAATTGTTTCCGCGACATGTAGCCCGTAGATTTCGGTGCTTGCACCGATACTTAACGTGTCGTCGATTTTGTCTCCGCGTGGTTTCAAGGTGTACGACACGCCGTTTTTGACCAGGAATTCCTGCATACGCGCGCATTCATTGGCCGCTTTGCGGAACGGGCTGTAATCACAATTCTCCCCGTACAACGTGACGGGCACTTCGGAATTAAAACGTTCCAGCGCCGGGTTGCCGTAATGCTGCAAGCCCTTGAACACGGGCAAGATGGCGATTGCGCCTAACAACAATCCCGCCAACAAAATCGGCCTGCGCCCTACCCGATCCGACAGCCAACCGCACAATATGGTGAGCGGAAAAAGCACCAGCGTGCTGGTCATCACCAACGTGCTGGCGAGTTGCGCGTCGAGGCGCACCACGCTTTTCAGGAACACGTTGGTGTACACCTGCGAGGAGAAAAATAGCAGCGAACCGCCCGCCGAAATACAGAAGAACAACAGGGCCATGCCGCGCAGTGTTTTGCGATCGGTCAGGCATTCGCGCAGCGGCGCTTTGGATACCCTGCCTTGCACCTGCAACTCGCGAAACACCGGCGACTCTTCCAGACTCATGCGCGTCTTGATCGAGATAAATAACAGCACAACAGAGAACAGGAACGGTACGCGCCAACCCCAGGAACTAAATTCGGCCGCATCGAGGAACGCCAGCAACAATACGATCTGCAAGGTGGAAACCAGAATGCCCAGCGGGCCCATCAGTTGCAACACGCTGGTGTAAAAACCGCGCCGTCCTTTGGGTGCATGTTCGGTGAGATACACCGCCACTCCGCCGATTTCGCCGCCCACCGCAAAGCCCTGCAACAGGCGCAACAGCAGTAACAACGCGGGAGCCAACATGCCAACCTGCGCATAGGTCGGCAACAAGCCCACCAGAAATGTCGTCACGCCCATCAGCGAAATGGTGGCGATGAAAATCGGACGACGGCCATATTTATCCGCCAGCGTACCAAACAACGCCGAACCCAAGGGCCGCACGATCATACCCACGCCAAAGGTGGCGAGACTCGCGAGCAACGCCGCTGTGGGATTGTCCGGCGGGAAAAATAACACGCTGAAATAGGTCGCCAATGAAGCGAAGGTGAGGAAGTCGTACCACTCCAGAAAAGTGCCGAAACAGGCGGCGAGTACGACCTTGCGTTGCGTCTTGGTGATGGGTGCGTGAGTTGTGTTCATAAATAATCTCAAGATATTTCGGTGTCGTTTTTCCCGCCCTGCGGCAAAGTTCAGGATGAACTGACCTGCGGTCAAGCGGGAATCCGGCACTCAGTTAAACTCTGCGAAGCGGACAAAAAACTGCACTTTAAACAAGCACTGGATTCCCGCTTTCGCGGGAATGACAGGCTATAAAAAATTACGTTAGCCAGATGAACGTGCCCATGCGACCGGTCACGCCATCGCGGCGATAGGAAAAGAATTTTTCGCGTTGCTTGAAGGCGCAAAAATTGCCGCCGAAAATTCGGCTGATACCCAAAGCGTTCAGACGTTGGTGCGCCAGCAGATAAATGTCGGCGTGATATTTTTCGCCGGGCACATTTTCCGGCAAGCGGATGAAAGCTTCGACCGCGCGGGAATCGTGAGACATGAAGGTTTCACGTACTTCGCTACCCACCTCGAATGAATCCTGGCTAATCGCCGGTCCCAGCCAGGCCATCAGTTTGTGCGGCGCAACCTCCATCGCTTTCACGGTCGCTTCGAGCACCCCGCCCGCCAAACCCTTCCAGCCCGCGTGTGCCGCACCCACCACCGTGCCGTCCTCGTCGCACAACAACACCGGCAGGCAATCGGCCGTCATCACCACACACACCGAACCGCGATGACGGGCGATACACGCATCGGCCTGTGGCAAACAGCCCGCCGCATCACCATTGGCCACGACCGTGCCATGTACCTGTTCCAGCCACACCGGTTCACTCGGCATCAGTGGGGCAAATGATTGACGGTTGCGATTGACCGCAAGCGCCACATCACCCACGTGCAACCCAAGGTTGAGCGAATCATACGGGGCGGCACTGAACCCGCCGTGACGCGTGGTTTGTAAGGCTTTGACGTTTGGAGGCGCGGGCCAGTCGGGGAAAATGAGGTGATTGGTCAACATTCGCTAAGGCGTTCGGGATTAGTTGGCAGCAGGCTGTTTCGAAGCGTCCGGCACTGAGCACGCCAAATCCCTCGATACACCGCGCTGTGCGCGGCACTCGGGACGAACGGTCAGCAGGGTATTCGAGATGAACGGTGGCATGATATTTGGAACAAACGGATTAATTATTCTGCCGGATCAGGCATCCTCAGCCTCATCGATCTTATCCAGCAATTCTTCCATATCTTCAGGTAACTCCACTTCCCACTCCATCCATTCTTTGGAGTCTGGATGTTCCAGCGCCAGTTTTGTGGCGTGAAGTGCCTGCCTTGGAAATCCGTTCAATAATTCGCGCAGCGGCAACACGCATTTCTGCACACCTTTTGTGTAAACACTGTCGCCCACCAAGGGATGGCCGATGTGCGTCATATGCACGCGAATCTGGTGCGTGCGGCCGGTCTCCAGACGGCAGCGAACCAGGGTGCAACTGGGGAAATTGGCTTCAACGCTGTAATGCGTGACGGCCTCTTTGCCGCCTTCGATCACCGCCATCTTCACGCGCTGGGACGGATGACGGCCGATGGGCATATCCACGATACCGCCATAATTCAACTCGCCCCAAACCAGCGCAAGGTATTCCCGTTTCATGGTGCGCGCCTGCAACTGGCGCACCAGCGCGGTTTGCGCGACGAGTGTCTTGGCCACGACCAGCAGGCCGCTGGTGTCCTTGTCCAGTCGATGCACGATGCCGGCACGGGGAACTTCGGACAGTTGCGGGGCGTGGTGCAGCAACGCGTTAAGCAGCGTGCCTTCCCAGTTACCGCTGCCGGGGTGCACCACCAATCCCACGTGTTTGTTGATGACCAAAATGGCATCGTCCTCGTACACGATGTCGAGATCGATGTCTTCGGCCTGATGCGCTTGCTCGGAAGGATGGATCTGCGGCGTCACGCTGATACGTTCGCCGCCCCAGACCTTTTGTTTGGCGCTGGCAACCTTGCCGTTGACCAGTACCAAGCCTTGTTCGATCCAATCCTGCAGACGGCTGCGGGAATATTCGGGTAGGAGTTTGGCGAGGATGTGATCGAAACGCAGTCCGCCGTGTTGCATCGGCACCTGCATCTCAAGTGGGAAGGAAGACGCGCGGTCTTTGCTATAATTCGGCAAATCATTTTTGGGTTCTATCATGCGTCATAGTTTAGCCGTTTTCCTGCTCATCACGTTAGCCGCTTGCAGTTCCAACCCAAACAAAGACGAAAAAACCGTCTCCGCCGACGAACTTTATGCCCAAGCCAAAGAGTTGCTCGTCGATAACAGTTACGAACGCGCCATCAAACAGCTGGAGACACTGCAATCACGTTATCCCTATGGCCGTTATGCGCAGCAGGCGCAGATCGAAATCGCCTACGCCTATTACAAGAAAGGTGAACCCGCACCGGCACTGGCGGGATTGGAGCGCTTCGTCAAACAGTACCCCAACAGTGATCGGCTGGACTATGTCTATTATCTGAAGGGCCTGATCAATTTCAACGAAAACCTGGACACCCTGGTCGGCACCCTGTTCAAGCAGGATCCTTCGGAGCGCGACCCGGTGGCGTTGAAGGATTCCTTCGAAGCATTCAAGGAACTGGCCACCCGCTTCCCGGATAGCCAATACACTCCGGATGCAAAATTGCGCATGCAATACCTGCTGATCACGTTGGCCAATTCCGACATTCATGTGGCCAGTTACTACCTGCGGCGCGGTGCCAATGTGGCCGCCATCAACCGCGCACAGAATGTTCTGGTCAATTATCCAAACACACCGCAGACGCGCGACGCGTTGCAGATCATGGTGCAATCCTACAAGTTGCTGGGCATGAACGACTTGAGCCGGGACGCGCAACGTATTCTGGATACGAACATCGCCAAGGATGGCATCAAACCTTCGCAATCCTATTTCAAAGAACACGAAACACCCTGGTGGAAGTTCTGGGAATGAAATATTGCGCTGAATGCGGTGCACCGGTCGAACTGCGTTTGCCGCAGGACGATCACCGCGAGCGCCACATCTGCACCACCTGCTCCACCATCCATTACCAAAATCCCAAGATCATCGTCGGTGCCATCCCCGAATGGGAAGACGGTCGCATCCTGCTGTGTTTGCGTGCCATCGAGCCGCGTCGCGGGTTGTGGACATTGCCGGCGGGTTTCATGGAGAACGGCGAAACAACTTGGCAAGGCGCCCAGCGCGAGACGCTGGAAGAGGCCAACGCACGCGTGAAAATTCATGACCTGTATGCGATGTATAACCTGGCTTACATCAATCAAGTACAGATGTTGTTCCGCGCCACCCTGCTCGATCTGGATTTTTCACCCGGCATCGAGAGCCTGGACGTAAAACTGTTCGCCGAAGAAGAAATCCCCTGGGACACGCTGGCGTTCCGGCCCGTGAAATTTGCGCTCCAGCATTATTTCGCCGAGCGCAAATCCGGAGTGTTCACGCTACTTACGGGTGATCTGGAACCGCCGGTGCGGAAATAATCAGGAAATACACACGACGCTACGCCAACACGATCCTGATTTAAAACCCCATCAACAAAAGCCAAACCGGCAAGGTCAACGCCGCCAGCAAAGTAGTCAGCATCACCTGCGCGGCGATGGTGTTGCCGTCACCGCCCATGCGTTTCGCCAGCACATAAGCAACGGTGGAGACCGGCAGTGCGGCCATCAGCACGGCGATGTTTAAATACACGCCGCTCAAACCAAACAGGATCGCCAAGCCCCAAGCAATAGCGGGCAGTGCCAACAATTTAACCGTCACGCCATACCACAAAGTGCCGCGTTCACTGTGCAACCCCTGCAAACGCAGCCCTGCACCCACGGCGATCAAACCCATCGGCAACGAGGCTTGCGACAACAGCCCCAAGGTGGTGTTAAAAACCGCAGGCAGTTGTAGTCCGGCAAGACTGAAAGCGATACCGCCGCCGGTGGCGATGATGAGCGGGTTGAGCAGAATCTCTTTGAGCCAGTGGCTTTCACTATGCCGCGCCAGCATCAGCACCGACGCAACGTTGGCGATGGGCACCATGAAACCCATCAGCAAACCGATGGCGGCCAGACCGTCCTGCCCGTGCAAACCACCCGCGATGGCGAGTCCGACGTAACTGTTGAAACGGAAGGCGGATTGGAATGTCGCGGCGAACACTTTGGGCGGCGCGCGAAACAGGAATTTTGCGAGATAGCCCAGGCACATCCCGGCGCACATATACAGCGTGGCAACAATCAGCATCGGTGTCGCGGCACCAAGGTCGATCTTGAAATGCGAGAGGGAATGGAACAGTAGCGCGGGGAAAAAAACGTAGTAGATCAGGCGATCCAGCTGCGGCCAGAAATCCTCGCGCAGACCGAACCAGCGGCGCATGCCGGCCCCGAGCAGGATCAGCAGAAAGATCGGAATGATGACGGTTGCGACGGACATGGTCGTTTAAATCATCACGACTTGTTCCAAGCTCAGGAAATGGAATCTTTCTTGCGTTGGAACAAAGCGGGGATTTGCGCTTTGGGTTTACCCAGCGCAGGAATATCCGGTTTTTTGACTGCTACGGCCGGTGCGCTGATATTCGGAACATAGGGCTGGTCGAACCACGGATCATGACTGGGCTTCCTGGGAACAGGCGTGTGATAACCCTGCACGTGATTGGTGCGCTCCGCACGCTCCACCCTCGCCTCACGCGGTGAGCGTTGCGGTTTTGCAGGTTGCGCGGACAGCACGGCCCGCTCTTTTTTAATCTCGGTCTTGATCAGTTTTTCGATTTCGGCCAGATATTTTTCTTCTTCGGGTGATACCAGCGAAATCGCAATGCCGGAGGCACCGGCACGTCCGGTACGACCGATGCGGTGCACATAATCTTCCGCCGCATGCGGTATCTCGTAGTTGATGACCATCGGCAAGTGGTCGATATCCAGTCCGCGTGCCGCCACATCGGTAGCAATCAATACGGCAACCCTGCCCTGCTTGAAAGCATCCAGCGCCTGCATACGCTCCAGCTGACTTTTATCGCCGTGGATGGCATCGGCGGAGACACCTTCGCGCTGCAATTGGTGCGCCAGACGGCTGGCGGTGAGTTTGGTCTTGGTGAACACGATGACTTGTTTGGCATCCTCACCCTGCAACAATTTTGCCAAGAGTTGGTGCTTGTCCGAGCTTTCGACCAGATACACCTTTTGCGTGATGTTGTCGGCGGAGGCATTGCTGCGCGCCACTTCGATCAGCGTCGGATAGTTCATGAACTCTTCCGACAATTTCTTGATCTCGTCGGAGAAAGTGGCGGAGAACATCAGGCTCTGTCTTTGTCTGGGCAACAAGGCCAGGATGCGCTTCAGCGCGGGCATAAAACCCATATCCAACATACGATCCGCCTCATCCAGCACCAACATCTGCACCAGATTCAACTGCACCGTCTTTTGCTCGATGTGATCCAGTAAGCGCCCCGGTGTCGCCACCACGATCTCCACACCTGTCTTCAGGTGCGGCGTCTGCGTCTTGATATCCACCCCGCCGAACACTACCAGTGAGCGCAGGTTTGTGTATTTGGCATACGCCTTGACGCTCTCTTCGACTTGAACAGCCAGTTCGCGCGTAGGCACCAAGATCAGTGCGCGCACCGGATGTTTTGCAGGCGAGGTACTCGGGCTGGCGAGGGGTAACAACTTTTGCAACATCGGCAGCGCGAAAGCGGCTGTCTTGCCTGTACCCGTCTGCGCACCCGCCATGAGGTCGTTACCTTCCAACACCAACGGAATAGCTTGAGCTTGGACGGGGGTGGGGGTGATGTAACCGGATTCGGTGAGCGCCTTGAGGATTTGCGGGGCGAGCTTCAGGTCGGCAAAACTGACTGTGTTCAATGTAGTGTTCTCTTGGTTAGCGCGGCATTTGGGTGCGCGCATTATACGCCCCTCAAGGCCTGCCACCTCGAATCAAGAAGGTGTCTGATTTGGAATGGACAACTGCGCTTCCAACCCGCCGCCCGAGCGCGGCATCAGCGCCAACTTCCACCCATTGGCATCGGACAATTGACGTGCAATGAATAATCCTACTTCCGGCAGTTGACACGCCCCCGCCCGTTGCTAAAGTACGCAGCCATTGGAGT
>CXWL01005122.1_pt1 | contig 26717 bp, 32 predicted proteins | sample 590931 | NCBI WGS metagenome assembly CXWL01 (sample SAMEA3498368, study PRJEB10139) | groundwater metagenome | biome: water well; material: biofilm material | place: Germany | collected 2015-04-27 | reverse complement strand
GTCCCGCATCGGTCCATCAACGCAGCAGGGCTTCAATCTCGCGCAGCCGGTGCAGGCATACCAATCGTTCATGGCGACAGCCGCCAATACTGCGCCGCTTCCTGCTTCGCAATCCGCCCCTCCCCTTGGCTATGCCCTCGCACAGCTGCACGGCGTCTACGTGCTGGCGCAGAACGACGCCGGCCTGGTGCTGGTCGACATGCACGCGGCGCACGAGCGCATCGTCTACGAGAAGCTGAAGGACAACCTCGACGCCGGACGCGTCGAGCGGCAGCAGCTGCTGGTACCGGCGGNNGCGCCGAGGCGCTGGACGTCGCCGCCGCGGAAGAGAACCGCGAGACGCTCGAGCGGCTCGGGCTGGAATTGAGCGCCGCGGGCCCGAATGAACTCGCGGAGCGCGCCGCGCCGATGCTGCTCGCCGGAGGCGACGTGGCCGGATTGGCGAGAAGCGTACTGGCCGAGATCCGGGAATACGGCGCGGCGCAGGCGCTCGCCGCGCGGCGTGACGAACTGCTCTCGGGCATGGCCTGCCACGCGGCAGTGCGCGCCAACCGGACCCTGACGGTGACGGAGATGAATGCCCTGCTGCGCGAAATGGAGGCCACGGAGCGCGCCGGCAGCTGCAACCACGGCCGCCCGACCTGGTACCAGCTCACGATGGCGGACCTGGACCGGCTGTTCATGCGGGGGCAATAGCGATGGCGGGCGCACAGGCAAGGACCACGCCAGGCGTGGTGGTTGTAACCGGCGGCGGACGCGGCATCGGCGCCGCCACGGCGCGGCTCGCGGCGAAGCGCGGTTATTCCGTCTGCGTCAGCTTCCTCAGCGACCGCGCATCCGCCGATCGCGTGGTGCAGGACATCCGCGATGAGGGTGGCACGGCGATCGCGGTTCCGGGCGACGTCGCCGTGGAAAAGGACGTCCTGCACCTGTTCGGCTCCTGCGACCGCTCGCTCGGCGCCCTCACCGCCCTGGTCAACAACGCCGGCATCGTCACGACGGCCTCGCGCGTGGAGGCGATGGGGGCGGAGCGGCTGCAGCGCATGTTCTCCACCAACGTGGTGGGCGCGTTCCTCTGCGCGCGCGAGGCGATCCGCAGGATGTCGACGAAGCACGGCGGCAAGGGCGGCGCGATCGTCAACGTCTCGTCGGCCGCGGCGCGCGTCGGTTCGCCGGGCGAGTGGGTCGACTACGCCGCCTCCAAGGGCGCCATCGACACCATGACGATCGGACTTTCCAGGGAACTTGCCGACGAGGGCATCCGGGTCAACTGCGTGCGGCCCGGGTTCGTGAATACCGACATTCATGCCAATGCAGGGGAGCCCAATCGCATCGAGCGCCTGCGCGCCGGCATCCCGATGAAGCGCGGCGGCGAGCCCGAAGAAGTGGCGCGCGCCATCCTCTGGCTTCTGTCGGACGAGGCCTCGTACTCCACAGGCGCCATACTGGATGTGACTGGCGGGCGCTGATGCGGCCCGGCGCTTACGCATTACTCGGCCCGACGGCGAGCGGCAAGTCGCGCCTGGCTCTGGAGCTCGCCGCCCGTTTCCCGATTGAAATCGTCAGCATCGACTCGGCGCAGGTCTATCGCGGCATGGACATCGGCACCGCCAAGCCCTCGCCCGAGGAACGCGGCGCGGTGCCGCATCACCTCATCGACCTGCTCGACCCCACCGAGGCGTATTCCGCCGGGCGCTTCCGCGACGACGCCCTGCGCGCAGTCGCCGGGATCCATGCGAGAAACAGGATTCCACTGCTGGTCGGCGGCACGATGCTCTACTACCGCGCCCTCGCCGGGGGGATGGATGAATTGCCGCCGGCGAACCCGGGGATTCGCAAGCAGATCGACGCGGACGCCGCGGAGAAAGGCTGGCCGGCCATGCATGCCGAACTCGCCAGGGTGGATCCGGCCACTGCTGCCCGCCTGAAACCGGGTGACGCCCAGCGCATCCAGCGCGCGCTGGAAGTGCATCGTGCGACCGGAAAGCCGATCTCGGAGTTCCAGAACCAGCCGAAGCCCGTACTTCCTTTCGACTTGCGTGCTTTCTCGATTTTCCCCGACGACCGGACCGAGTTGCATCGATGCATCGCCGAACGATTCGATGCCATGCTGAAAACCGGGTTGGTGGACGAGCTGGTCGAGCTGCGCAAGCGTTTTCAACTTCACCCGGAATTACCCAGCATGCGCTGCGTCGGCTACCGGCAGGCCTGGGAGTTCCTCGAAGGAAGAATCAACGCAGACCTGCTGCGCGAAACCGGCATCGCCGCCACGCGCCAGCTCGCCAAGCGCCAGCTCACCTGGTTGCGCAGCCTGCCCGGCCTCGCGCCGGCGGACAGCCTTGCCGCGGCGCTCGGCGGAGACTGAGGGACTTCAGTCCAGGCTGAGTTTCATTGCCTGCGCGCCGCGCCGGTAGGCTTCGAGCTGCTCTGCGACGAACGCCGACAGTGCCTCCGGCGTCGAGCTGCGCGGCTCGAACGCGAGCTTGCCGAAGGCGTCCTTGACCTCGGGCTTCGCGAGCACGATGGCGATTTCGCGGCCGATGCGATCGACGACTTCCTTCGGCAGCTTGGGCGGGCCGAACAGGCCGCCCCAGGGCGTGATCGGCACGTTCACCAGGCCGGCCTCGGACATGGTCGGCGCGGTCGGCAGCAGCTGGTTGCGGCTCGGCAGCAGGGTCGCGAGCACGCGCAGCTTTCCTTCCTTTACTTGCGGCGCGAGCGTGCCCGGCGTTGCAATGGCGACATTCACGCGCCCCGCGATCAGGTCGAGAGACAGCGGGCCGTCGCCCTTGTAGGGGATGTGCACCATGCTGAGGTTTTGCTGCGCGGCGAACAGCCCGGTCGCGAGGACGCTGGTGGCATTGCCGGTGCCATAGTTGAGCGCGCCCGGATTGGCGCGGGCGTAGCCGATCAGGTCGCCGATCGTGTAGACCGGCATGCTCGCGTGCGAAAACACAAAAAAGCCGAAGATCCCGACCAGCGAGATCGGCGTGAAGTCCTTCACCGGGTCGTAGGGCGGAACCTTCTTCGCCGCCGGTGCGAACGACAGGCCGGTTGCCGTGCCGTAGTACAGCGTGTAGCCGTCCGGATCCGCCTTGCGCACCGCCTCCGACGCGATGATGCCCTCCGCGCCCGGCCGGGTCTCGATGATGATCGGCTGGCCCAGCTGCTGGCTGAGCGGCTGCGTGAAAATGCGCGCCCCAAGTTCAGCTGCGCCGCCCGGCGGGAACGGCACGATGAGGCGGATCGGCTTGTTCGGGTACTGCTGCGCGAGTGCGCTGGAGCAGGCCAGCGCGACGGCGACTGCGGCGACGAGTCTGTTCATGGCGGTTGTCTACTCCGGTTGGATGCCCACGGCCTTGAGGATGTTGCGGTAACCCTCCAGCTGCTCCTTCACGTACGCCGCGAGCTTTTCGGGCGTGGACGGCGTCAGCACGAAAGCCTGCTTCTGCATGGCCTCCTGCACGTCGGGGCGGCCCATGGCCGCGACGAACTCCTTGTTCAACCGCGCCACGACCTCTGCGGGCATCCTGGCGGGCCCGAACAGTCCGGCCCAGGAGATGATGGAGAAGGTCGGATAGCCGGCCTCCGCGATCGTCGGCACGTCCGGCAGCAGGTGGCTGCGGCGCGGCAGCGTGGTCACCAGCGCGCGAAGCTTGCCATCGCGGATCAGCGGCATCGATGTCGTTGAGGACGCGAACATCATGTCCACCCGGCCGCCCACCAGGTCCGGCATGACCAGGGGCTCGGTCTTGTACGGCACATGGACCATCTCGATCTTCGCCAGCGACGCAAGCAGCGCCGAGGACACGATCCCCGTGGTGTTGCCGGTCGCGTAGTTGACCTTGCCGGGGTTGGCCTTCGCGTACTGGACCAGCTCGGGCAACGTCTTCACCGGCAGGCCGGGATTGACGACGACGAAGAAGGTGTAGCGGCCAATGTCGGTGATCGGCGTGAAATCCGCAACCGGATCGTAGGGTGGGACTTTCTTCATCGCCGGCACGACCGACATCGGACTGTTGGTCGCCATCAGCAGCGTGTGGCCGTCCGGTGCAGCCTTTAGCACCTCTGCGGCCGCGATCGCGCCGTCGGCGCCGGCCTTGTTGTCGATCACGACCGGCTGCCCGACCGCAGCCGAAACCGAATTGCCAAGAACACGCGAGATAAGGTCGGTCGCGGATCCGGNNGTCGCGGATCCGGCGCCAAACGGCACCACGATGCGGATCGGCTTGTTCGGGAATTGCGCCAGTGCGGGAGCCGCGACGGCAAATGCAGCGGCCAAAACGAGCAGTCGTTTCATGGGTGGGTCTCCTCCCTCTCCGCGCCGATTATAGAATGGGTTCACGGAGGTTTGCATGGAAATCGGCGTAATCGGGCTGGGCAGGATGGGCGCCAACATGGCGCGGCGCATGGCGAGAGCAGGAGCGCGCGAGCGCGCTGGCGGCGCTCACGTCATCGCCTACGACCAGGACCCGGCAGCACGCAAGGCGCTTGCGGCCGAGCCCGGGATCGATTGCGTGGAGAGCCTGGCTGCCCTCGCCGCCAAGCTGGCCGGCGAGCGCGTGATCCTGGTCATGCTGCCGGCGGGCGCGGCCACCGAAGGCACGCTGGCCGAACTGCTGCCGATGCTCTCGGCGGGCGACACCCTGGTGGACGGCGGCAACGCGTTCTACAAGGACTCGATGGCGCGCGCGCTGGAGATGTCGCAGCGCGGAATGCGCTACATCGACGCCGGCGTATCCGGCGGCATCCACGGCCTTGCCAACGGCTACTGCCTGATGCTCGGCGGCACGGCGAAATCCATCGAACGCTTCGAACCCTTTGCGCGCCTGCTCGCGCCCGCTCCCGAAACCGGCTGGCTGCACTGCGGCCCGAGCGGCGCCGGGCACTTCGCCAAGATGATCCACAACGGCATCGAGTACGGAATGATGCAGGCCTTCGCCGAGGGTTTCGCCCTGCTCGCGGCGCGTAAGGACCTCGAGTTCGACCTCGGGCGCCTCGCCGAGACCTGGCGCCACGGCAGCGTGGTGCGCTCCTGGCTGCTCGACCTCTCCGCCGAGATCCTCAAGGAAGACGAAGACCTGCAGCGCATCGCGCCGATCGTGCCCGACTCGGGCGAGGGACGCTGGACGGCGCTGGAATCCGTGGAACTGGGCGTACCCACGCCTGTGATCACCATGGCGCTGATGGCGCGCTTCTCCAGCCAGGGAAAATCCGACTACGCGCGCAAGCTGCTTGCGATGATGCGCGCAAAGTTCGGAGGACATGCGACCACCAGAACATGATCGTCATAGCCATCACGTGAGCGTGATCATTGTCATGGGCGTGTCGGGCTGCGGCAAGACCACCATCGGCCAATTGCTCGCTGCCAGCCTCGCCTGCCCGTTTCTCGACGCCGACGAATTCCACCCCCCGGAAAACGTCGCCAAGATGGCCTCAGGCACGCCGCTCACCGATGCCGATCGCTGGCCGTGGCTTGCGCTACTGAACGAGAAATTGAAGAACGAGAAGAACGCGGTGCTTGCCTGCTCGGCGCTGAAGCAAAGCTACCGCGACGCGCTGGCAAGGGGACTGCCCGACTGCCGCTTCGTCCACCTGCGTGGCGACATCGATTTGATTCGCGCGCGACTCGCGGATCGCAAGCACCGCTATATGCCGGCGTCGCTGCTGGAAAGCCAGTTCGCGACGCTCGAGGCGCCGCGCGATGCAATCTGCGTGAATATCGCGCAGCCGCCCGCGCTCTGCGTCGACCAGATCCTCGCCGCCCTGCGCTAGCGGCAGCTATTGGAAGTGCGCCAGCTCGGCGACGATGCGGCTGGAGCCTTCGTCCGGCGTGCGCCCGTCGCGCACGATCCTGACGACCTGCGACACGCTGGGCGCATACCAGAACGTTTCGCGCGCGCCGGCCCGGAACTGGCCGTCCTCGCGGTAGGTCAGCGTGCCTTCTATTTTCGCGGCTTTCATTTTGCCGGCGGGCAGTTGCACCTCTTCCCAGGCGGTGACCTGCCCTTCGAAGCGCTTCATGCTGGTCGGGCTCTTGCCCTGCCAGTGCCAGCCGAAGGCGACCGGCTGGCCGACCGCGAGGGGCTGTTTCAGGTACGCGGCATACATGAAGAATCCGGGAAAGCGCGTATTTGCGTGGCTCGGGTGGCTGGGCGCGAAGGTACCGAGGTGAAAATTCATCTTGCCCGCGGCATGCACGAAATCGGTGAGTACGCCGATGCCGGCGCCTTCGCGCTGGGTACGGTAGGTAAGCGTGATGTCGCGCCAGGCGGGCGGCTCGACCACCACCGCATAGCGCCATGTGCGCCCGGCTTCAAGGCCGGATCCCGATGCCGAGACGGGCGGCGGCACGGATTTCGGCGCAGTTCGCGGTGCAGGCTTCGCAACGGGTTTATCGCTGAATTTTTCCTTAAAGGCCGCCGCCTGGCGGCGCAGCACCTCGCCAAAATCAAACGCCCGGTCCGGGGTCGCCGGATCGGGCGCTTTGAATACGAACACGTAAAGCAGCAGTCCCGCGAGAACCGCCAGCGCTGCCCCGAAGAACGCGAGGGCCAGCGGATCCTGCTTCACATCAACGGCACCACCAGCAGCGCGACGATGTTGATGATCTTGATGAGCGGGTTCACCGCGGGGCCCGCCGTGTCCTTGTAGGGGTCGCCCACCGTGTCGCCGGTGACCGCGGCCTTGTGCGCCTCGGAACCCTTGCCGCCATGGTGGCCGTCCTCGATGTACTTCTTGGCGTTGTCCCAGGCGCCGCCGCCCGTGCACATCGAGATGGCGACGAACATGCCCGTGATGATGGTGCCCATGAGCACGCCGCCCAGCGCCTGCGGCCCGAGCAGCAGGCCGACCGCCACCGGGATCGCTACCGGCAGCAGCGACGGGATCATCATTTCCTTGATCGCGGCCTTGGTCAGCATGTCCACCGCGGTGCCGTATTCGGGCTTGGCGGTGCCTTCCATGATGCCGGGGATCTCCTTGAACTGGCGGCGCACTTCCACCACCACAGAGCCCGCGGCACGGCCGACCGCCTCCATCGCCATTGCGGCGAAGAGGAACGGCACCATGCCGCCGATCAGCAGGCCGATGACCACCATCGGGGTCGCCAGGTCGAAGGAAACGACCTTGCCTGCGGCTTCAAGGGCATGCGTGTAGTCGGCGAACAGCACCAGCGCGGCCAGGCCGGCGGAGCCGATGGCGTAGCCCTTGGTGACCGCCTTGGTGGTGTTGCCGACCGCGTCCAGCGGATCGGTGATGGCACGCACCGACTCCGGCAGCTTCGCCATCTCCGCGATGCCGCCCGCGTTGTCTGTGATCGGTCCGTAGGCGTCCAGCGCGACGATGATCCCCGCCATCGACAGCATCGAGGTGGCGGCGATCGCGATGCCGTACAGGCCCGCCAGCGCATAGGACGCGTAGATGGCCACGCACACCGCCATCACCGGCCAGGCGGTGGACTTCATCGACACGCCCAGGCCAGCGATCATGTTGGTGGCATGCCCGGTGACGCTCGCCGCGGCGACATGCTGCACCGGCTTGTACTGCGTGCCGGTGTAGTACTCGGTGATCCAGACGAGGAACCCGGTCAGCGCCATGCCGACCACGGCGGTGCCGTAGAGGTGGCCCACCGTGATCATCTTCTTCTGCCCGCCGACGTCGAAGGGCACGGTCGCGACGATGTCGCCCATCATCCACTGCGTGATCGGCCAGAACGCGATCAGGGCGATGCCGCCCGCCCAGGCCAGGCCCTTGTAGAGCGCGGGCATGACGTTTTTCTCGCCCGGCTTGGCCTTGACGAACCAGGTGCCGACGATCGAGGCGATGATGGCGAAGCCGCCGATCACCAGCGGGTAGATCACCGCGTTCGCGCTGGAGGCTTTCACCATCAGCGCGCCGAGCAGCATGGTGGCGATGATCGTGACCGCATAGGTCTCGAACAGGTCAGCCGCCATGCCGGCGCAGTCGCCGACGTTATCGCCGACGTTGTCGGCGATCACCGCGGGATTGCGCGGGTCGTCCTCCGGGATGCCGGCTTCCACCTTGCCGACCAGGTCGGCGCCGACGTCCGCGCCCTTGGTGAAGATGCCTCCGCCCAGACGCGCGAAAATCGAGATCAGCGAGCCGCCGAAGCCAAGGCCGATCAGGGGGTGGATGATGTGCGCGAGGTTGGACTTGTCATGCGCGTTCGCGTACAGGAACGCGAAATAGCCCGCCACGCCAAGCAGCGCCAGGCCGACCACCAGCATGCCGGTGATCGCGCCGCCGCGGAATGCCACGTTCAGCGCCTCGTTCAGCCCGGTGCGCGCCGCTTCGGCGGTGCGCACGTTGGCGCGCACCGACACGTTCATGCCGATGTAGCCGGTCAGGCCAGAAAGCACCGCGCCGATGACGAAGCCGGCGGCGGTATAGCCGTCGAGGAAGATCGCGATCAGGACCGTCAGTACCAGGCCGACCACGCCGATGGTGATGTACTGGCGGTTGAGGTAGGCGCTGGCGCCCTCCTTGATGGCGCCGGCGATCTCGCGCATGCGCTCGTTGCCCTCGGGCTGGGCGAGGATCCACTTGATCGAAACGACGCCGTACAGGATTGCGATCGCGGCGCAGGCGAGCGCGAAAATGATTCCACCAGACATGCGAATTCCCCCTGAAAAGAGGGGCGAATTTTATCAGGTCAAGGCAGCAATTGCCCGGTCGCGAATGCCTTCCACGCTTCCCTGCCCGGAAATTTTTCGGTAGCGCGGCGCGCCCGCCCCGCCGGATGCCGACCAGCGACCGTAGAAATCGACCAGCGGCCGCGTCTGCGCCTGGTACACGTCCAGTCTCTTCTTGACTGTCTCCTCCCGGTCGTCATCGCGCTGCACCAATGGCTCGCCGGTGACGTCATCCCTGCCTTCGGCCTTCGGAGGATTGAATTTCACGTGATAGGTCCGGCCCGAGGCGAGGTGCGCGCGCCGGCCGCTCATGCGGACGATGATCTCCTCGGCCGGGACGTCGATCTCCAGGACGTAGTCGATCGCGACCTTCGCATCACGCATCGCCTCCGCCTGGGGGATCGTGCGCGGGAAGCCGTCAAAAAGGTAGCCCTTGGCGCAATCAGCCTGCTTCAGGCGCTCCTTGACCAGGCCGATGATGATGTCGTCGGACACCAGCGCCCCCGAATCCATGACTTTCTTGGCGGCGAGTCCGAGCGGCGTGCCGGCCTTCACCGCCGCGCGCAGCATGTCCCCGGTCGAGATCTGGGGGATGCCGAAGTGCTTCGTCAGGTACGTCGCCTGGGTGCCTTTGCCGGCGCCTGGCGGGCCAAGAAGGATCAATCGCATGTTCTTGTTCTCCCCTCAGGCCATCATTCTACGCACGGCCTCGAGGTCCTGCGGCGTGTCGACCCCGGGCGGGATCTCCGCCGTGCTGACCGCGACCGCAATGCGGTAGCCGTGCCACAGCGCCCTCAGTTGTTCGAGGGCTTCGGTCTGTTCGAGCAGCGCCGGCTTCAACGAAGCATAGATCTTCAGGAATTCGACCCGGTAGCCATATATGCCCGCATGCCGGTAGCAACTGGCGCCTGCCTCCCTCGGGAACGGGATGCGCGACCTCGAAAAATACAGCGCGTAGCCAGCGGCATCGAGCACGACCTTCACCACATTCGGATTGTCGAGCGACGCCGCATCGTGGATCGGATGGCAGGCAGTGGACATGCTGGCTTCGCGGTTGCGCCCGAGCATCGCGGCGACATCCCTGATGAGGCCCGGATCGATCAGCGGTTCATCGCCCTGGACGTTGACCACGATGTCCTGCCCGGCGAGGCCGAGCGCTCCGGCCGCCTCGGCGATCCGGTCGGTGCCCGACGGGTGATCCGCGCGCGTCATCAGCGCGCGATGGCCCGCCTGCACGACCGCCTGGACGATGCGCTCGTCGTCGGTGGCGACCGCCACGCTTAGCGCGCCGCTCTCTCTCGCGCGCTCGCAGACATGGACCACCATGGGTTTGCCGCCCAGATCCGCGAGCGGCTTGCCGGGGAATCGCGTCGACGCATAGCGCGCCGGGATAACCACGTGGAAGCTCAGGCCGCTTCCTCTTCGGGAGGGAGCTTGCGTGCGTCTTCCTCGAGCATCACAGGGATGCCGTCCTTGACCGGGAATCCGAGGCGGTCGGCCCTGCACACCAGCTCCCCGGCCTCGCGCCGGTGCAGCAGCGGCCCCTTGCAGAGGGGGCAGACCAGGATTTCAAGCAGCTTTGGATCCACTCAACCTCTCCAGCAGCCAGCGTTCAAACGCGGGATCGAGCGACGCGCTTACCGGGAACACCCAGTGATTCGCCTTGGCGAAGCGCTTGCATTTTACCGCGTCCTTTTCGGTCATCACGACCGGCGCGGCATCGCCGAAGTCCAGGTCCGCGGCAGCGAACGGATGGTGATCCGGGAATGGATGCGGCACCGGCTTGATGCCGAAGCGCGCCAGGTGCAGGAAGAAGCGCTTCGGATCGCCGATGCCGGCGACCGCATGCACCGTCTGCCCGGCGAAGGATTTCGCTGGCCGGATATCGTGCGCGTTGGACATGCTGACCAGCTTGTCGCCCTCCAGCTTCATGTCGTGTCCGGCCACGCCATTTGCGCCGTGCACGGCGAGGCCCTTCGCCCCGTGTGCCACCACGGCATCCACGGAGCGAAGGCGCGAGGGCGATTCACGCAGCGGTCCCGCCGGCATCAGGAATCCGTTGCCGAAACCTTTGCCGTCGACGACGCAGATCTCGATGTCGCGCGCGAGCGCATAGTGCTGCAGGCCGTCGTCGGTCACGATCACGTCGCATTCCGGATGCTTTTCGCGCAGCACGCGGCAGGCGGCAACGCGGTCGGGCGCCACCCACACCGGGCAGCCGCTGCGGCGCGCGAGCAGAATCGGCTCATCGCCGACCTCGGCGGGATCCGAAGCGATACTGGCTTCGACCGGATGTTCGGCCGACCCCCCGTAGCCGCGCGAGACGATGCCGGGCTTCCAGCGGTGTTCCTTGAGCAATTCNNCAGCCACAACGCCGAACGCCAGGCTGGCCGGCCACAGCAGCCAGGCCAGGGCGCCGCGGCTGACCCAGTGGCGCACTACTTCGCGGACTGCGTCGTGAAGGTGATCTGCGTCAGACCGGCGACGCGGGCGGCTTCCATCACGCGGATCACCGACTGGTGCGTCGAGGCGGCGTCGGCGCTGATGATGACGATCGGCTCGCGCAGGCCGGCGCCGGCGCGGCGCAGTTCCCCGGAGAGCTGTTCGATGCTCGTGTACTCCACCGAGGCCTTGTTGATCACGTACTGGCCCTTGGCGTTCACCAGCACGCTCACCTCGCCGGGGCGCTCGAGCTGCTTGTCGGCATCGGCGGTGGGCAGGTTGATCTGCAACTCGGTGTACTTCGAGTAGGTGGTGGTGATCATGAGGAAGATCAGGATCACCATCATGACGTCGATCAGGGGCACGAGGTTGATCTCGGGCTCCTCCTTGTAGCGGCCGCGCTGGAAGTTCATGCGGGAGCCGCCCGGCTAGCGCGCCCGGGCCTGGATGCCCTCGCGCTCGCCGTGCACGATGTCGATCAGCTTGGAGGCCGCCTGCTCCATCAGCACCACGAAGCCGTCCACCTTGTTCTTGAAATGGCGGTAGAAGATGAGCGCCGGGATCGAGATCGCGATGCCGGCGGCGGTGTTGTACAGCGCGATCGAGATGCCGTGGGCGAGCTGCTGCGGGTTGGTGCCACCCGGGGACTGCGAGCCGAAGATCTCGATCATGCCCACTACGGTGCCGAACAGGCCCAGCAGCGGCGCAGCGGTGGCGATGGTGCCCAGCGTCGTGAGGAAGCGCTCCAGGTTGTGCGCCGCGGAGCGGCCGGCTTCCTCGATCGCCTCCTTCATGACGTGGCGCGGGCTCTTCTCGTTGCGCAGGCCGGCCGCCAGCACTTCTCCAAGCGGCGAATCCTTGGCGAGCTTTTCCAGGACGTCGGCATTGACGCCCTGTCGCGCGTACACCGCGATCACATCCGCCAGCAGGGTCGGCGGCACGATCTTCGCTTCGCGCAGCGAAATCATGCGCTCGATGATCAGGGCCACCGCGATGACGGAGGCCAGCAATAGCGGCCAGATGGGCCAACCCGCAGCCTGGATGATGGCAAACAAGGCGTTATCCTTTGAAACGTAAATGCATTTGCGTGCGCGCACTTTAGCCAAACTGCATGTGAGCGGCAACTACGCTGGCTGTCCCGCCGCCCGATATCCACAAAACATGTGGATAAGTTTGTGGATTATCCCTGAACAACGGAATGCGTCATCCTGCGGTAACGACAGAACACGGTTGCGATTAATTTTTCATCAGCCGTTTTATCCGTTGAAACAGGATGTTATGGATAAGAATCGGCCTCCACGACGATTCCTTACTGAGGTGCAAGGCAGGCGGCCAGAAGTGTGGATTAGTGTAGTCTCGGCGCCGTCATGCAGCTTGACTTTTCCCCAGGCGGACCCGCGGTCCTGAGCGTCTCCCAGCTGTTGCGCAGCGCGCGCGACCTGCTTGAACGGCGCTTTCCCCTGCAGTGGATCGCGGGCGAGATCTCGAACCTGCGGCCGGCCGCTTCCGGACACCTGTATTTCACGATCAAGGACGAATCGGCGCAGGTCGACTGCGTCATGTTCAAGAGCCGCGCCGCCGCCCTGGACTGGGAACCGGCCGACGGGCTGCGCGTGGAAGTCAGGGCGCTAGTGACCCTGTACGAGCCGCGTGGGCGCTTCCAGTTGAGCGTGGAAGGCATGCGGCGTGCCGGGCTGGGGCCGCTCTACGAGCGCTTCCTGAAGCTCAAGGACAAGCTTGGGCGCGAGGGGCTCTTCGACGAGGACGTGAAGCGCGCGATCCCCGAGCACCCGCGGCAGATCGGTGTGGTCACATCTCTCGCCGCAGCCGCGTTGCGCGACGTCCTGACGACGCTGCGGCGCCGCAATGCATCCATCCCCGTGATCGTCTATCCCGCGCCGGTACAGGGCGAAGGCGCGGCGGCGAAGCTGGCGCTGGCGCTGGCGGTTGCCGGCGCGCGCGCCGAGTGCGACGTCCTGCTGCTGGTGCGCGGCGGGGGCTCGATCGAGGACCTCTGGCAATTCAACGAGGAAATTCTCGCGCGCGCGATCCGCGCCTGCCCGATCCCGGTCGTGGCCGGGGTTGGCCACGAGACCGACTTCACCATCGCCGACTTCGCCGCGGACGAGCGCGCGCCCACCCCTACCGCGGCGGCCGAGCTGGTGAGCGCGTCGCTGGATGCCCTGCGCGCGCGCCTCGTCGAGACGGCGCTGCGCATTTCCAGGCAGGCCGGAAGGAAGATCGAATACGCGATGCAAGCCGTGGACGCGCTTGCCCGCCGCCTGGTGCATCCGGCCGAGCGCTTGCGTACTTCGCGCCAGCACCTGGTGCATCTCGCGGCGCGACTCGGCGGCGCCATGAAGCACCAGGTCGCGCGCATCCAGGCCCAGCTGGAAAGAAGCGAGGCGAAGCTTTCCGGGCTCGACCACCTCGGCGTTCTGGCGCGCGGCTACAGCCTCACGCTGAGTTCGGCGGGTGCGATCGTGCGCGATGCGGCGAGGGTCGCCGTGGGCGAGCGCATCGTCACCACGCTGGCCAGGGGCAGCATCGAAAGCGAAGTAAAGTCCAGGGGCTAGGCGCCGCGCGCAATGCGTGGCAGGCAATACTAAGAGGATAATTCCGGGGTTTCCTGGAGAGGGGGATGTGGATGACGACCGCCGCGAACATCATGATCGGCCTGGTAGCCCTGCTGCACGTTTACTTCCTGGTTCTCGAGATGTTCCTCTGGACCAGGCCCTACGGCATGCGCACCTTCAAGCTGACGCCCGAGTTTGCGACGGCCACCAAGGCGCTGGCAGCGAACCAGGGCCTCTACAACGGTTTCCTCGTGGCCGGGCTGCTGTGGGGATTGTGGCTGGGCACGGCGGGAATCCACGTCAAGGTGTTTTTCCTCGCCTGCGTCATCGTGGCCGGCCTCTTCGGCGGCGCCACGGTGAACCGCAAGATTCTTTTCGTGCAGGCCATCCCGGGAATCATCGCGCTGGCGCTGCTGCTGGCTTCCTGAACCCGCTGCCATGGGCAACCGGCTTTCGAAGATCGCGACGCGCACCGGCGACAAGGGTGAAACGGGCCTGGGCGACGGCACGCGCGTGGCCAAGGACTCGGCCCGGATCCAGGCGCTGGGCGACATCGACGAGCTGAATTCGAGCATCGGGGTCCTGCTGGCCGAGAAGATGCCCGCCAGGCTGCGCGCCGCGCTGCTGCGCATCCAGCACGACCTGTTCGACCTGGGGGGCGAGGTCTGCATCCCCGGCCACAGCATGGTCACCGGAGCGCACGTATTGAACCTGGACGCGCTGCTGACGTCCTACAACGGGCAGCTGCCGCCGTTGAAGGAGTTCATCCTCCCCGGCGGCACCCGCGCCGCCGCACTGGCGCACCTGTCGCGCACGGCCTGCCGGCGGGCGGAGCGCAGCCTGGTCGCGCTGGGCCGGACCGAGCCGGTCGGCGAGCACGCGCGGCAGTACGTGAACCGGCTCTCGGACCTGTTGTTCGTACTGGGGCGGGCCCTGAACCGCGCCGGCAAGCGCGGCGATGTTCTTTGGCGGCACGAACGCAAGAAAAGGAATTGACCCTCATGCGAAACCTGCTCATGGCGCTGTTCCTCTTCCCGGCGACGGCCGGGGCGCAGACAGCCGCGGAAACGCTGTTCAATCTCGTGGGCCTGAGCGCCCAGGCCGAGCGCGAAATTCCCAATGACCTGCTCACCGCGACCCTGGCGGCCGAAGCCGAAGGCGCCGATCCGGCGCAGGTTGCCGACGGGGTCAACCGCGCGATGCAACGCGCGCTCGCCTCGGCGGCCGCCTACAAGTCGGTCAAGGCGCAGTCCGCCGGGTACCAGACCTTCCCGGTGTACGACAAGAACCGCGTGGCGCGCTGGCGGGTGCGCCAGGAATTGCGGCTGGAATCGGGAGATTTTGCCGCCGCGACGGAGCTCGTCGGCAAGCTGCAGGCAAGCCTGGTGGTCACGGGCATCAGCCTTTCTGTCTCGAACGAAGCGCGGCGCAAGACCGAGAACGCGCTGATCCCCGAGGCGCTTGCAGCTTTCGACGAGCGCGCCCGCGTGGTGCGCGACGCCATGAAGGCGAAGAGCTATCGCATGCGGGACGTGCAACTCGCCGGCGGCGGCTCGCCGCCGCGTCCGATGCTTTCCATGGCGCGCGCGATGTCCTCCGAATCCGTGGCGCAGCCGGCGCTCGAGCCGGGCAGCACGCGCATCCTTATCTCGGTGTCCGGCACCATCCAGCTGCAGTAGGAAAGCCGGGGCCGGGGGGCGTTAGAATCAAGGCATGCCTGCCCGACCGCGCGCGATCCGCGCCCTGATCTTCGACGTGTTCGGCACGGTCGTCGATTGGCGCGGCTCCATCCTGCGCGAGTGCCGCGCCCTTGGCCGCGCGAAGAGGCTCGCCGTCGACTGGGATGCCTTCACCGATGCCTGGCGCGCGGGCTACAAACCCGCAATGGCGCGCGTGCGCTCGGGCGAGCTGCCGTGGATGAACATCGACCAGCTGCACCGCATGATCCTGGATGAGTTGCTGGAGAGCTTCCGCATCGACAGCCTCGCCGAGGACGAGATCGACCACCTGAATCGCGTCTGGCACCGGCTCGCCCCCTGGCCGGACGCGCGCCGCGGCCTGACCCTGCTCAAGCGCCGCCATGTCATTGCGACACTGTCGAATGGCAACGTAGCGCTGCTCGTCAACATGGCGAAGCATGGCCGCCTGCCGTGGGACACCGTGCTCTCGGCGGAGTTGTTCCGCCACTACAAGCCGGATCCGGAGGCTTACCTCGGCGCCGCGGCGATACTTGGCGTGCAACCCTCCGAGGTCATGATGGTCGCGGCGCACAAGGACGACCTGCGCGCGGCGCAAGCCTGCGGCCTTGCGACTGCGTTCGTGCGGCGGCCTCGCGAGAAGGGCCCCAAGGTCAAGGTGGACGTGACGCCGGAGCCTTCCTTCGACTACAACGCCAGGGATTTCGTGGACCTGGCGGGGAAGATGGCGAAATGAGCACGCGCGAAGCCGCGCAGAAGACGATGCGCCACCGGGTGCTGATCGTCGACGACGAGGAGTCGATGCGCCTGGTCCTGGCCCGGATGCTGGCCACCAGCCTGCAAGCCGAGGTGACGCTGGCGGGCACCTGCGAGCAGGCGCTGCACCTGGCTGGGAACTACGCCTACGACGCGATCCTGCTCGACCTGCTGATGCCGGGGATCGGCGGCCACGAGGTGCTGCGCCGGCTGCGCCGCGCCTCGCCCAATGTCGCGACCCCGGTAATCATCGTTTCGGTGCTGGCGGATGCCGCAACGCAGAATCGCTGCATGAAGTCCGGAGCGACCGGCTATCTGGTAAAACCTGTGGAACGCAATTCGCTGGTAGCCACGGTCAAGGCGCAGATGGCCGGCCGCGGCAAGCCGAGGTCCAACGGGAAGGGCGAGCATGCCTGAAAGCATCGCGCAATCGAATCCTGCCCCCGGCGCCGCCGCGCGCCGCAAGGTGCTGATCGTCGACGACGAGGAGTCGATGCGGCTGATCCTCGGCCGCACGGTGGAGGCGGTGCCGAACGTCGAGATCACCCTGGCGGGCACCTGCGAGGAGGCGCTGCAGCTGGCCGGCAGCCGCGTCTTCGACATCATCCTGCTGGACCTCCTGATGCCCGGCATCGGCGGCATCGCGGTATTGAAGGCGATCCGGACCGGTCCGCGCAACAAGGCCACGCCCGTGATCATCGTCTCGGTGATGGCCGACGAGGACACCAAGAACGTCTGCAGGTCGATGGGGATCAGCGACTACGTGGTCAAGCCGATCGTGCGCGAGGCCCTGGTCGCCGCCGTCAAGGCGCAGATCGGCAGCGGCGGGCAGCCGTCCGGCGGGAACTAGCCGTGCCGGAAATCACGATCGGGAACGTCGAGGCGCTGGGCAAGCCGCTCGGCCAGTACTCGCACATGACGCGGGTCAAGGGCGCGCATGAGACGCTCTACATCGCCGGCATGCTCGCGCCCGGGGACGATTTCGACGCGCAATGCACGGGCGTGTTCAGGCAGATCGAAACCGCGCTCATATCGGCCGGCGCGGGCTGGGGCAATGTGGTGCAGTTCACCACCTACCTGGTGCACTCGCAGGACATCCCGAAATTCATGGCCTGGCGCCTGCGCGAATTCCCGAGGATGTTTCCGGACGGCAAGTACCCGCCGAACACCCTGCTCATCATCGACCGTCTTGTTGGCGAGCAATTCCTGGTCGAAGTGCAAACAATTGCAGTAACCTAATCCGCCTTTGCCCCCGAGCGCTTCACGAGCTCGGTATAGGTCTTCAATTCGGACGCCACGAAAGCCGTGAACTGTTGCGGCGTGCGCACCGCCGGCGCCTCCGAACCCATGTTGCGCAGGCGATCCTTGAAGTCCGGCGCATCCATCGCCTTGAGGATTTCGGCAGAGAGGCGGTCAACAACCGCCTGCGGCGTCTTCGCCGCGACGGAGACACCCCACCAGGTCGTCATGTCGAAACCCTTGAGTCCGGATTCGCCCAGCGTCGGGAGCTCGGGCAGGAAGGCCGAACGCCTGAGCGTCGTGGTTGCCATGGCGCGCACCTTCTCCGACTTGATGCTCGGCAGCGCGCTGGCCAGGTTGTCGAACATCAGGTGGATGCGGCCGCCCATCATGTCCGCCAGCGCGGGCGCGGAGCCCTTGTAGGGGATGTGCACCATGTAGGTGCCGGTCATCATCTTGAACATCTCGCCCGCAAGGTGGCCGGTGGAGCCGCTGGAGCCGGAGCCGAAGTCGAGCTTGCCGGGCCGCTGCTTCGCCAGCGCGACGAGCTCCTTCACGTTCTTCGCCGGCAGTTCGTTGTTGACGATGAGGACGTTGGGTACCTGCACCAGCAGCGTGACGTGCCTGAGGTCCTTGAGCGGATCATAGGGCAGGCCCGGATAGAGCGAGGGATTGATCGCCAGCGTGGCGATTGCGCTCATCACGAGGTTGTAGCCATCGGCCGGGCCCTTCGCGATCAGGTCCACGCCGATGTTGCCGCCGGCGCCGGGCCGGTTCTCCACCACCACGGGCTGGCCCAGGGAATCCTGCAGCTTCGCGGCCAGCAGGCGGGCGGAGATGTCGATCGGTCCGCCCGCGGCATAGGGCGCTACCAGTCGCAGCGGGCGGACCGGCCACGCCTGCGCCGTCGCGTCGGACGCGACCAGCGCGCCTAGCGCGGCAACGACGAGGAACGTCAGGCCCTTCAAGGCGTCGCGCCTACTTTTCCTCGACGAACACTTCGACGCGCTTCTTGCGCAGCGCGGGCAGCGCGATGATCACCAGCAGCAGAACCGAGGCGATGAGGAAGCCCATGCTGATCGGCTTCGAAGGACTGATGAACACCCAGGGGTCGCCCCGAGAGAGCAGCATGGCGCGCCGCAGGTTTTCCTCCATCAACGGCCCGAGGATGAAGCCGAGGATCATTGGCGCCGGCTCGCAGCCGAGCTTGACGCAGACGTAGCCCAGCAGGCCGAAGCAGGCCATCAGGAAGCAGTCGAAGGGCTGGTTGGAGATGCTGAACACGCCGATCGCCATGAACAGCAGGATCGACGGATAGAGGTAGCGGTAAGGCACCGTCAGCAGCTTGATCCACATGCCGATCAGCGGCAGGTTCAGGATTACCAGCATCAGGTTGCCGACCCACATCGAGGCGATCATTCCCCAGAACAGTTGGGGCCGCTCGGTCATCACCTGCGGTCCTGGCGCGATGCCCTGGATCATCATGGCGCCGATCATCAGGGCCATCACGGCATTGGATGGAATGCCGAGCGTGAGCAACGGTATGAAGGAAGTTTGCGCCCCCGCATTGTTGGCCGACTCGGGCGCCGCCACGCCTTCGATCGCGCCCTTGCCGAACTCGTGCGAATTCTTCGAGACCTTCTTCTCCAGGGTGTAGGCCGCGAACGAGGAAAGCAGCGCGCCGCCACCGGGCAGGATGCCGAGACAGGAGCCAAGCACGGTGCCGCGCAGGATCGGCGCGACCATGCGCTTGAAGTCTTCCTTGCTGGGCATCAGGCTGCCGACCTTGCTCGTGAACACCTCGCGCTTTTCCTTCTGCTCGAGGTTGGCGATGATCTCGCAGATGCCGAACATGCCCATCGCCACGGTGACGAATCCGATGCCGTCCGCCATTTCCGAAATGCCGAACGCGAAACGCAGCACGCCGGAATTGACGTCCGTCCCGACCAGGCCGAGCAGCAGGCCGAGGATCACCATCGCGATCGCCTTGATGAGCGAGCCGTGCGCCAGCACTACGGCGGCGACGAGGCCCAGCACCATCAGGGAGAAGTATTCCGCCGGGCCGAATTTCAGCGCCACTTCCGCCAGCGGCGGGGCGAACATCGCCACCACCATCGTCGCCACGCAGCCGGCAAAGAACGAGCCGATCGCGGCGGTGGCGAGCGCAGGACCGGCGCGCCCCCTGCGCGCCATCTGGTAGCCGTCCAGGCAAGTCACGACCGACGAGGATTCCCCGGGCAAGTTGACCAGGATCGCCGTGGTGGAGCCGCCGTACTGCGCCCCGTAGTAGATGCCCGCCAGCATAATCAGCGCAGCGATCGGCGCCAGGTTGAAGGTGACCGGCAGCAGCATGGCGATGGTCGCCACCGGGCCGATGCCGGGCAACACCCCGATCAGCGTGCCGAGCACGACGCCGATCAGACACATGATGATGTTGAACGGCAGGGTCATCGTCATGCCGGCGATGGTGATCGCCTGCAGCTTGAAGACTTCGATGAAGCCGATCGCGAGATTGCCGAAAATGCCTTCCATGTGGTCCCCGTTTCTTTCGGCTAGCGGATCGGACAGATGTCGACGAAGCTGGGGCAGACCGGGAAGGGCAGCGACAGCCCCTTCACGAACACCAGCACCGAGAAGATCACGAGCACCACCGACATGATCGCGACTTCCTTCCACTTGAACTCATGACCGCCGTAGGCACTGATGAAGACGAGGATGATCGACGCCAGGGCCAGGCCGAGCGGCTTGAGCAGGTAGGCGAAGGCCAGGCTGGAAATCGCGATGAAAATCAGCGGCCGGAAGTGGAATTTCGCCACCTTCGGCCCCTCCTCGACCAGGGAATCGAGCAGCACCAGCAGCCCGAGCACGGTGAGCATGCCGCCCAGGACTACCGGGAAGTATGCCGGGCCCATGCGCACTGAGCTGCCCATCTGATAGCCGGGAATGAGCTTGCTGCCGACCAGCTTGTTGATGAATTCGGGCGTGCCAGCTGCGACCACGATAAAAAACAGCCCGATGGCCATGAACATCAGCCCGGCCCACCAGTCCTGCTGACTCTTGATCTTCATGCGTCGTCTCCTCGGGCTCTTCTCGTTTTATCGCCCGGGCATTGCGCCGGTCGGGCAGAGCTTGTTCCTCGCGGACGAGTGTAGCATGGGGTCCGTGATGCTGCGCCCGCACGGCCGGTCCCTGACGCCCCGAATCGGGGCGCTGATCGCGGTCCTCGCGTTACTCTTGTCAGGCTGCGGTCAGCATCCGAAATTGCCGCCCCTGGCGCCGGATGCCGTGGTGCTCGCCTTCGGCGACAGCCTCACTTTCGGTACCGGGGCGAGCGAGGAAGAAAGCTACCCGGCACAACTGGCGCGCGTCACGGGCCGGCGCGTGATTCGCGAAGGCGTGCCGGGCGAGGTGAGCGTGGTGGGACTCGCGCGCCTGCCGGCGGCGCTGGACGAGCACCGTCCGCGCCTGCTGCTGCTGTGCCACGGCGGCAACGACTTCCTGCGCCGCCTGCCGAAGGAACAAGCCGCGGAGAACCTCCGCGCGATGATCCGCCTGGCGAAGGCGCGCGGCATCGAGGTGCTGCTGATCGGCACGCCGGAGCCCGGCTTCACAGTGACGCCGGCCGCCTTCTATGGCGAGATCGCGAAGGAATTCCGCATTCCCTACGAAGCCGACGTGCTGGGCAGGATCCTCAAGGACAGCAGCCTGAAGTCCGACCAGGTGCATCCGAACGCGAAAGGCTACCGGCTCATGGCCGAACGCGTCGCCGACCTGCTGAGGAAATCCGGGGCGATCTGAGCGCGGGGTTTCCGAGCAGCTTCGAGCGCCGCAGCCGCGCGACGTCCCCGGGGCGATCGACGTCCCAGACGGTGCGCAGCTCCGTCCATTGCCAGCGCAGGCGCCTCAGCCTGCGCCGCGTCTGGGAAAGGACCCGGGCGCTGCCCCATTCGATGCCCGCGAACAACTCGCGCGACGCGCGCCGCACGCCAATGAGGGCGTAGCCGCCATCCTCCGCGGGCGAAAGCACTGCATCGGCGCCTCCATGCAGGGCGCGCGCCGCGGCGCGCAGGTCAGCGGGCCTGAGCGCGGGGCAATCACTGCCGATGAGAATCGCGCGCGGGTTGCGGCGCAGGGCGCGATACATGCGATCGCCGAGGTCGCCGCGTCCCTGCACCCGCAGGCGAATGCCGAAGCGCTTCTTCATCCTGCCGAAGAACGGATTCCCGGTGCCGGGAGCGCAGTACAGGTCAATCCGGGCCAATCCAGAGGCCACCGCCGTCTGCAGCGTCCGCTCCACGAGCCGGGCATGCAGGTCCGCCGCGCCCCTTGCACCGAGCAGCGGGACCAGGCGGGTCTTCACGCGCCCGGGCGCGGGCGAGCGCGCAAAGACAATCAGCGCAACCTCTTGCGCTCCTGCTACGGCCTCAGGCCCTTCTGGCGTAGCGCCGCGCAAGGTCGTCCGGCGCCGCGCCGAGAAAATACGCGAAACGCAACCGCCACATGACAAGCATCGTGCGCCACACGCCGCGCTCGTCCCAGCGGCGGCCCGACGTGACCACCTTCTGCCGCAGGCAGGCGGGCCGCGACCGCCGCCGCATGGCCTCGCTGAACGCAATGTCTTCCATCAGCGCGATCTCGGGGAAGCCGCCAAACGCGTCCCGGCGGACGAATATCGCCTGGTCGCCGGTCGCGATCCCGGAGAGGCGCGAGCGCAGGTTCATGAAGAAGGCGATCACCGGCAGCATCGCGGCGCGCCCCTCGATCGCGACGTCGAACCTTCCCCAGGAATTCCCTTCCAGCGCTTGAAGGATCAATTGATCCGCGTTCGCAGGCAGGCGCGTGTCGGCGTGAAGGAACAACAGCGCCTCGCCTCCCGCCGCCGCCGCGCCGGCGTTCATCTGCCGCGCGCGCCCGCGCGGCGCGACGATCACCCGGTCGGCCAGCGTCCCGGCGAGTGCGCGCGTCGCGTCCGCGCTGCCGCCGTCCGCCACGATTACCTCGTGGCCGCGCGCGCGCAGCGAAGCCAGCGAGGCCAGCGTTGCACCGATGGCGGCGGCTTCGTCCAGCGCCGGAACGACGATCGACAGCTTCACCCGCGCCTCCAGGCATGAAACCGTTCCGCCAGGCGCAGCATCCCCTGCGGCGCGTGCGCCTTCGCCCACACGCCGGCGGCGTATTTGTTCGCTTCCGCGAGCGTCGGATAGATGTGGATGGTGCCAAGGATCTTCTTCATGCCGAAGCCATGGCGCATGGCTGCGACATACTCCGCGATCAGGTCCCCGGCGTGCTCGCCGGCGATGGTCACGCCGAGGATCCGGTCCTTGCCGGGCACGGTCAGCACCTTGACCACGCCGTGCGCCGTCTCGTCCGCGATGGCGCGGTCCAGGTCGTCGATGCCGTAGATCGAGACTTCATAGGCGACGCCCTTCTCCTTCGCCTCGGTTTCGTTCAGTCCGACGCGCGCCACTTCGGGGTCGGTGAACGTCGCCCAGGGAATCACGGAGTAGTCCGCCCGGAATTTCTTCACGCCGCCGAACAGCGCGTTCACCGCGGCATACCAGGCCTGGTGGGCCGCGGTGTGGGTGAACTGGAACGGCCCGGCGACGTCGCCGCAGGCAAAGATGTTCGGATAAAGCGTCTGCAGGAACTCATTGGTCTCCACCGTGCGCGCTTTGGTGGTCGGAATGCCGAGCTCCTCGAGCCCGTATCCGCCCGTATTCGCGATGCGTCCCGCGGCGCAGAGCACTTCGTCGAACTCAATGCGCACCTCCTGCCCCTGGTGGTCGCAGACGAGCAGCTTGCGGCCGTCCTCGACCCGGAATTCCCTCGCCTTGTGGTCGACGCGCACGTCCACGCCCTCGGCGATGAATTTCTTCATCACCATCTCCGAGACTTCTGGATCCTCGCGCATCAGGAGGCGCGGCAGCATCTCTACCTGGGTGACTTTGGAGCCAAGGCGCGCGAATGCCTGGGCCAGTTCCGACCCGATCGGCCCGCCCCCCAATATCACCAGGCGCCCGGGCAGCCGGCGCAGGTCCCACACGGTATCGGAGGTCAGGCACCCCACTTTCTCGATGCCCGGGATCGGCGGCACGAACGGCCGCGCGCCGGTGGCGATGATGATGGAGCGCGTGGTCAGGGTATGCTTCCTGCCGTCCGCCCCCGTGATCTCGACGGCCCATGGTGAGACGATTTTCGCGTCGCCCTGCATGCACTCCACGCCTAGCCCGACATAGCGCTCCACGGAATCGTGCGGCTCGATGGCCCGGATCACGCGCTGCACGCGCTCCATGACGTCCGAAAAATCGAATTCGACAGTAGCTTGTTTAAGACCGTAATTCCGGAAATTTTTTATCTGAGAAATTACTCTTGCCGTCTTCAACAGCGCCTTCGAAGGCACGCAGCCGGTGTTCAGGCAGTCGCCGCCCATGCGGTGCTTCTCGACCAGGGTCACCTTCGCCTTGACCGCCGCCCCGATGTACGCCGACACCAGACCCGCCGATCCCGCTCCGATCACCACCAGGTTGCGGTCGAACTTCGCCGGCCGCGGCCAGCGCGCGTAGACGCGACGCGCATTGAGCGCGTCCATGGCGCGCTTGGCAATCAGTGGAAAGAACCCGAGCAGCACGAACGCGGCCAGCAGGCCGGCCGAGATCCGGAACTCGCCCAGCTTGGTCCCGGCGTAGACGTAGACGATGGTGCCGGCGAGCATGCCGAGCTGGCTCACCCAGAAATAGGTCCAGGCGCGGATCGGCGTCAGGCCCATCAGCAGGTTGATCGCGACGAACGGAAACGCGGGCACCAGGCGCAGCGCGAAGAGGTAGAACGCGCCCTCCTTCGCCACGCCCTCGTTGATGGGCTTCAGCCTCTCGCCGAAGCGTGCCTGCACCCAGTCGCGCAGCAGGAAGCGCGAAGCGAGGAAGGCGAGCGTCGCGCCCGCGGTCGATGCGAACGAGACAATGATGGTGCCCCAGAGGAGCCCAAAGATGGCACCTGCGAGCAGCGTCATCACCGCCGCGCCGGGGAGCGATAGTCCAGTTACCGCGACGTAGGCGGCGAAGAACACGAGCCCAGTTCGTGGCGGATTCGCCCGATAGTGCTCCTGAACTCGGGTGAGCAGGCCCTGCAGATTCTCCGGCTTGAGCAGTTCGTAGCCGCCGAACGCGAAGAACGCGACGACGAGCGCGGCAATGGCTGCGGCTGCGGCCAGCCTGGTTCGATTCATATTTAGGGCCTTTCAGTTGACCGTTTGTCGCAACGGTCGCCGCCGGCTTACAGCAGGTTCGTGGCGCGGTGGGACTGCTCGTCGATGAGCTGCAGCAGGCGGCCGCTGGTGGTGCGCAGCCGCTGCGACAGCATGAGGACCAGTTCCATCAGGATCTTCGCGCCCAGCATCGGCTGTTCGACGATGATGCGCGCGAGGTTCTCTCGGTCGAGCACCGCGAGCACGGTCGGTTCGGCGGCGATGCAGGTGGCGAAGCGCGGCTCGCCGTCGATCATGGACATCTCGCCCAGGGTCTTGCCCGCCTCCACCAGCGCGATCAGCTGCGGCGTGTTCCAGCGGTCGCGCTTGTGCACTTCGACCTTGCCCTCGATCAGCATCAGCATGAAGTCGCCGCCGTCGCCCTCGCGGATGATCTCGGTGCCGAGCGGCGCCTGGTACACGTCCATGAAATGCGCCAGCAGCCGCACTTCGGCGGGCGAAAAATTCTCCAGCAAGTCGCACTTCGGGATCAGGGCATGGATCTGCGGCGAAAACTTGGTCGCGTCCCCGAGGTGCTCGAGGTGGGAGAGGTGCGCTGCTTGTTGGGCCATGTGCGCTTCGGATTCTAGCCGATCAACCACAGGACGGTCGCGCCCCAGCCGGCGACAGATGCGGCCAGCAGCGGATCGCGCAGGATTTCCTCGGCCGGGTCGCCGCCGCCGCCGCGCAGGCGCAGCCGGTACAGGTAGCGAGCGGTGCCGAGCAGGACCCAGGGCAAGGTCAGCGCGAAGCTGCCCGTGCCGTGGAGCAGGGCCGTTTCCGCGGCCAGCGTGTACCACGCATAGGTCGCGACCATGCCGGCGGCGCACACCGCGATCGCCTTGTCCAGGAAACCGACGCTGTAGGCCTCGAGCACGGCGCGGTGCCGTCCTGCGTCCTCCACCAGGCGCGCGATTTCCGCCCGCCGCTTGGCGAAGCCAAGGAACAGGGTCAGGAGAAAACCGCAGGCAAGCAGCCACTTCGAGGGCTCGATGCCCACGCCCAGCGTCCCTGCGAGCAGGCGCAGCATGAAGCCGGCCGAAATGGCGGCAACGTCAAGGACCGGGACGTTCTTCAGCCACACGGTGTACGCCGCGCTCAGGCAAAGGTAGCCGGCGACGATTGCCGCCGCCCGCCACCCTGTCCAGGAGGCAATCGACAGCGCCGCGAACGCGGTAATCGCGGACAACGCAAGTGCCTCGGCCTGCGAAACGGCTCCGCGCGCCACCGGGCGCGAGCGCTTGTCCGGATGCTCGCGGTCGCGCTCCGCGTCGCGCGCATCGTTGAACGCGTACACCGCGCCGGAAGCAAGGCAGAAGGCGAGCGTCGTGAGGAACGCCGCCTGCACCATTGCGGGATCGCGCCAGGCGTGGCCAAAGACGAGGCCCACGAGCACGAACGCGTTCTTGATCCACTGCCGCGGGCGCAGGAGCTCGATGAACGCAAAGCTGCGGCTCATCCGGGAAAGTAGCGTTCGAAAAAATAACAGCGGCCGACGGGCAGGGCCACCGGGATCCGGTAGAAACGTTCGCGCACTTGCGCGAGCACACCCGCGCGGTAGGCGGCGTAGTTGAAATCGCGGCCGATCACGGCGTGATAGGTTCCCGCGCCCAGGGCGATTTTCTTCACCTCGATCCCGGCGAAGTAGGGCTGGAAGTCCTGCGGCAGCGGCGGCTCCCGGCGCAGGATGACGAAGTCCTTGCCGGCGAAGTTGCGCCAGTCGCTGTTGATGTCGTCCTGGCGCGCATGGGAAGTTCCCAGGCCGAAGACCGGAACCGCGCGGCGCGAGTGGTAGGCAAGCAGCGCCGCGGAGGCGTAGCTGTCCGTTGCAAGGACCTTGCCGGGAAGTTCCGGCGCGATGGTGCCCAGCAGTTCGGCGATGCGGCCCGGGAACACAAGCCGTCCATGGAACCGCGTGGCTTGCCAGGCATCCAGCGGCAGGGCCGCGATGACGGCGATCGGCATCATGTGCAGCACCGCGAGGAGCGCGAAGGCGCGCACGCTTGCAACCATCCGCCGGCGCTCCAGCGCGAGCGCCAGGCTGAGCACCAGCGCCGGCAGGAAGGACAGCAGCCAGTGCAGTCCAATGCGCTTCACCGGGCTGAGCACG
>CXWL01006260.1_pt1 | contig 26726 bp, 22 predicted proteins | sample 590931 | NCBI WGS metagenome assembly CXWL01 (sample SAMEA3498368, study PRJEB10139) | groundwater metagenome | biome: water well; material: biofilm material | place: Germany | collected 2015-04-27 | reverse complement strand
GCAGCACGCCGGCGGCTCGTATGAGCAGCGCATCGCCGATGGCGGGCAGGAGCGGCCGCAGATGCCCGTAGCCCAGCCCGATATTAATCAAGCCGACGGCCTTGTTGTAAGACGGGGACAGTTCACGGGCCTGGTCGAGCGATTGATCGAGCCAGAGCCGGCTGTCCTGCAGTTGGCCGAGCCGCAACGCCGCGCGCGCGGCGTTGATTCTGCCGGTCAGCGCGACCATCGGCAGCCCGGCGTCCTGCGCAATCGTCGTACTTTCATGAAATGAAGCCAGCGCCTCGGCGTCCTCGTGTCTGAGGGCGTGGAGGATGCCCAGGTCGTTCAACGTGGCGGCGGTGAGTGCGGGTGACGCTTCCCGCCGGGCGAGCGTCAACGCGTCGGTCAGGCGTTCTTCGGCTTCATCGAGTTGCCCGACAGCGAGATACGTGCGACCGAGCTGGGCAACCACGCCCGCTGTGGTCTGCGGATCGCCGCTGTTCTGTGAAAGCACCAGCGCAAGATCAAGCTGGTGCAGCGCCTGCTTGGACTGACCGAGAATCTGCGCCGCCTGTGCGGCGCCGAGAAGGGCCTGGACGTGTTCGCGGGTCGCGCCACGGTCGCCGGCAAGCCCGGCGGCTTCCTTCCAGGTGGTGAGGGCTTGTTCAAACGCACCGCGGCGAAAGGCGTCGGAGGCCTGCGCCAGCAGGGCGTCGAGATTGTCCGGGGTGGTTGCTCCCTGCCCCGCGGTCGTGAGCAGGAGTCCCAGGAGTCCCACGAGCGCCAGGCCGATCCAGCGGCGGATCCCTCGTGCGGCATGTCTAGAGCCGGCCGCTGATGCCGTGAGGGGGAGGATGAGCATGCGTCGAGGGTTCATCGGCCTCGTCCTTATAAGACTTGCATGACAAACTGCAGGTGGATGCCGTGATCCTGCAGGTTGCCGGGCGGATGCGGAACATGATTGAGCGGTTGTCCCCAGTAGAGTTCAAACCGTGCCCGTTCCTGCGGCAGCAGGCTCCAGCGAACGCCGAGTCCCACGCTCGCCAGCGTCTGCGGATCGGGTGTGCCGCCTTTCGCATTCCAGGCGCGGCCCACATCGGCGAATTGCGCAAATTGGAGGCGGGGCTCGCCGGAGGGAAACGCGAGTAGCGGGATGCGGGACTCAATGGAGGCGAGAAACGCATTGTCGCGAATGAGTGTGTTCTCGCGATAGCCGCGGACGCTGAAGCGTCCGCCGACCGGCACCTGTTCCAGCGGGAAGAGGCGGTCGTTGGCGAGCTGCAGGCTCATCTGTCCCAGCAGTTGCACGCCCCCCCAGTCGTCGAGCCGCCGCAATCCCTGCACCTGACCCAACCAGGAGAAGAACTGGCTGTCCGGCAGCGGGCCGGAGTTATTGGTCGCGCCGATCACATCGAGTCCGATGGAGAAGCGGGAGCGGACGGCGATGACCGAGTTCGACGTGCGATGGACATATTCTTGAATGAAGCGGAGCGCGCTGACCGTGTTGACGCCGGTGTCCGATGAGCCGGGAATGAACAGCGAAGGGAGTCCGGCCTGGTCGAACGCGGAGGTGACCTTGTTATAGAGCCGTTCTCCGGTGATCGCGACGGCAAACTCATCGGTGAGCGTCTTGTAGAGCGGCTGGCGGAGCGTGATGCCGAAGATCTCAGCATCGGCCTTCAAGTCGAGAAACCGGAAGCTTTGATCGACCACGAGGAAATCGTTGCGCCGGTAGTAGGCCGACAGGGTCGTATCGTACCGGTTCACCGGAATCGTGTAGGAGGTGTCGATGATCGGATTCACGCCGCGCGACCGGCCGTAGGTAAAGCTGAAGGCATCGCCGTGGCCGGTGACATTTTGGTGGGCGATGGTTGCCAATCCTCGTTCGGCGCCCACGACCGGCGTTTGATGGTTATTGAAATCCAGCCAGGCTTTCCAGGGAGAGGCTTCCTTCACCCGCAGATTCAGGACGCTCTCCCCGCGGCGATCGCCGGGGCGGAGTTCCGCGTTGATGCGCTCGAGGCGCTGGTCCTGCTGGAGCAGTTGCAGCCGTTCCTGCAGCGGCGTGATGGCAAAGGGCGTTTTGACGCCCAGCTCCACCCGGTCGCGCAGGTAGCCGCCACGGAACCAGTCGGTCCCCTCCACATCGATCCGCGCGACCGTGCCTTCGACGATGTGATAGGTGATGACTCCGAGCGTCACGTCCTGATCGGGAATAATCGCGCCAGACGTGATGTAGCCTCGATTGACGTAGAGCAGGGTCAGCGCCAGCCGTAGCCGCTCCAGGTCATCCGTCGTGAGGGTGCGGCCTTTGAACGGCTTCGTGACCTGGTCGATCTCCGCCTCCGTAAAGACGGTGTTGCCGGTCACATGAATGTCGTGTACGAAGACGCGGATCTGTCCCAATTGCCGCTGAACGTCGCTATCCGGCGCCTGTGGCACCGGCGGCAGCACCATGCTCGGCGGGGGAGCCGGCGGCTTGAATTCCTTCTTGAGCGGACCGGGCGGTTCACCGGATCGGCCGGTCGGATCGAAGACCGGCGGAAGGGCTTGGGCCGGGAGTGATGAAGGGGCCAACGTGAGCAGCATGACGAAACCCGCAGAAAGGGCGATGCCTGCGCTCGGCCGCGCAAACGATATGTGAGTCCTCATCCAAGCCTCGACCTTACGCTCGGCATCCAGTCAATCCATTCTCCGCAAAGCGCTGTGTCAGAAAGCCTGCGGGGGTTAACCGACGCAACGAGACCGGGGCATCGGCCGATGCGATCATGGCGCCGACCGGCGGTGACGCGATGGCAAGAGAATCGGTCTCTTCGCCCATGAGCGCGAAGGGACTGGGCGACCAGCCGCCCGGTTCCGCCGGAAGAATATCGCGCCCGGCGACGATCAGGCTGCTGGATCGGCTGTCGGCCAGTGCCGCGCAACGGCCGGTCTGGAGCGATTGCACCTGGCGAAGTGAAGAGGGGAGTGAGGAGATCGTGCCTGCCAGGTTCGAGGTCGGACTCTGGATATTCACCGTGCCGTTCAAGCCGAATTGCGACGAGGCATCCACCAGGCTGCTGGCATCGGCCAGGAAGAGGGGAGTCGTGATGGAAATATTCCCCCCGGAGCCCTGGACGGCTTGGGCGATGATCTGGCTGTTCTGCAAGATGACCACATTCGGATCGATGGTGATATTCCCGCCGCTGCCCGCACCGCCAAGGACGGACGTGCTGATGGAACTATTCACCAGCCGGATACGATCGATGGCTTGAATGTCGATATTCCCGCCGCTGGCCTGCGCCGCTTCCGTCTTCACCGAGCTGTTGCGCATCTCAAATTGCTGGCCGGCATTGATCGCAATGTTCCCCGCGTTGCCAGGTCCTGTGCTGCTGGCGGAAACCGACGCGCCGTCAGAAATGCTCACAGATTGACCGGCAGTGAGAGCGATGTTGCCGCCGGAACCTGAATTCAGTGAGGTGCCGGTGGAACTGCTGAAGATACCAACAGGAGCACCACTTTTTAGCGTCCCTGAGATGGCGATTTGCCCTGATGCATCAATAGAAACACTTCCCCCTTGCCCAGAGCTACTCGTTCCGCTGTTAATGTTAGCCCCGCTGGACATGGTCAAGGAGCCAGTTGTGATCGACACGTGCCCCGCATTTCCGCAAACGCCCGCACAGAACTGTGAGGAGCCGATGGTAGACGTGAAAATCCCGCTCGCGAGCTGATTCCCAAGCCCAAAGATTCCTTCCGACGGTCTACGCGGAAGTTCACCAGATATGGAGATATTCTCCGCATTGATGATTACATCTCCGCCTCGGCCACTACTCCTTGTGGCGGTATTGATTCGAGCCCCATTGGACATGGTGAGGGTTGGGGCCGTGACAAGAATAGATCCTGCCGAGCCGAGAGGGCCGTCTACCCCAAACGAATTGGAAAATATGCCGCTTGGCCTTGTGGGACCCGGTAGGCTTCCAGAGAGTATGACATGATCGGTTGCTGTGACTTGAATCGAACCGGCATTTCCATCCCCCAAGGCGCTCGTAATCAACTGGCTGCCACCGATCAATTCGACGGTCTTTCCTGATACGACGAGGTTGCCGCCTGGTCCTGGCCCAAGAATCACACTTTCAAGCGATCCATTAACCGCCATTAAGCGGTCAGTAGTAAGAGTGACGGCGCCGCTGCTTTCGTAGCCACTTGCAGTAATGCCCCCATCAGTAAGTTGGAGGTCTCGGACTGAAATCGAAATATTGCCGCCTCTTCCTTCTGCGGATTGAGCTTCAATAGTTGCTGTATTCATTGTCAAGGTTTCTGCGGCGATGTTCACATGTCCAGCCGCTCCGGTAGACAGCTCTTCGCCGGTGAAAGGGTCTCCTGTCACGATATAGGTATCATTCAAACTCACATTCTTAGCGGTAATCGTGGCATTTCCACCGGGGCCTGAGCTGGTCGTGCCGCTGTTGATGAAGAAGGCTACACCCACCGGATCGCCGGTGACCTCAAGATCGCCGGTCCGGAGCGTGACATTGCCCGCTTTCCCGGCTCCAGTAGTTTCCGAATGGATGACGCTAAGAATGTCTTCAGTTACTGATTTGACGCGCATGCTCCCAGAGACGAGCCTGATTTCCCCCGCATTGCCGGCTCCGGTTGCTCTAGCAGTGATGGCGGGATTCAAGTCTGCTGTGATCGAAAGGTCATTCGTGACCTGGATGTCCACGGCCAGAGGGGCTCCGTTTCCGTCGACGGTATCAGCGGAAATTGTGGCATTGTCCACAACAAATTGTCCGCTTCGGATGCGGACGGTACCGGCGGCATCACCACTCACGTCAAGTAACGTTCCAGGACCAAGTGTAATCGACCCAATCGTCATGCCCGCGGCAGGCTGAAAATTTGAAACCAAGACTTCTCCGGCTGAGGAGACGCTCACGAGATTGATCTGCCCTTCTGGAGCGGTAATACGCGCCGCTTGAGGCGAATTCACCGTTGCCTCTTCTGGTCCGATGACAATATCTCCTGCGACAAGGTTAAGAGATTGACCCGACGGAACAAATAAGTTGCTGCCTTGAACTGTGATGGTTTCGAAATTGGGGCCAAGGAATCCAAACGCAGCAACGGGGGCCGCACTCAAGAGAGCATCGGCCGGTCCAGCCGCCGCGTTAAACAAGACTCCGTCAGTAAGTCGAAGATTATTCGCTGTTGCAAACGTCACAGATCCGCCGACATTGAGTGTTGCCGTGGGACCCAAAATGATCCCAGCGGGATTTATCAAGAACAGGTTTGCGTTGCCAAAGCTTGCAGTCTGGATAGTGCCGAATATGCTGGAGGGAGTTCCACCTGTGACGCGGCCCAGAATGTTGGAGGTGGCCAGTCCTGAGTTGTTTAAGAAGTTGGCGATATTGCTAGCCGGTACATTGAAGTCGCCAAAACTGTGAAACAAATTGCCTCCGGGCTGTCCATTTGCCCCCAAAGGCCTGTAGCCACCCGTTATGTTGTACTGGGTTTGTCCATTGATGGAGATCGGATCAGAAATCTGCGTGCCGAGCCCAGATGATGTGAGCGGTGCTGCTCCTTGGGCAGTCACCGCCGTTGCAATGTGGACAACAATAATGGCCCCAAGCACTAAGCATCGTGCAAGGAGGCTGAACTCTTGGACGGTGGGGCTGGTTTCATATCTATGCACGAGGAGAGTACTCATTGTCACTACTCTCAATCCGATCCGTAATGGAGATATAGAAGCATCCTCTTTGAACACCCGGTATCTAGATGCTCCTCTTCTTGCAGGCACAAGCGGTCTCATGCTCCGTTAAGGCTGGCATCCGCAGTAGCAATTTCCGCCTTGATAGTGATTTATGCATATTGATCCTCCGCAAGTACCCGGCGCTGCTTTGCATTTTGAGCCAGAACAAGTCTCAGTTGCGGACTCACTCATCCAGCCTCCTCCCTGTTCAGCATCATTCCAGATCGGAGTAAGAGTAGTTACAGAAACTGTTCCTGATATTGACGTAAACCTACAAGTTCCCGGGTCCTCAGGTCCTCCCTTGGGACAAGGGTCTGGGTTCACCTCGACAAAGCGCACATGTTTCCCTCCGTATACATAACCCTTGGGACTGCATCCTTGAACCAGCAGGCTGAAAAACACTCCGAAGATGAGTAAGTAGTGCAATGGCCGGCCTAGTCGTGTGATTGGTTTCATCTCTCCCTCCTTGTAGTTACTGGTTGTATTCCTCCGTCTTACCCGCGCCCATCATGCTCTCAATTTGATATCATCACTCGTTCTGTCCTCGAGAGAGCGTTCCCGGTAAAATCCTCAACCGTGACCGTCACGACGTAGTTGCCATTTGGGTGCCGGGTTGTGTCCCACGCGAATTGTTTGCCAATTGCATCAACTGTGGCCATCCGGATCTCGCACGAACTGGACTCACATGCGACATTCGTCACAATGTAAGAATAATGTTCATCCGTACAGTAGTCGCTCTTGGAATCAAAAAATACCGAGCTGGCTATTTCGTCGTCATCATGCGTTGGGACTCGATCAAAATTCATCGTACTGCTTTTGACCAAGGCATCCGCCGCGTCTCTTATTTCATAGCGCGCTTTCCATACGCCGGTTTTGTAACTGAGGAGCATCATCATTCCAAGACCAGTTTTCACATGGTTTCTATCATTGGCCTCCACAATAATGTCTACAGCGCCGCTGACCGTAGTTGTATTTATGCCGGGGAAGAGACCTGCTGATGGAAATCGGGTGGTCGGGGGATTGGAATCGTTTGTCCAAAAGGTTATGGACTTCAGCTCGAGCGCATTATCAGATTTCATTGGGAATAGACGGCCCGCAGGATCTGTACAGCCTGCATCATCACAGTCCTCAAAATGCAGGTGTGTGTATCCGCACGATGGCCATGGGTATAGCTTGGAAATTTGAGAGCCGGCACGTACCCGGGCATTTGGGTCATCGTTGTTTGTAGTGTAACGGTCATGAGCATCCCTGATGCTTTGGGCGAGGGATTGCCACTCTAAATGGACATAAGCCTGGATGTTCTTAATAGCAGGATCGACTAACAGTTGAATTTGGCACTTATTTGCGCAATAGGAAGTTGAGGTAGGGATTTGTATAGGTATGCCATCGACTTGTGTTAACGCAAATGCATTGGTCGCAGGTACCTGATCCATAATGTCTAGCCCCATATGGAAATAAGGAGAACCCTGACCGCTCTGCTGAAATTCCCCTGCGGTATTGCCAATCCCATGGACTTCCTGAAATGGTTCGAGGGGCCAATTCCCATTGCACCCAAACCGGTCAAAGCAAACAATTTTCAAGGGCCATCTAACCATATCCCTGAAATGTGCCTTTAGGTCCATGTAGCGACCAAAAGCGAGCGCGCTGGCGAGTAACCCTAATGCAATCAGGATTTTTGGCAGTCTTGTATTGAAGATGCCGCTCATATAAACATTCCATGCACTCGCGAGGCGCTTCTTAAGCAATGAAGTAGAGGCTCAGAAACTCGCGCGTTCGAATCGTAAGAAACCGTCCTTGCTGATCCAATTCGACTATGGGAATCCATGCATTGGATTGTTCGTGTCTTGTGCCTTCCTGAAAACGAATGACACCGTCTGCATTCAAGAGAAGCACCCGCCCGAAGGCCGGCTCTGTTCCTCTCAGGCGCGCTTGCTGAGCGCCTATGGCTACCAGCCCTGTATTACTAACGCTGACGGAGTTAATAGTTAACTCCTTTTCCAGAGTGATGTGGCCGACCGGAACTGAACTATCCGCCCGAAATATTAGTAGTGAATTGCTGCTAGACACAGCCGCATACTCTCCGCTTGGGGATATAGCCAGATTTCTAATTGCCTCGTCGATTCTGCTCTTAAGAAAATCAATGCTCCACGAAAGTTTGCCGTCTTCGTAAAGATGGGCAATGCGATTATTGTCCCATTTGACGACGAGGGCACGTCGGGATGCCTGATTGGAACATGAGAAATACTTAATTGATCCAGGGACCGTCCATAAAGATTTCGACGAACCTGGTTCATAGGCTGATAGACCTTGGTCTTTGACGTTTATTAGGTAGGCCTTGCCATCTGGGCTGAATGAAGAGCTGTCCCATGAGACTGGTCTCGTTTTGATCTCACTCACCGCATGTCCTGCGCCGTCAAAAAAACGGTAGATGATATCTTTCGAGGTCAGTCCAACATGTCTTCCAAGAGTATCTATTCCGACAATTGAGAGACCATCAGGCGAAATGTGGTAATGAATGTGACGGGAGTCAACAAGATCGAAAGCGGATTTCTTTGTGCCGTGGACATTTGGCTTTGCCAGATCGCCCACAGTCATGAACGTTAGACGGGCTATCTGGTGATCGTTGTGTGCAAGGATGCCAACGAGAGATGCGAGAACGTGTGTCGCAATTCCGGGTGAAGGTATGATGACGCTGTCGCCACGAGAGTCATTCTCGCCAAGAGCAATCAACGAAACGGTATTGGTAAGTCGAGAGTCGTGATTGTCTCCTATACGAAAGACGCCCTTTGCTGTCGTCGCCAAGACCACAGGGTTGTTATCTTGGGTGGCAAGGGTAGCTTGAATGACCTCGCTTTTGATTGTGTCTTGAAAGGTAAGCTTCCACAATTGTTGGACGAGCCCAGATCTGGGCGAACCTGTCCGATTGGAATTATCAATTGGATCGGCGATAGCAGTTCCAATTACAGAAATTCCGACGAAGATGCCCGTAACTGCGAAACCTACCCTTAAATAAACTCGGAAAGCCGGAAACGTGCCAGGACTCTTTCCCCTACTTGCGTGGTCGGATGTACGGAGGGCGATCTGATCTTGGGGAGGAGAAAAGAACCGATGTGCCCTGCGAATCTGGAACGCCATCCGTGGCATCTCCTTGTCTCGCATTCGACCAAACCGACCGAGGACTTTCGTACCGTTCGGTTGCTGGTACCTTCTAGCTAGGCTTCCCACACAACTTGTGCAATAACCCCTTGGGATAGGGCTGATGGGCCCTGGCTAGGAATATTCTTCTAAGACGGCGTTTCAACGCGGTTTCCCTCACTGCGGTATCAGGAAAATCCTGACCATTACCATCCGCTTCAGATCCGTCCTCTGGCTTCCGATATGGAAGCTATGTCTATTTTTGAGCGCGTGTGTCTTCGGCCTCTTCATCAAGTAATCGTGATCCTTATGGGCCTCTCCATATTTACCGGCTGCCTCCAGCTGGATCGGCGTGATGTGCTGCCTGTCACGGCTCTGGGCTTGGTCTCTTTGCCCGTCGTGATCCCTGTGTCATCAAGGCCCATCACGGAAGATGAAGGGGAGTCGACAAGCTTGCTTCGTTCCGTAACCGGGGCCGCCTGGCACGTATCGTCACTTCGTCTGGTCCAAGATGACGGTGGCTCCATCCTGATCCACTCAGATCGCCATTCCGAGTCTCTGCTCCAGGGGCTTGACCCTTCGCTTGTCCATCCTGCTGTCCGTCCGTTCCTCTTTCCTTCCTGTGAAGTCTCTGTCTTGCCTTAATCTGGTTTGAAGGAGCCGTCTCTCCGGGTATGAATCGAAGAGGCGGCTCCTATGTCCTCGGCATGGAGGCGGCGGCTGCAGCCAGGAGTGGGTTGGATCCGGGCTGCGTGGAGCGATTCGACTCCGCGTATGAGTCGAATGACACTTGGTCGGCTCCATGCTGAGGCGAGGGCTGTTCCAAACGGAGTCATGGTTCGCTGATTCCCCCTTGCTGCTTACGGTGCGCCCTTGCGCGCAGCGTTTGGGCTGTCACGATTTGAGTGCGCTACTCCTGCCAAATCAGCCGCACGACCAGGTAGATGAAGAAGGCCATGAATATGTTGGACAGTAGGATGAGGAGTGTGAAATCCATGACGTGCTCCTTTCTATCCCTTCACGGCCGCTTGGTTTCTTTCAATTTCATTCGCGTCACCGATGACTGAAACATTGTGCAAGGGGTGAACCATCAGTGACGGAATGTCGCTTCCGTCTGAACAAGAGTCGATTGCCCGATTGGCGTGGGATTCGAGGGTAATGTTTTGCTCAGAGGTCCTCTGCCTCACTGATGAGCCATGTGCCAATGAACCCAAAATAATTCAGGCTGAATCGCTTTCGATTCAGTGCCAACGGCACTAGCAGATTCATTGAGGTTTGGTGCCACAGAGCCGAAAGCCTGTGATCCGTTTGCGGCCAAGATCGCAGGATGTGACCGATGCCGGATCAATTGAGCGAGCGCGGCTGGTGGTTGCCGAGCAGATTAGGCCGCGAGGGTTGACTGTGATGGGCGTCGCGGTTCATAGCGCCCGGGTGGGCGAGACGCACCGCACGGCTTGTACGCCTGGTGCGCAGGAGGGACTGGGGCGGACGTTCAATCTCACGGGTCAGTGGTCTTATCGTGATAGTCCTGTACGGTCTCACGCTCTGAGGGGAAGGCCGTTCTTGGATTTGCGGCTGAAGCCTGTGAAGGTCGGTTCTCCGAGTCCTGCCTTGTCCTGAGCGTGAACAGATGGACGGCGGTTCTGACTTTTTGCACAAGGACGTCCCGCGGTACGGGTTTCCGCATCCAGTCGCCCACTCCTTGCTGGATAATTCCTTCAAGGAATTCTGTGTCGTCGGCCCCGCTGCACACGATAATCGGGATGGCCGGGTGATGTTTCTGGAGGTAGGCGATGAGATACATTCCGTTGCCATTGGGCATAGCCAGGTCGCAGATCACGGCGCAGACTTCACTCGCCAGCACCGGCTGGTTCATCAACTGTTTTGCGCTATTGCCGTCCGGAGCCAGCCAGACTTCATAGCCTTGCCGACTGAGTGTCATACGGGTGGCTTCTCGAATGTCGGGATTGTCGTCGACGACCAGGATTGTTCCGTATGTCATGTTGTCCTTCCTCCCTCCTTTGAGTGTGTCAGGCGGCTGACCGCTGGTCGGCTCCACATCGCGCCATCATGGTCCGGTATCTTGTTCATGGGTGGTTGATTTCCCCCAACGGTTTCCATGACATGTTCCGATTCAGCTATTGCTTCCAGATCAAGTTCAGAACAAAGAAGATGAAGATGGCCATGAGAGTGTTGGTGGTGAGTAAGATGAGTCCGAAGTCCATGGCGTTCTCCTTTTTCCTGGAGTGATGCTATGCATTCTGTGCAATGAGCGGGCCAAGTGGATGCCGGACTCGCACGGTCGCCACGGAAGTGAATAAACATCAATACTGGTCAGGCGTTTGTGACTTTGTTGTGCCGGGATCATGATGGACTGTCGGCGCGTAAGGCGGGGTGGATGGAACCCAATATAATTCCCCTTGAATCTAGAGTGATCCACCGTGGACGAGTGCTGAGTCCTGAGTGCTGAGACCGAATAAGTGGCTGAGAGCTGATAGCCGATGATGGAACACTGAGAGCTATTATCCGTGGGATGCAAGAGATGACCCTGCTCTGCAAAGCTGCTATGGTCGGCGTCACTCACTGAAGGGACCGCGGGATGTTGAACGGCAATGACAAGGCAGTGGTGATAACCGGCGCGTCGACCGGGATCGGCGCGGCCTGCGCGTGGCATCTTGACCGGCTCGGCTTTACGGTGTTCGCCGGGGTGCGTCGGATCGAGGATGGTGAACCTCTGAAGGCGCAGGGATCGGTTCGGCTCCGGCCTATTTTGCTGGATGTCACCGATGCGGGCTTGATTGAACAGGCGCGGCGGGTCGTTGCTGAGCTGGTCGGGCCGCGAGGTTTGGCCGGCTTAGTGAACAATGCGGGGATTGCAGTGGCCGGTCCGCTGGAGGCCGTACCGATTGCCGATCTGCGTCGGCAGTTCGAGGTGAATGTGATCGGGCAGGTCGCGGTGACGCAGGCCTTCCTTCCGCTGCTCCGTCAGGGGCGCGGGCGCATCGTGAACATGGGATCGATCGCCGGCCGCGCGGCCATGCCGGTGATGGGACCGTACTCGGCCTCGAAGTTTGCGTTGGAAGCGTTGACGGATGCCTTGCGCCTCGAAGTGCAGCAGTGGGGAATTCATGTCTCTATTGTGGAACCGGGCGCGATTGCGACGCCGATCTGGACGAAGTCCGGTGCAAAGGCCGAAGAATTAGAGACGGTCACGTCGGAAGAATTGAAGACGTTGTATGCCGGAGTGATTGCGGGAGTACGGGCGCGCGTGGCCGAAGCGGCGGCTCGGGCAATTTCCCCCGCTGCCGTCTCGGATGCTGTGGTCCATGCCTTGACGGCTGCCATTCCAAAAACACGCTATCTCGTGGGGCGCGATGCAAAGGTGCGGGCGCTGATGATCAAGCTTCTGCCGGATCGATGGTCGGACCGGCTGATGACCCGGATCTTGAAACTACCTCACTGAAGGCCGGCGGCGGATTTTGTCCGGCCCAATCCTACATCTCCCTTCGAGACGTCGAATGAAAAGCGCAGCTGGACAGCCAGGTATTTCTGGACGAGGCCGGGTTTGTCCAGCGGCTGGTCCTGTTCATGATAGACCGCGAGTTCCGTATCGTGCCAGCGCAGGGCGAGTCCCACGATCCAATCCATTTCCGTCGGCTTGGCCTGGTTGCTGCCGTCCCGATCGGTAAAGAAGTTCACGTCCCCGTACAGCACGACTTTGTTTTTGTAGAGGTCGAGATCGGCGTGGGCGACGTAGCGGAACAGGGCGCGTCCGGTATTGTCGGGCCGCGCAAAGTAATTGCTGTTATGGAAGAGCCAGCCGGCGCCGCCATACATCGTCAGACTCTGATTGGGGAAGAGCGATCGCCACCAGGCCATGTCCTGCGCCGACTGCAGTTTGGCCGTGATCATGCCGTCGGCATAGGCCTGTTTGATGCCCCGGCGGTCGAGTGGCGCATCCCGCTCATATTGGAGACGCCAGGCAAAATGATCGACGACGCCGGTGAAGGCGTAGGTGCTGTCCCATTCACTGAGTTCGATCCAGCCGTTCGTCCGGTCGGAGAAGAAATTCTGGTCGGTGTAGAAGGTCAGGTATTGCTTGTAGAGATCTGTTTCGAGATGGAGCATGTGCCGCATGCCGACGAGGCCGCTGTTGTCCGGTCTGGCGGCGAAGGAAGGGTTTTTCGCAAAGGCTCCGGTGAGCAGATAGCCGGCGAAGAGACTTTCTTCGGACCCGCGGTCCGCATCGTCGGGATCGTCCATCGAGGGCAGGGGTCTGCCGTATTTCTCCAGGGCCAGAGCGCCGGCGGGCAGACCGCACACGAGAAGCGACAGGATGAGCATGCATGAAATGTATCGTCGCAGCGCCATAATGGGGTAGGAGTACCATGATTTTCGGTGTGTGGGTAGGCGCAAACTGAAATGTTGACGAGCGGGCGACGGATCTACTGCGCGCAGGCGTCGAAGATAGCTTCGCAGTCGTTGGAGGCATCCATGCTCGGAGGTGCGAACCGATAGCGTACGTCGGTGACGCGATCGTCCGTCAGAACCACCGTGGCCCAGCAGCCGTGCCGGTTTGTCGACATACTGCCTTTCCCCACCGGCTGGGATTCTTCGAGCACCGGCGCCTCCCGGTAATATTGGAGGAGGACGACGTCGTTGCGGGTTTGCTCCTTCACCGGCTTGCCGGCGCAGACCTGGAGTTCGGCTTTTGATTTGCCGATAACTTTTTGTTGATTCGGGTATTCGCCGACGGTGGCCGCGGTTGCGCACCCGGCGATGGTTATCAGTCCCAGCAGGCCGGAGGCCATCACCAGCAGATGGAACGTGCCGGACTTGATCCGGTGCGATTCTCCCTCGGAGGCTGACGGCTGGTCAGATGGTTTCTGTAACATGGATGGTGGACCGGTCTGGATTTCTGTGCGCGGGTATGGACCAACTAGCCGACCAGGTCGGGATTCAAGCGATTGAGCGGCTTCACCGACAGGGCCTTGATTTCATTGTAGACGATCGAGCGGCCGACCTGGCGCAGACGATTGAAGACGCCTTCGACGATGACCTGGTCGCCTTCATGAATGTCGGCCTGGCCCAGGCTGATCACCTTGAGCGTCCCGGCCTGGTCCTTCAGGAGAAACCCGTAGGCCGGTTGCCCCTGGCGGTTGGTGGCGAGCTGCACGTTGGTCACGGCCCCGCTTACCACGACGTCTTGATGATCGTATTGCTCAGGGTGTGCCAGCAACTCGGCGATTTCAAGCAGGCCCGCCGCCGACGTGACCGGAGGCGCACTGATGGTGCCGATCGTCACGGTTGCCGGCAGCAGCACGGCGAGCAGGATGAAGAAACTGAGACATCTGACAGGTTGTGTAGGCATGGTTGAACCTGATTATACCTGAGCGAACGCAATTCGCAAAATCGCCGGGCTCTACCACTTATCCGAGGCTTTGCCGCTGGCGTCTTCTCCGATAAAGTTGTGCAGAATCTGTTTCTGGAGATCGGTAATCTCGATCTTCGGCTCATCCGGTCCATCCAGGGCGGCGGTTTCCGGCTTCGGACGCGGGGCCGTCCGTTTCAGCAGTTCTTCGTCCAGCGCCTCGGCGCTGGTGTCGGTGTCCTGTTGAATGGACACGAGCCGCTGCAACCCGAATAATGTGCGGGTATTTTCGCTGTGCATCGCATTGGAGCTGGCTCCGTAGACCAGCGAATTCCAGAACTTGACTTCAATCGGTTCAGGCACCGCGCCGACGACATAGGCCGAAAGCTTTTCGATCAAGGCAGACTCGGTTTGCTCCAGGCCGTCGTAGGCGGCGATGGAACGTTCGATCGGAGTTCGGGAGAGGGTCGCCAGCGTATTCTTCCAGAGATCCAGCGGGGGAATACTATTCGGGTTGGCCGGTGTGCCCGACAAGGCGGCTTGGAGTGCCATGAGATATTGCGACAGGAACTTTACTTTCCGGGCGGCCAATGTGCCGGCAGGAATTCCCCAGATATGACCGATCTCATGATCCTGCAACGTAGTCTGGTCGGAGGTCTGCCGCTCGCGTTCCGCCAGGGCGAGCCTGGTTTTAAAACGTTCGGCCATACGCAGGTGCAGTTGCATTTCGATGGCCAGCCGATAGGTCTGATATTCCTCCGCAGAGATATCGTTCTTGTCCCAGCGTTCTTCCAGCACCCGCAGGGCGGGACCTGGGACGGCCACGCGGGCTTGCGTCTTCAGATTGGCGACGGCTTCTGCGGAGATTCCACGCACGGCCAGGAGTGTGGCTGTTCGATCGACTAATTTTTCGGCGGTGGACGCGAGCGTGGCGAGAGCCGTGCACTGGAGCCCGGTGCGTTCGCGCCGGAGTCGGGCGCGCCGACGGTATTCATCCCGCCGGCTGATCATGGCCGAGATCGATTCTTCGGTCATCGTCGTAATGGGTTTCTTGCCGGAGACGCAACGGGGATCGGGGCGGTCCGAGACCATGAACAGGATTTCCTCGTGTGTCACGTCCAGGTGCTGGATCAGGAGCAGCCGGAGCATGATGCGGCCCTGGATCGGCAGGTTTGCGATGACGTCCTGGATCAGCTCAGCGGTGAGGGGAGAGGCCATAGTTGAAGGCATAGCGATGGTGTGTCCTGTCTGCGTAGGTTAGGCGTTCCCGGCTTGCTGTTGGTGTGTCTCCAAATAGAGCGCAACGTATTCGCGAACCTCCTGCACGCTGCCGTTAATGAACATCTCCCGCGGAATTTCGATGCGGACCAGTTTGGATGGATCGATGCCGCGATCTTTGGCGTAGTGCTCGTCGATATACAGACTCACAGATCCGTCAGGGAATCTGAGCGCATAGAGGGCAGTGGTATCAGCCATGATCCTACCTGAATTGGATGAAGAAAGAGGACCTAGTAGAGGTAACACATGCGCGAATTGGCTGTCAAAGTGGAGACACGGCTCCTGCGGCCTGGTTTCTTGTCCCGGCGCCGGTTTGCTGTGGTGTCAGGATGACAAAATAGAACGGCCCTCGACTAAAAAGTCGAGGGCCGTTTGGAAAGGCATGAACGGGCGCTTAGCCGCCGAGCGTGTCGAGCGTCTCTTTCACGGTTTTGCGGATACAGGTGAAGATCGGTGTATCGCGCAATGTGTAGCGGGATCCTTCGGTCTCGCGCAAGGCCATCACGAGATCGAGGAAGTCTTCCGGCTTATCGCTTTCAAATGCCACGACCCATTCCTGGTCATCGAGACCGAACGAGTAGGTGGTGTTCAATTTCACGGACGGGAAGCGATGGCCGACTTCAATGTGTTCGTCCATCATGCCCTGGCGGGCCGCCTTCGTCAGCAGGAACCACTCGCGGGTCTTGAGGAAGGGATACACGAAAATGTACTTGCCCTTGCCGGGGACCACGGTCAGGCGCTTGCTCTCCTGTCCTTCATGGGTATGATGGTCCACATAGATCGAACGCTTAGTCATGGCCAGGTAGGAGTAGGGGGTCGTGATGTACTGGCCAAGGCCCGACGCGAGAATCTTTGTGGTCATTTCCTGAAACAGTTCCAACTCGTAGCTGATGCGCCAGAGCATGATGTCGCAATCGCCGCGGATGCCCACCGCGGAGTAGGCGACGACGAGCACACGGCCGGCATATTCTTCCACGGCTTTGAGAAATTCCTGCTTTCCCTTGGCGCGCTCGGCTTCGGGAAGACGGCGCCAGGCCGGATCGACTTTATAGAATGTGAAATTGACGAATTGTCTCTTCGGTGGTTGTGCTGGTGCGGTTTGTTCGGGACTCGACATCGGAACTCCTCCGTATAACTTCTTGAAAAGGCAGGTATGTAAAGAGCCGTTTCTTTAGCACTTCGCCTTTTGTTTTGTCAACGGGCGTGACCCCGTCGCGCGGTTCGTTGACAGTGGAAAAACGATCTGTTACGGCTTCTTGTCATGAAGAGAATCCCTATGAACCGGTTGGCGATCGGCGTGACGATGCTCACGGTTTTCACCGTGATTCCTGTCATGGCGATTGAAAGCCGGCCAAGCCCCGAACAGATTCAGGCCGCGCTCAATGCAGGCCTGGCTGCAGCAAAGGATGGGCGCGCGCCGGATTCGTTTTATATGCGGTTCGGCGCCCCGGATGAGCTGCATCCAAGCGGGTTTCTTATTACCAAGCTCGGGGCGCTTTCCGTGATGGCGACGCACATGGCCCTTCGAGGGCTGCAGCCTGCCGAGGCTGATATCGCGCAAGTCGTGGCGACCAAGACGATACTGGTCAGTACCGTGATCTTCGGGGACGTGCCGACCTTTGCCCAGGAGAGTTATATGGTATTCGATCAAGCGGGCCGTACGATCAAGCCGGTCACGGTGCGATTTGACGGGCAGGCGAGTCGCAGCGCCGCCTGGCCGGAACGCCCTCGTTTCAAGGCGAAAGTCGTGGGGTCGTTCGACTACAGCGATTTCGATCCGCGGGTGAAGACGACGATCACGGTGTTTCCCGCGTCCGGCGGCGCGGAGAGTTTCGTCCTCGACTTCGCTGAAATTCCGTAACAGGATAAACCATCTATGCGTGCTTTCCAGTCTGCCCATCGTTCGGTGATTGCTGAAACGATTGCCATCGGGTCTGAACTGTTGGTCGGCGGACGTTCCGACAGTAATTCGCTTTTTATTACGGAGGTGTTGGGACGCCTCGGGATCGAGGTCCGGTTTAAATCAATCGTCGGGGACGATGAGGCTGACATGGTGCAGGTGCTCAAGACTGCCGTGAGTCGCGCCGGAATCGTCATCATGACCGGAGGGCTCGGGCCGACGGTGGACGATTGCACGAGAGAAGCCGTGGCGAAGGCGACCGGGCGGCGACTGGCTCGTCGGAAAGCGGCGCTCGACGGGATGACGGCGCGTCTGGCTCAGTGGGGACGGCAGCCGAACAAAGGGCAGCTGCGGCAGGCGACGATCCCGGCCGGCGCGACCGTGGTGGCGAATCCGGTCGGTTCCGCGCCGGGCTTCCTGCTGGAGTGGAGAGGGGCGACGATCGTCTCGCTTCCCGGCGTGCCACGCGAGATGGAAGCGATGATGACGGAGTCGGTCATTCCTCTTCTGGCAGATCAACTCGCCCGCTCGAAACAGGCCCCTCCGCAGCCGATTATTCGACAAACTTTTCACACCTGGGGCCTGCCGGAGGCGGAGGTCGATGCCAAGCTGCTGGGACTGATGCCAAAGGGAGCGCCCGTCGACCTGGGTTTGCTGGCCTCGCCCATGGGTGTGCTGGTGTCGTTGACGACGAAGTCCGGCGGTCTGCGGCCGGTCTCTGAGGATCAGTTGTCGTCCCTGGCGCAGGAGGTCCGTACCAGGTTGAAGGACTGTCTTTTTGCCGAAGGCCGCGAGACGATGGAGGAGGTGGTCGGGCGGTCGCTGCTTGAGCAGCGGCGGACTGTGGCTCTGGCCGAATCCTGCACCGGCGGTTTGATCGGTCATCGCCTGACGCAGGTGCCGGGTTCGTCGGCCTACGTTGATCGGGGAGTGATTTGTTACAGCAATCAGTCGAAGATCGACATGCTGGGGGTTCCGGCGGATTTGATTGCGAAACATGGCGCGGTCAGTCAGGAAGTGGCGGCAGCGATGGCCAAGGGGATTCGTGAGCGGGCCGGGGTGTCCGTCGGGCTGAGTGTCACGGGCATTGCCGGACCGGGTGGGGCCACCGCAACGAAGCCGGTCGGATTGGTCTATGTCGGACTCAATGGCGGGACGGGGAGTGCGATCACAAGGGAGTTTCGTTTTCATGGTGATCGATCGGTCATCAAGCAACGGTCGTCGCAGGCGGCACTCAATCTCCTGCGCCTGTGGTTGATCGATCGGGGCCGGACATGATTCGCGCCTTTCTGGCCGTCGAATTGTCCGAGGACGTTCGAGCCCAGATCACGCGGATTCAACAGGATCTGAAATCACAGTTCACGCGCGAGATGCCGCGAGCAGTCCACATCTCGTGGGTGCACCCGGCCTCGATCCATCTCACGATCAAGTTTCTTGGCGATACCGACGAGCAGATCATTGAACCGTTACGCGAGGCACTCGCGGGGGTCTTCAAGGATCAGCGTGCGATTCCCATTCCCCTCGAACGGCTGGGAGCTTTTCCTTCTTTGCGCGCTCCCCGCGTCTTGTGGGTGGGTGCTGTGGAACGGTGGGAGCAGGGCGAGGAGGCCAAGCGGCTGGCTGAGTGGCATGCGGCGGTCGAAGCTTGCTGCGATTCTTTGGGTTTTGCGCCGGACAGCAGACCGTTGAGCCCGCATTTGACGCTGGCACGGATCAAAGCGGGAGGGCGTGAGTTTGGTCAGGTCTTAGCTTCGAGCAAGACGTTAGATCGTCCGTTGTCATTGGGTGCTCTGGCGGTGGAATCGATCGCTCTGATGAAGAGCGACTTGAGACCGACCGGTTCGGTCTATACGAAGCTATGGCAAGTGAGGCTGACCGGCTAATCGCCCGGGGTGGTGCCTGACGATGTCCGGCAGACCTCGTGTGATACTTCTTGAAGTGCTGCTGTCATGTTACGAAATGTGCGATCGAGGTTGGCCATCACCTCAGGCACATCCTTTCCCCAAGCCCAAAACGACAACATGAGCTGCTGACCCCGCTGTTGTTCCGGCGGCCCCGGCAGAGTCCGATATCTGACCGACGTGATGGTGGCGCCGGCGGCACCCCATTCAAATGCCGGATCGATTCCTCTCACGGCGTGAGCGGTGGCGTTCGCCAACCAGCGCATCTGCTCCAGGGATGTATTCAATGCCAGGTCGCGGTAGAGAATCATCAGGCGGCCGGAACATTGCAGGCGCTTGGAGAGCTCTGTGCTTGTATCGGCGGTCGCGCCGCTGAAGGCACAGTCATTAGATTCAAGGGCGGATTTTGGTCCGTTGAGCCATTCAAGGAGCCGATAAAAGGTTTCCGTTGCAGAGTAGGCCCCCCACTCCTGCAGATCCTCGATCGACGACCGGATGAGTTCAGGCCTCGCACGAAAATCATAATACTTATGAGCAGGATTGGATTCACCGTCGGTCCAAGGATGGGTCCGAGGGCGCAATGAGTCGGGGTCGTTGTGTTCGTACACCTGCATCATTGTTCCCCGCGTGGCAGGCTCGACTTTAGGTACGTGCAGCATAGCAAGTTATCCATCCATCATGTGCGGATTCATTTGTGGGTCTCTCTCGTCAGGATCATTGGCAGTCGAATGGAGGGATTTTGCGTATGGTCACTGCTCGACGGACCACCATTCCGCTCTAGGTTTCCTTTTCTCGCTTGGGTATAATCCCCGTTCCTGATTCCTTCTAATCCTGTAGGAGAAACTCATGTCAGAGAAAGACGACAAAAAGCGCGCGTTAGAGTTGGCCCTCTCGCAGATCGAGAAGCAGTACGGGAAGGGCGCCATCATGAAGCTCGGGACGGATGAACGTCCCGCCGATGTCCCGGCCATCTCCACCGGATCGTTGGGGCTCGATATCGCCCTTGGGGTCGGGGGCTTGCCGCGCGGACGGGTCATTGAGATCTTCGGACCGGAGTCATCGGGGAAGACGACGATGACGCTCCATTGTATCGCTGAAGTCCAGAAGACCGGCGGCGTGGCGGCGTTTATCGATGCGGAACATGCCCTGGATTTGACCTATGCCCAAAAGCTCGGGGTGCAGGCGGACGAGTTGCTGGTGTCCCAGCCGGATACCGGCGAGCAGGCCTTGGAAATCGCCGAGACGCTGGTCCGCAGCGGAGCGATCGATCTGATCGTGGTGGACTCGGTCGCAGCGCTCACGCCGCGGGCTGAAATCGAAGGCGAGATGGGCGATTCGCATATGGGTTTACAGGCCCGGCTCATGTCGCAGGCGTTGCGCAAGCTGACCGCGGCTATTTCCAAGTCTCAGACGACATTGATTTTCATCAACCAGATCCGGATGAAGATCGGGGTGATGTTCGGCAATCCCGAAACCACGACCGGCGGCAATGCGTTGAAGTTCTATTCGTCGGTTCGTCTGGATATCCGTCGCATCGAGTCCGTGAAAGAAGGCCAGGATGTGATGGGAAACCGGGTGCGGGTGAAGGTCGTCAAGAACAAGATGGCGCCGCCGTTCCGCCAGGCGGAGTTCGACATCATGTTTGCTGAAGGTATTTCCAAGACCGGTGAACTGGTTGATATCGGGGTGGAGAAGAAGATTATCGATAAGTCCGGGGCCTGGTATTCCTATAAAGGTGAACGGGTCGGACAGGGTCGCGATGCGGCGCGAGACTTTCTCAAGAATAATCCAGCCGTAGCCTTGGAAGTTGAAGCCAAGCTCCGTGAATTGGCCGGGGTGCCTGCCCGCAATGCGAAGAGGCCGGAGCCCAAAGAAGAGAAGCCTGCGGTCAAGACGGAGAAGGGTGAGGAGAAGCGGGCTCATAAGTAGGCGACAGATCTGTGAGTGCGAAAGAACGGCTGGCGCCATCGTCTCCTGAAGAGTGGATGCACGTTGCCGTGCGGTATCTGGCTCGCTGGGATCGGACGGTGGCCCAGGTCGAGCAGTTTTTGCTGAGCAAAGGGGCATCGGCTGCACAGGCGAAACAGACGATCAGCCGGTTGTCCGATCTCCGGTATCTCGATGATCGTGCCTATGCCGGGCGGTGGATTGAGAGCCGGCTCATCCGCCAGCCGATGGGGCGTGAGCGGCTGTTAGCCGAGTTGCAGGGCAAAGGGATCGGGGAAGCTGTCGCTGGAGAGGCCGTCCAAGAGGCCCTTTGTGAGATTGATGAAGAAGCCCTTGCCCGACGGGCGCTCAATGCCTGGCAGCGCAAGGGGCATCGAGTGACCGCCTTGCAGGCAGTCCGCCTCCTACGTCAGTGGGGTTTCGAAGAAGAGACGATCGAGCGTACTATACAGGCTCGCTTTGGACATGAAGGACTTGAGTCATGAAGAATAGTGCGCGCGAGCTTCGCCAGGCATTTATCCGGTACTTCGAACAGCAGGGGCACCAGGCGGTGCCGAGCTCGGCCTTGATCCCCCAGGCCGATCCGACCCTGCTGTTTACAAACGCCGGGATGAATCAATTCAAGCGGGTGTTTCTTGGCGAGGAATCACGCGCGTACAAGCGCGCCGTGACGGTCCAAAAGTGCCTGCGGGCCGGCGGGAAGCACAACGATCTGGAGAACGTCGGCTACACCCGGCGCCATCACACCTTCTTCGAGATGCTGGGGAACTTCTCGTTCGGGGACTATTTCAAAGAAGACGCTATCCTCTTCGGCTGGGAGTTTCTGACGAAGACCGTCGGTCTCGACAAGAGCCGGATGTGGGTGACGATCTTCCGCGAGGACGACGAAGCCGATCAGCTCTGGAAGAAGATCGGCGTGTCACCCTCACGCATCGTCCGGTGCGGTGAAAAAGACAATTTCTGGCAGATGGCCGATACGGGCCCCTGCGGACCCTGTTCGGAACTCCATTTCGACCAAGGACCGTCGGTGCCGGGCGACGATACGCCGAACGGCGAGGGCGACCGGGTCATCGAGATCTGGAATCTCGTCTTCATGCAGTACAACCGGGATGCGTCGGGAAAGCTCAACCCGTTGCCGAAGCCCAGCATCGATACCGGGATGGGGCTGGAGCGGCTGACGGCGGTTGCACAGGGAGTCTTGAGCAACTACGACAGCGATCTGTTCATGCCGTTGCTAACGGCCGTCGCGAAGCGGGCCGGTCCTTTGGGAAGAGATGCGGCGGATGGATACTTAGAAGGACAGGGATCCACGATGTCCCTTCGCGTCATCGCAGACCATCTTCGCGCAATTACTTTCTTAATTGCAGATGGAGTACTGCCGTCAAACGAAGGTCGCGGGTATGTTCTCAGACGAATCCTGCGTCGGGCTGCGAGGCATGGTCGGTTACTCGACATTCGAGAGCCATTTCTGCATGAGCTGACCGCCACGGTGGTCGAGCAAATGGCCGAGGCTTATTCTGAAGTGAAGGCGGCGGCCGGGACGATCGCGGAAGCCACGCGCGGTGAAGAAGAACGATTTATCGCCACCCTCGATCAGGGCCTGCCGATTCTCAACGATATGATCGAGAAGGCCCGTTCATCTAGTAAGACGGTATTGGCCGGAACGGATATCTTCAAACTCTATGACACCTATGGGTTTCCGATGGACCTCATTCAGGAGGCCTGTCGCGAACAGAACATGACGGTCGATGAAAAGGGCTTCGATCAGGCGATTGAGGAACAGCGGAACCGCGCGCGCAAGACCGGCGGGTTTGAACAGGAAACGGCCAGACCGGCGGTGTCGGAGTTGGCCGGGCGTCTGGGCGCAACGAAGTTCGTCGGCTATGACCGGCTGGATACCGATGCAGTGCTGCAGGCGATCCTCAAGTCGGACCGGATGGTCAAGGAAGCGGCCGAGGGCGATGAAGTTGAAGTGGCGCTCGATGTCACGCCGTTCTACGCCGAGGGCGGCGGTCAGATGGGCGATCAGGGTCTGTTGGTCGGTCCGGAAGGCCGGTTGGAGATCAAGGAGACCACGAGGCCTGCGCCGACCCTGATTCTGCACAAGGGGATCGTGACCAAGGGACGGATCAGGGAAGGTGAGCAGCTGCGGATGTCGGTCAACGCAACGACCCGTCAGGATGCGGCAAGGAATCACACGGCGACGCACTTGGTGCATGCGGCGTTGCGGGACATGCTGGGTCCTCATGTGAAGCAGTACGGATCGTTGGTCGGGCCGAACCGGCTGCGGTTCGACTTCGCGCATTTCCGCCCGCTCTCGACCCGCGATATCGACGAAATCGAGACGGTGGTAAACAACGAGATTCGCAAAAATGAAACGGTCGCGACCGAAGTGATGAGCATTCAGGATGCGGTCGCCAAGGGCGCCCTGGCGTTCTTCGGCGATAAATACGGCGAGCAGGTGCGGGTGGTCTCGGTCGAATCGTTCAGCAAGGAACTCTGCGGCGGCACGCATTGCCGGCACACCGGCGAGATCGGGCTGTTCCGCATCGTATCGGAGACCGGTGTCGCGGCCGGTGTGCGGCGCATCGAAGCCCAGACCGGCAGCGGGGCCTTTGCGCTGTTGAAGAAGGCCGAAGGGGAGATGCGGGAATTGTCCGATCTGCTCAAGGTCGGCCCGTCTGAACTGGTAAGCAAGACGCGTAAGGTGCTGACGCAACTGAAGGACAAAGAGCGTGAACTGGAAGAGTTGAAATTGAAGATGGCCAGCGGGTCGGCGGTCGCATCAAGCGCGAAGACCGTGGCCGGCGTGCCGGTGCATGTGCAGCGGACCGACGGGTTGGATGTGAACGGCATGCGGGCGCTGGCCGATCAATTGCGGGATAAGATGAAGAGCGGCGTCGTCGCGCTCGGCGCCGCGACCGAAGACGGCAAAGTCGCGCTCTTAGTCGTGGTCACGAAAGATCTGATCGGCAAGCTCAAAGCCGGAGATTTGATTAAGGTCCTGGCCGCGGAAGTCGGGGGCACGGGTGGCGGGCGCCCCGAGATGGCCCAGGCCGGTGGCAAGGATGTGTCCCGTCTCGACGCCGCGCTGGAAAAGGTCTTTGGTCTGGTCGAATCTGCCCTTCAGCGGTAAACTCATGCCTAGCCGTATTCTTGCACTGGATCACGGCACCAAGCGGATCGGCGTCGCTTTGAGCGATGAGCTGGGCTGGACCGCGCAGCCGTTAGAAACCTACGAGCGGCAGACGCTGGATCTGGACATCGCCCATATTCTGGATCTGGTTAAGAACCACGAAGTCGGGAAGGTGTTGTTGGGATTGCCGCTGCGGTTGAACGGCGAAGAGGGCCTGGCGGTGCAGGCGGTGCATCAGTTTCTCGAGCGGCTCGCCGACGCGTTGCCGGTTCCGGTGGTCACGTGGGACGAGCGGCTGACTACGAAGGATGCCGAACAGCTGCTCATCGCCGCCGATGTCGGCTGGAAGAAACGCAAAGGGATGGTCGACCGGATCGCCGCCGCCATTCTCTTACAAAGTTATCTGGAGGCTCAGTCACCCTCTCCGGTTCAAGGTCATCCGGCGGAAACCGAAGAAGGTCTGGAGCCGGGCAACAGGCACCACGAAACAGCCGGACGTCCCTATGAAGCTGCGCGTGATTCTCATCGTGCTCGTCCTCGCCGTCGCACTCGCCGGGGTGGCCGCCTATCAGATGATGAAATGGGCTGAAGCCCCGGTCGTCACTGAAGCCGAGCATCCTCCCTCCAAAGTCGTCGTCATCGCCGACGGTTCCACCTTCCAGCATGTCGCGGGTCTGCTTGAGCGCGAACGGCTCATCAAGAGTCGCTCGGCGTTTGTTCTGCTCGGCAAGGCTCTTGAAGTAGACCGGAAGATTCGTCCCGGTGAATATGAACTGAATCCGGCGATGCCTCCGGCCGACATTCTCTCCAAACTCCTTGCCGGGCGGGTGGTTCTGCACGCGGTCACGATCCCCGAGGGCTATACGATGGTGCAGATCGCCGACGTGTTGGCGCAGCATCAGATCACGGATCGCACCGAGTTCCTGCGTCTCGTCAAGGATAAGAGCTTCATCAAGACGCTCGGGATTTCAGCAGAGACGCTGGAAGGCTATCTCTACCCCGATACCTATCGATTCCCCAAGCCGGTGTCGGCCAAAGACGTGATCAGGACGATGGTGGAGCAGCTCAATCAGGTGGTTACACCGGAATGGCAGGCACGAGCGAAGGATATTCATCTCACGCTCCATCAAGTCTTGACGCTGGCCTCGGTCATTGAAAAGGAAACGGGTTCGGGGGAGGAGCGGCCGCAAATCTCGTCGGTGTTTCACAACCGGTTGCAGAAGAAGATCCCGCTCCAGAGCGACCCGACCGTGATTTATGGTTTGCCGAACTTCGACGGCAACCTCCATAAAAAGGATCTCTCGCACCCCAGTCCCTATAACACCTATCGGTGGGCCGGCCTGCCGCCGGGGCCGATCGCCAGCCCGGGGGCGCAGGCCATCAGGGCCACGCTGTTTCCAGCTGTTTCACCGTACCTGTACTTCGTGTCGAAGAATGACGGGACGCATCAATTTTCTGCCACGCTGGTGGAACACAATAAAGCCGTCGAAAAGTACCAAAAGCAGTATTTCTCCCGCGCCCATCGTGGCAAAACGTAGAAGGAGTGTCCGCTGTCATGACTCAATGGAATCTTCCCGCGTTACTCGATCATACAGTCTTGCGGCCTGAAGCCACCAAGGCCGATGTGCTGCGGCTCTGCCGGGAGGCCAAAGACCTGGGCTTCGTTGTCATCTTCGTGCCGCCTTGCTATGTGGATGAAGCGGTGGCTGCCACGGCAGGGTCGGCCGTGCGGGTCGGCATTCCAATCGGTTTTCCCCTCGGGGGCCATACCACGAAGTCGAAGGTGGCCGAAGCTACGGAAGCTGTCTCTCGGGGTGCGCAGATTCTGGATATGGTGATCAACGTCAGCCGTCTGAAATCCGGCGATCAGGCCTATGTCAGGCAGGACATTGCAGAAGTGGTGACGGCCACGCCGTCGGCCGAACACAAAGTGATTCTGGAGACCTGCCTGCTGACACAGCAGGAGAAGATCACCGCCTGTCATCTGGTGGTCGAAGCTGGGGCCGATTATGTGAAGACCTCGACCGGATTTTCAACTGCCGGGGCTACGGTCGAAGATGTCCGGTTGATGAAACAGACGGTGGCAGGCAAGGCCAAGGTGAAAGCGTCCGGCGGAATCAGAGACTGGAAGACGACACTGACCATGCTGGAAGCCGGGGCCGACCGGATCGGCACGAGCGCGAGTCTGAAGATTCTTGAGGAGTGGCGCAACGCGTGAGCGGCATGACGCCGGGGTGCCGGATTCCTTTCCGCGCATCTCTCTCTCCAATCACATCTGAATGTCTATGCGGTATCCGGTGAGTTTGCTATAGTGCGCACATGATAAATCGAGTCATACTTTTGGTCATTGACGG
>CXWL01110351.1_pt1 | contig 26746 bp, 22 predicted proteins | sample 590931 | NCBI WGS metagenome assembly CXWL01 (sample SAMEA3498368, study PRJEB10139) | groundwater metagenome | biome: water well; material: biofilm material | place: Germany | collected 2015-04-27 | reverse complement strand
GCCGTGCTCATCGCGTAACGGAACGGCATTCCCAAAGAGATAGCGTACTGTACCGTTCTGGTGCACATGCTTGAACTCATAATCGCGAATCTCCTTGCCGTCGGCTGCCTGCTGCAACGCGGCCTGGCGGATTGCGCCGCCTGTCTGGCGCCTGTCGGCGCTGGGTTCGGCGTCCCCGGCAGCGCCTGTGTCGCCGGCGCCAAACCAGCGATCATACAATTCATTGCCTCTGACCTCGGTGAGCAGGCGGTCGTGACCGATGCAAATCGCGGCAGGCACCGCAAACAATAGCTTGCTCAGCTCTTGCGAACGCGCGCGCTCGCGCTGTTCGCTCGCATGCAATTCCCGTTCGGTGCGCATTCGATCGGTGATGTCGCGCATGATCGCCAGATAGTAAGTGTCCGGACCAACGTCGAAGTGGGAGATCGACGCCTCGGCGGGAAACTCCGTGCCATCGGCGCGGATGGCCGTTACCGATCCCAGACTTCCCATGCGACGCGAGGTGGCGCCGGAGTCGCCGAACGCGCGAATGTGGGCGTCGTGCCCAGCGCGAAAGCGCTGCGGCAACAACTTGGCAAGCGGACTGCCGAGAATGTCGGCGCGTGCATAGCCGAACATTTTTTCTGCCGCCGGGTTGAAAACGATGATGCTTTGCGTGTCGTCGAGCATGACGATCGCATCCATCGCGGAATCGATCAGGCCGTTAGCCTGGGCCTGTTTGACTTCCTTGAGATGCTCTGCGTCCAGCCGCAAGTCGTCACTGCGGCGCAGGGCTTCGGCGTCGCGCCACGTAAACAGCGCGAAAAGGATCACGTAGGCAACCGAGGTCAGGGCAACGCCGAGGCTTGAGTCATAGAATGCCCGCCGTTCGCCTTCGATCCGCAGCCAGCCGACCAACAACGGGGTGGCAACGGCAAGCGGAAGCAGGCGTCGCGCCAGCGTCCCGCCGACCGTGCCGCTGACCAGGATGGCGACCACGCCATGGGCAGGGCGGACCAGGAGAATACCTATACCGACAAGCAAGGTACCAATTGCCGTATGCAGCGCCACCGAGGAGAAGAATGCGCCGTAGTAAATCTCGCTTACGTCGTAGGTGTAGCCCAGGATTGCCAGGCTCGCGACGCCGATGGCAAGCAGTGCCAGCAGTTGCGACAGCCAGCGCGCCCTGGTATCGAGGATGGCAAGCGCGGCGCCTGCCAGCAGAAAATTCGTTGCGGCCGCGATCGCCATCCTGCCGGGAACAGGCATGTGATCGGGCAGCACTGAACCGACGTGGAAAAGCTGGTCGATCCGGAATTCTAGTCCGAGGGAATATTCGAGCAGCGTGGTGAGCGCGATCCCAGACAGGATGCTTGCCGAAACGACCTGGACAGTGTGCCAGCGGCGATCTGCGCGCGATCTCCCGGCGGCAAACAAGGCGGTTCCGGCCAGGATAAGGCAGAGCGCAGCAATCGGCCGCATCGCAGGCCAGTCGGGGCGCAGCTTGGTCAGCGTGACGATGCCCGTCACCCATCCGAGCAGAACCGCCAATCCCAGCGCGATGGCAAGCTGGCCGCAACGCTTGCCAGCCAGTTCAAAGCGTGCGATCAGCGCCGTATCAGCGTGCCTGGTGTGCTGCAAGACACTGTCCATGCCGTTCCCGTTCTCTTCAGGTATCGCGAACGTCCCGGGCAACGCTAAGCGTTGGTGGGTAGCTTGCGTCCGCGTCGTTGTACACGATGGAAGAGTACCCGGACGACTGTCGTCGATGGGACACGATGATTCGCGAAGAACTCCCTGGCAGCGTTCCAGTTTCCCGTATCGTAGGCTGCGATACCGACATCGACTAACTTCGTGAAGGCGGCGTTCTGGCGGCGTTCACGATCAGGACGGCTGCCCGCGATTGAAGAAAATGGAGCAGGGGTTCCTCGTAGTGTTATCACTGGTGCCATAAGTTTCCTTTCGCGCAGAAATTATGTCTTGTGCGTCAGTTAGAACGTTGCCGTAGGCAACGCAAATACCAATTTTGCGATTAGTACATTCAATAATCCGTCAATGCGAGCGCAGACAATAATTCCTAAAAGAATTTCAGGACAGGCGGTCCATCGGCAGTTTCGCTATGAGAAGCGAGACTCGGGATCGACTAAACGGATTGGTCTTGCAAGGTATCGAATGCCTCCATCGGGCCAAGGCGACAGACAAGCGTCGGGATACCACTGGCGGATCAAAGGTATTGATATAGCAACTAAATGAAATATACCAGCAATCCTCTACCATTGCTTCGCGTATTTGTCACGGTGGTCAAGGCATGTGGCTTTTCTTAGCTTAGGTCATGTGGCTGGCCGGTGGCCCCGTGTTGCCGTGGCGACACTGCGTCCCGTTCCGCAAGCTTCCTTCGACCGTGCAGGAGTGCGAGCGGATGGCGACGAATGTCGCGCCGTCCGCGCGCGGCAACACAGTTGGCGCGTGCTCAGGCCCTGTGAAAAACGGGAGGCGGTGGTACAGTCGGTGTTGCGAAACCAACACGGCACCCGACAAGAACATGCATTCAATCAAGCCAGATCCACAGGCGCCGTTTTTCATCGTCTTGAATGCTGGCTCCGGATCAACCGAAACAGCGGTGCGGCGGTCGGTGATTGAGGAGGTCTTGACCAGGGCGGGACGGCGCTTCGAACTGGCCCTCGTCGACGACCCGGAAAACATCGCGGACATCGCCGCGCACACGGCAGCCAGGGCCAAGGCGGCAGGCGGCATCCTGGTCGCCGCGGGCGGTGACGGCACCATCAATGCAGTCGCCCGCGAGGCGGTCGGCCAGGGTTGCCTGTTCGGGGTCCTGCCGCAGGGTACCTTCAACTATTTCGGCCGCACCCACCACATCCCCGAAGACCTTGGCGACGCCGTCCGCGCGATGCTCGAGGCGCATGTCCAGCCGGTGCAGGTAGGCGCCGTGAACGAGCGCATCTTCCTCGTCAATGCCAGCATTGGCCTGTACCCGCGCATGCTCGAAGAACGCGAAATCGACAAGCGGCATTTTGGGCGCAGCCGTCTCGTGGCCTTCCTGTCCGGGCTGAAAACGTTTTTCAGTCCGCACCGCCGCTTGCGCATCACACTTGAGCTTGACGGCAAGCAGCATGCCTTGCGCACCTCAACGCTGTTTGTCGGTAACAACCGCCTGCAGATGGAGCAGGTGGGGATCGCACCCTTGTCCGATGCAGTCGAGGACGGGAAACTGGCCGCCATCGCGCCAAAGTCGGTCGGCAAGCTCGGGATGCTCGGGCTGATGCTGCGCGCGATGGCGGGACGGCTGGGCGAGGCCGACAACCTCGTCACTTTCAGCTTCAAGCGCATGACCGTCAAGCCGCGCAAGTTTTATGGCAAGCGGCGGGTCAAGGTTGCGACCGACGGCGAGGTCACGCAAATGAGCACGCCGCTGGAGTTCAAGGTGCTGGAAGGTCAGCTGCTGCTGCTCAAGCCGACCGCTGTTGGAGAATCGCAAGCGTCCGCCCCAGACGAACCCCGGCTGCCGGTCCAAAGCGGGGCCTGATTGCCGGCCAGGGGCGCAAGCGCGTAGTACATCGCGGAGAACGCGTACTTTGTCCCTTGTTGCGACCCGATCAAGGTAGATGGGCCTTCAGTGCCTGTTCAAGCGAGGGATCGCGCCGATAGATATCGCGCGAAAACAGCACGCGGCCTTCGCGGTCCACCATGGCAGTTGCATAGAACAGCACGACCGGAACCGCGGCGCCCAGGTTGACCCTGCGCATTGGGCCCGGTTGCATCGCCGCCTCGACATCACCGAGGGGCCATCCGGCCTCGTCACCGAGCACAAAATGGGCCAGTTCCACCGGCTGCTCGACGCGTATGCATCCATGGCTCAGGTCGCGCCGGTTGCGCGCGAACAATTCGCGCTCCGAGGTCGAGTGCAAATAGATATTCATTGTATTGGGCAAGGCAAATTTGACGGCGCCCAAAGCATTCTGCGGGCCGGGCCGCTGCCTGATCCTCAGCTTGCCTGCGCGCAGCGCGGCCAGTTCGGCGCCGCTGACCACGCTCGTCGGTTTGCTGCCGTCGGGCGCGACCAGCTCCATGTCCTTCTGCGCCAGATAGCCAGGGTCGCGTATCAGCTTGGGAACAATTTCGCCCAGCGCTATGCTGCGCGGCACGTTCCAGTATGGATTGAATTCGAGGTAGCGCATCTGGCCGATGAACAGCGGCGTCGGCGTCCTGACGGCAGCGCCGACGATGACGCGCATTTCCAGCACTGCGTCACCTTGCTCTTCGCCGCCGATGCGCAGGGCCCACAATCGGTAGGCCGGCAGGTTGACGGCAATCAGGCGGCCAGGACTGAAAGCGGGCAGCCAGCGCAGGCGCTCCAGGGTCAGCTCGAGCTGGCGCACGCGTTGGCTTAGCGGAATGTTGAGCGCCGCTATCGTCTCGTTGCCCAGTACGCCATCCTCTTCGAGCCCATGGCGCAGCTGGAAATGGCGGATACCTTCCGCCAGTTCTGGCCCGTAGTGCCGGTCGTCGGGTGGCGCCGCGCTGGGCGCAAGGTCACCCAGCAGCACCAGGCGCTCGCGCAGCCGCGCAGCGCCGGCATACCGGTCGCCGGCGCGTACGGTTGTCGCGAACGGCAACGCCTGGTGTGGCGTCGTCGCCAGTTCGCGGTAGTGAGCAAGCGCATCTTTGACGCTGGCATAGAAAGGCAGCGCCGGCACGGCAGCCGCCAGCGCCGCTGCCAGGCCGTCGCCGTCGAGTGCTGAGCGCAGCTGTTCGACGGGATCGAAGCGCTGCAGGCGAGGATCGGGGAGGGAAGTGTGGAATTCCGATTTCACGCGGCCGACATGCAGATCGGCAAGGTAGTGCAGCATGGCGCGGGTCAGCGCCGCATCGAAACGGGCATCGCCGGGGCCGACAATGTCAAGTTGATTGCGCAACGTGGCGGCCCCGTACTCATCGGCACTGAGGCCGTGGGCTTCGGCGCCCTGCAACAGGGCCAGCGCCAGATTTGCCTTGTTCCCGCTCCAGGCCGGGGCGTAAGCGCGTGGTGCGTAAAAGCGTTTCAGCCAGCCGCGCTCATCGTAGGGCCGCGCGCTTGGCGCGGCGCCGAGGGATGCCGTGGCGATCGACGCGAGACGGGCAGCGGGATCGGGTTGCGCGGCCGCACCCGGCCCGGCAAGGACGAACGCCGTCGCCGCAGCAACCACCAGCAGCTTCAGGTAACGCGTGTTCATTGCGCATACGATACTCGCATTCGGCGCTATCGTGCGCGAAACGCATGCGGGGTGCCAGGCCTGCCGCTTCGAGAAGAACCTGGCTGCCATCATGACAGCCGCGTGCGGTGCGTGGTGCCGCACGCGCTTGTGCTATACATCTGGCCTTGGGGTGCGCCCTTGCTGGCGCGCCTGCCCGGCGCCAGGCCGAACTAACCCGGAGGAAACATGGCGACACAGATGATCCACATTTTCGACCAATATGCCGATGCCGAGGCGGCGCGCGACGCGCTGCTGGCGGCCGGCTATGCCCGCGACGCTGTCCGCGTCAGCGTCCGCGACGACGAGGCAGGTCCGGTGCAGGGAAACTTCACTGTCGGCAATGCGACCGAAGCGCCCGGCGGCATGGGCGAGGGGCAGCACACTTACGCACGCAACTATGAGAACGTCGCCCAGCGCGGCCTGTGCATGGTCGTGCTGGACGCAGTCGAGGGCCCCGAGGCCGCCGCCGCCGCCGAGCTGATGGGCCGCTTTGGCGGGCGCGATATCGACAAGCTGGTTCCGCCGTCCACGCACTAGGCGGGGCTGTTGCTGACCGTCACCCGTAGCGCTATTTCTTGCCAGCGTCGGCTATACTCGGCCATTCGCAATAAATGAACATTTGGCAAGGCAACTATGGTGGACGATAACGACAAACTGGCCGGACGCATGCGCCAGCAGGCCCGCCGCGCGGGCAGCGCGGCAACCAACGGCGCGCAAGCCGGCTACGCGCGGTTCAAGGAATACCTGCTGCGCTATCCGCCGGCGCAGCGCGCTGGACTGATCGTGTTGTGGGGCGTCGCGGCCTTGCTCGGACTGCTGTTGCTGTATGTGCTGATCCTGATTCCGCTGACGCCGGGGATCAGCGACCTGCGCCAGGCGCGCGAAGCGAAGGCCAGCACGCTGGTGACGGCGGACGGCAAGCAGCTGGCGACCTTCGAGTCGGGCCTGCAGGAACGGATCAAGCTGGACAAGATTTCGCCGCACGTGGTCAAGGCGCTGGTCGCCACCGAAGACCACCGCTTCTACGACCACCATGGTATCGATTTCCGCCGCACCATCGGCGCGATCATCTACACCATCAAGGGCGACTCGCAGGGCGGCTCGACCATTACCCAGCAGCTGGCGCGCAATATGTTCCCGGAAGAGATCGGGCGTTCGCGCAACCTGAACCGCAAGCTGAAGGAAATGATCACCGCCCTCAAGATCGAGGCGACCTACAGCAAGACCGAGATTCTGGAAGCCTACCTGAACACGGTACCTTTCCTGTACAACACTTTCGGCATCGAGATGGCGGCGCGCACCTATTTCGACAAACCGGCGGCCAAGCTCGACATTCTTGAGAGCGCGACCCTGGTCGGCATGCTCAAGGGCACCAAATACTACAACCCGGTGACCAATGCGGAACGCTCGGTCGAACGACGCAATGTGGTGCTGGGCCAGATGTTCAAGCACGGCGTCATCGACGAGGCGCGTTTCAAGTCCCTCAAGAAGCGCCCGCTGCGCCTGCATTTCGAGCGCCAGCCCGAGCGCGGCGGCACCAACACCCATTTCGCGTCGCATGTGCGCAAGTGGATGATCCAGTGGGCCGACGAGAACGACTACAACCTCCAGCTCGATGGGCTGGTGGTGCACACCACGCTTGATTCGGCCCTGCAGCAGGCGGCGGTGCGCGCGGTCGAGCGCCAGGGCCAGGCCCTGCAGATCATCGCCGACATCGAGTGGAGCCAGCCGGCGCTGTCGTACACCGCGTCCACCGGCGCCTATGCCGGCATGCACCACGCCATCAACCCGTTCGAATATTTCTGGAAATCCAAGCGCGGCCTGCTTGACGCCTTCGTGCGCGATACCGGCGAATACCGCAATGCGGTCGAGGCTGGCGAAGCGGGCAAGGATGTGCTCAAGCGCCTGAAGTCGGACCGCAAGTTCATGGCCGCGCTGCGCAGCGCCAAGACGCGCCTGGAAACGGGCTTTGTCGCGATGGACCCGAACACGGGCGAGGTCAAGGCCTGGGTCGGCAGCCGCGACTTCGAGCGCGACCAGTTCGACCACGTGGCCCAGGCCCTGCGCCAGCCTGGCTCGACTTTCAAACCGATCGTGTACGGCGCCGCGCTGGAAAAAGGCATGTCGCCTGAGCAGCCGTATGTCGACGCGGTCCTCGATATCAAGGCGGGCGACGGCAAGATCTGGCGCCCGACCGACATGAGCGGCTCGTCCGGCAACCGGATGACCTTGCGCGACGGCCTGGTGTATTCGAAGAACACGATTACCGCGCAGGTCATGCAGGACGTCGGCTTGCCCGGCATNNCTGGGCACCAGCCCGGTCACGCTGCTGGAAATGGTCAGCGCCTACTCGACCATCGCGGCCCAGGGCCAGTACCGCCCGCCGGTATTCGTCAAGCGCATTACCGACCGTGACGGCAATCTGATCGCCGAGTTCGGCAACGAGTCGCCGCGCCGCGCAATGTCCGCCGAAGCGGCGATCACGCTGATTGACATGATGCGTGGTGTCATCAACCGCGGTACCGGCACCGGCGTGCGCTACCGCTTTGGCATCACGGCGGACGTCGCCGGCAAGACCGGCACCACCCAGAAGAACGCAGATGGCTGGTTTATCCTGATGCACCCGAACCTGGTGGCTGGCGCGTGGGTCGGCTTCAACGACAACCGCGTGGCGATGCGCAGCAATTACTGGGGGCAGGGCGGCCACAACGCGATCCTGCCGGTGGGCGACTTCTTCAAGGCCGCGCTCGATACCGGCAAGATCGATGCGCGCGCCACCTTCCCGGGCGCGCCGCGTCCGGCGCCGGTGCGACAGGAAGAGCCGGTCGAGGTCATGGAAGAGCCGGGCAACCTGTACGAAGACGGCGTGGCGCCGGCGGAGCCGGTGCTCGACGAGCCGGTCGAGGTCGAAGGCGAATTCGCGGGCGAGGAGCCGGCCATTGAAGTGATCGGCGAGCAGCCGCCGGAACCGCTGGGCCAGCCCGAGTCCGGACGCCGGGCCGAGCCCGAACCGCTGCGCCAGCCCGAAACGGGCCGCCGCGTGGAACCGGTGGAACTGCCCGAACCGGTGCTGGAAGAGTCCAACGACGATCTGCAGTAACGCAAGGCAATAACTACGATGTGCTGAACGTCGTCACATCAACCCGGGCGCGGGTTGGAACCGGGGCCGGCCGAATCGGTTGACCGCGAACAAACGCGAGAATGCGCTCTTTGACCAGAATTGGCCGAGCGCGGACCACGGTCCGGACATTCTTGCGGAGTTCTAATGAGACAGCTCTACGAGTACCACCCCGTCGTCGGTTATCGCTTCATCCCCAACCTGAAGGCCCGCATCCAGCATGAAGGCGGCGGCTACCTGGTGCACGCCAATGACGACGGCTTTCGCTCCAACCGTCCCTTCGTCAGGGCGCTGGCGCCGGGGGCGCGCCGCGTCCTGTTCTTCGGCGACTCCTTCACCGCTGGCGACGCCGTCAGCAACCACCACCGCTATACCGATGTGCTCGAGGCACGCCTGTGCGAGGTCGCCAAGGCCAGGGTGGAAGCCTACAATTTCGGGCTGTCATCGACCGGCACCGACCAGCAATACCTGGCCTGGCGCGAGTTCGCGCAGGATATCGAACACGATGTGCTGGTCGTCGCCGTGTTTGTCGAGAACATCCGCAGGGTGATGGCCCATTACCGCCCGCACCGCGATGCCGATGGCCGCGAACGCATCTACGCCAAACCCTACTTTACCCTCGATGGCGACGCGCTGCTGCTGCGCAATGTACCGCCACGGCCGACCCCCTATGACATGCATGAACTGCCCGCGGCCGAACAGGAAGCGGTCGACATGGGCGGCCGTTTCGCGCTGCTGCGCAAAATCGTCAACGCGGTCGGCGCGAAGAATGCCGTCCAGCGCCTGACCCATTACCAGCCGCTGCCTGCCTACGACTCCCCTGGCAGCCCCGGCTGGCGCCTGATGCGGGCCATCCTGGCGGAATGGATCAGCCGCTCGCCGCGGCCGGTGGTGCTGATGCCGCTGCCGCTGCCCCAGCACCTCGACCAGGCCTGCGACGCCAGCGCCTACCAGGCCCGCTTCGCCGAACTTGCGGCCGAACTGAACTGCACGCTGCATGACCCGCTGCCGGCCTTCATGCGCTATCCAGCTGCGCAGCGGCGCCGCTTCCGCTGGGAGACGGATATCCATTACACCCCGGAGGGACACCGCGCACTGGCCGAGTCGCTCGCTCCCGTGCTGTACCGCCTGCTTTCTCGCTCACCGCAAAGAAAGGGCATCGTATGTCCCGGTTGATACTTGGCATTTCCGCGTTCTATCACGACTCGGCGGCCGCACTGGTGCGCGACGGCCAGATCGTCGCAGCGGCCCAGGAAGAACGCTTCTCGCGCAGCAAGCACGACCCGCGTTTCCCCCGGAATGCCATCAACTACTGTCTCGAGGAAGGCTTTGTCGAGGCCAGTGAGCTCGACGCGGTGATCTTCTACGACAACCCGCTCGCGACCTTCGACAGGGTGGTCGGGAACGCGCTGGCCGCCGGCGCCAGCGGACGCGCGCAATTCGTGAAAGCGGCCGCGCAGATCTTGGGCGACAAGCTGTGGCTCGATGAGCACGTGATGGGCGCCATCGGTTCGCTGGGACGCGAGGGCAGGGTGCTGTTTTCCGAGCACCACATGGCGCATGCGGCAAGCGCCTTCTATCCGTCGCCGTTCGAACGCGCGGCCATCCTGACCATCGACGGCGTCGGCGAATGGGCAACCACCAGCCTTGGCTGCGGCGACGGCAGCACCGTGCGGCTGTTCTCGGAGATCAATTACCCGCACTCGCTGGGCCTGCTGTACAGCGCCTTCACCCACTTCTGCGGCTTCAAGGTCAATTCCGGCGAGTACAAGCTGATGGGCCTCGCGCCTTACGGCGAGCCGCGTTATTACGACACCATACGGCGCGCGCTGATCGATGTGCGCGACGACGGCTCCTACCGGCTCGATACGGGCTTTTTTGCCTACCTCGATTCGATGCAGATGACCGGCGATAAGTTCGCCGCGCTGTTCGGCGGCCTGGCGCGCCAGCCGGAAACGCCGATCACGCGGCGCGAAATGGACCTGGCGGCCAGCGTGCAGAAGCTCACTGAGGAGATCATGCTGAAGACCGCGCGCCACCTGCGCGCGATCACCGGCGAGAGCAAGCTGGTGATGGCCGGCGGCGTGGCGCTGAACTGCGTCGCCAATGGAAAGCTGGTGGCGGAGGGCATCTTCGACGCGGTGTGGATACAGCCGGCCGCGGGCGACGCCGGCGGCGCGCTCGGCGCCGCGCTGCTGGCCAACCACATGTACTTCGACCAGCCCCGCAGCCCACCCTCGCGTGGCCGCGACGCCCAGCAGGGCAGCCTGCTGGGACCGCGTTATTCGAGTGCCGAGGTGCTGGCTTTTGTGGAACGCAACGCGCTGCCGTACCAGCAGGTGCGCGAGCGCGAGACGCGGCTGGAAACGGTCGCTGCGGCGCTGGCCGAAGGCAAGATCGTCGGCTGGTTCAGCGGCCGCATGGAGTTCGGCCCGCGCGCGCTGGGCGCCCGTTCGATCTTGGGTGACCCGCGCAAGCCCGCCACCCAGGCCCTGATGAACCTGAAGATCAAGTACCGCGAATCGTTCCGGCCGTTCGCGCCGAGCGTGCTGCGCGAACGCTGCGGCGACTATTTCGAACTCGACGCCAGCAGCCCCTACATGCTGCTGGTCGCGCCCGTGCGCAAAGACCGCCGGCTGCCGATGGACATGGCGCGTTTTGCCGGCGGTGACGACGACATGATGAGCGTGATCAACCAGCCGCGCAGCGATGTGCCGGCCATCACCCACGTCGACTACTCGGCGCGGGTACAGACGGTCGATGCTGCCACCAGCCCGGAGTTCCACGCGCTGATCCGCGCGTTCGAGCGCCAGACCGGCTGCCCGATGCTGGTCAACACCTCGTTCAACGTGCGCGGCGAACCGATCGTGTGCAGCCCGGACGATGCCTACCGCTGCTTCATGCGCACGGAAATGGACCTGCTGGTGATGGAGGACATCCTGCTATGGCGCAAGGACCAGCCACAAGCGCAAGACAATGACGACTGGAGGACGACCTATGAGCTCGACTAAGGAAGAACAGCTGGCGCAGCTGATGGGAGCGCTGTTCGACGAGGTGTTGCTGCCCATCGCCGCGCGCATGCGCGCAGACGGGGTGCAGGCGTTTCCGCTGGCGCCGGATGTGTCCTGGCTGAGCTACTACGTCAGGCGCCGCCGCAGCGCCATGGCGCATGACGATTTCGCCAGCGCGGCCTGCGCCGACACGGCTGAATTTGAGCAACGCCTGGGTGCGCACTGGCGCGCGCTGGGCCGCACCGAACTGGCCGGCCATGCCGCGCGCTTCGCGGCCGCCGCACAGGCGGCGCGGCCGCTGCTGGCGGCCGCCACGCCCGCCGATCAAGCTTCGCCCTACGTCTACGCGATGTTCTGAGGCGCCACCCGCGGCAGCAGCCACGTCTTCAGGCGCCGCCGCACGCGGTAGGTCTGCGCTTCGAAGGGCAGATGGAACAGCCAGGCCAGCAGCACGATCAGCACCACGATCGACACGTAGATCCCGAAATCGGACAGGCTCGCCGGGTCGAGCTCATCAATGCCGAGCCGGCGTTGGTTCAGGTGTCGCAGCAGGAAGATCAGCGGCACATGGATGACGTACAGGCTGAATGAAAACCCGGCGAAGAAACTGCCGATGCGGCCGAGCCGGCATGTGAAGCTGTCGCCAGGCGGCAGCCTCGATTGCAGGCTGCACAGCAGGACCAGGAACAGCAGGCTGTACAGCAAGTCCTGCACATACGACGCCTCCACCAGGATATTGTTGCTTCCCCTCAGGCGGAACCAGACGGCCGCCAGCGCGTACAGGCCGGCCAGCACCCACCTGGCCGGGGGCGATGCGTCGATCTGGATGCGCGAACAGCCGGCGCCCAGCAGCCACAGCGTGAAATACAGCATGATCGCCGCATTCAGGTGCCAGGCGATCAGCGCGGCCGCCACGGCGGCCGACCCCTTGGCGAAGGCGCCGGGGCGGGCCAACACCAGCACGCCGAGCGGGAACAGCACGTAGTACCAGGTTTCGTAGGTCAGGCTCCACAGCGCGAAATTGCCGCCGTAGCGCGGTACGGCGAGGTCCTGCAGGCCAACCATGTTCCCGGCGAAGGTGGCCGGCGCGTAGCGCTCCGGAATGCCACCTTCCGCGCGCCACGGACCGATCTCGCCGATCGCGATGCCGATCAGCAGCGAGGCAAGCAAGGCAGGCGCCAGCACGATCCACAGGCGGGCAACGCGGTCGATGGCATACGACAGCATCGCGTGGGGTTCATTCAGCTTGTTCATCAGGCTGCCGCCGACCAGCCATCCGGACAGCAGGAAGAAGATCACCACGGCCTGGTGCGCGAAACCGGTGGCGAAGGCCAGCAGCTGGTAGCCGGCGCCGGGGTCCGCGATTGTCGACAGGCCCGGATAGAACTGGGCGCGCACATGGGCGGCGGCGACCTGGAGCGCGGCGAGCCCGCGCAGCAGCGAGATGGCGACCGAGTGCTGGTAGTCCGTGCGCAGGTTTGTCTGCTGCAAAAAGCGGACCCGTGCGACTTTGTTGGACAGCATGCCGCCTCCGTGGATGACGTCCCGGCCGGCGTCCCGGCGCATGGCAGTGGGATTCATTCTAGGATGCGGCTGCCTGGCCGGGATTGAGAGGGCACAACGGGCCGCCCCCTTGTTCCTTAGCGATCCAGGCCGAGCAGGTCGGAACNNGGTCGGAACGCGGATAGCCCCAGCGGGGAACGCCGGCCGGGCATGGCTTGCCGGCAAAATTCGCATGGCGGATCGTCGAGAAATTGCTGTCGGGATCGACGCCGTAACGGACGTCGGTCGCATTGCCAGCGTTGAGGCCAGGCGTGCGCGCGAAACGTAGCCAGGCGTCGAAATAACAGTCCTGCGCTCTCCTGGCGCGCAGTTCGGCGAGCGGGGTGTGCTGCTCCCACACGATCGCGACCGCCGGCGACAAGGCCCGCTGCGCTTCCCGCTCCGAAAACGCGGCAGGACAGGAACGGGCGTCCACCAGTGCCGGCGCGACGCTGGCCACGCCACGCGACACCCGGAAGCTGCTTGCCTTGTGTTCAACCGCCACAAACGTCCAGCACAAGGGATTCGACGGGAATGCGGACATCGCCACGTCGTCGATGCGCGTGCCCGGATCGCGCAGCTGCAACTGGGCCGAGACCGCGCTTTTGCCGGCGTCCGATGACACCGCCTGCATGCCGATGAAGGCGGCGGTGGCGCCGAATGCCACCACCAGTCCCGTCCTGCCGGCGGGTCCCGCGCGCCGCTGGAGTATGCCCAGCACGGCGGCCAGCGCGACCAACGCCGCAGTTGAGGCGGGATGCAAGTGGGCGGTGGCGGTGAAAACGGCCGGCACGCCGATGAGCATGCCGAGCAGGACCAGTTTGGAGATCCTGCGCATGGCCATCATCGCCAGCGGCACGCCAAAGGCAATCCAGAACACCGGTTCGATGATGAAGATCATGTCGCCGTAGTACCAGCGCGGATCGAACGGATAGAAGGGGTGCACGCCATACGCGTTCAGGTAATCCATCGCCATGTGCAGCAGGAACCCGGCGCCGATCGACAGCAGCAGTCCGCGCCGGGCGGGCATGCTGTTCGCCAGCAGTTGGCGCGCCGCGGGCCACAGCAGCCACAACAGTGCAGCGAGCAGCAAGGCTTGCGGCAGTGCATACAGCAAGGTGTGGGTGTGGCCGCGGTGATGCAGCAGGTAGCCGATCGGCGCGGGCAGCAGCGGCGTCAGCACCAGGTCGAGGTCGGGAAAATTACTGGCCGCCCAGCACGACACCAGCAACAGCCGGCGGCGTGTGCGCTGGCGTGTTTCGTCGGGTTCGGGGGGCAGGCTGCGGGAGATGAATTCGCCAACGGCAAGACCGGTCAGCGAGTGGGTGAGGTTGTCCATTGGTTAATCTTATCGCCTTTAGTGGCGGCTTGCCTGGCAGCAGTCCGTGGCGCGGCACCAACGGTAAGTTGTTACAAACTATGTGTTCGCATTGCCGGACTGGCAAGCAGCGCCTATGATAACGTCTCCTCAAAACACAGAAGTTAAGAAACATGAAAAAGACTCTCACCGCCATCGCCATTGTCGGCGCATTCTCAGGCCTCGCACAGGCACAGTCGTCGGTTACCGTCTACGGCATCGTCGACGCAGGTATCGTGCGCGAGCAGGGCGGCGTCAACGGTTCGACCACCAATATCAGCAGCGGCATCGGTTCGGCTTCGCGCCTGGGCTTCCGCGGCACCGAAGACCTGGGCAACGGCGTCTCCGCGCTGTTCGTGCTGGAAGCGGGCTACCGCCTCGACACCGGCGCCAGCGACGTATCGGGTTCGATCTTCAACCGCCAGGCCTATGTCGGCCTGAAAGGCGATGCAGGTACCCTGACCCTGGGCCGCCAGTACACCCCTTACTACAACGCAGTGAGCCAGGTAGCCGATCCATTCGGCGCCGGCTACGCTGGCAGCGCCAAGAACCTGATGCCGACCGCCGGCGTGAATACCCGCACCAGCAACGCGGTCGTCTACGTGTCGCCAGTGGTAAACGGTTTCTCGGGCGAAATGTCGTACAGCCTGGCTGAGCAGGGCGGCAACAGCATCGCCGGCCGCCAGATTGGCGCTGCGCTGTCCTTCGGCGCAGGCAAGCTGAACGCGCGCCTGGCGCACAACCACCGCAACAACGACGTGGCGGGCGTGACCGGCGTGCAGGATCGCCAGATCGGCCGCAACACCTTGCTGGCTGCCAACTACAACTTCGGCGTGGCCAAGGCATACGCTGCATACGGCATCAACGAAGGCCTGAACAGCTCGCCGCTGGCCAACAACAGCAACCCGTTCGGCGGCGTGGCGCCAGTGGCATCGCTTGACAGCCGCGACATGCTGATCGGCGTGCAGGTACCGTTCGGCGCCAACGCGCTGATGGCATCGTACATCCGCAAGGATGACCGTACCGCGTTCAACCAGGACGCCGACCAGTGGGCAGTTGGCCTGACCCGTTCGCTGTCGAAGCGCACCAGCCTGTACACCTCGTACGGCAAGATCAAGAACAAGAACGGCGCAGGCTACACCGTTGGTAACAACAGCGATGTTGGTTCCGGCGATACCGCGTACAACGCAGGCATCCGCCACACCTTCTGATCTTCCCCGCGCAAGATGCGCCTGCCAACGGCCCGCCAGCGGTAACGCGGCTGGGTGTTGCGCGGGCGCGCTTTTGCAGGAGGCGGCAATGAATGCGGCATCGCGCCGTGTTCGATCATCGTTGCGATGGCCGCCTCATCATCGCCTGAGCGCCGCTGAAGTCCGCGCATCCCACTGGCCAGCAGCATCACGCCAAATTCTTCCTATGCAGTAACGCGTCGCCAGCCGTGCGCGCTTGATTGCCGTCAAACCTGCGGTACCATGTCCGCATATCCTGAGTTCTTTGGCGAGGAAGGCATGCACAACCTGATCGAAGACAAGCTCTGCCTGTTCGCGCTGCATAGCAGCCGCGCTTTCGGCGAACGGGTTGCGCAGCACCTTGGCGCGCCCCTTTGCGCGCATGAAGAACGCAATTTCGAGGATGGCGAGCACAAGTCGCGGCCGCTCCAGGACGTACGCGGCAGGGACGTGTTCGTGATCCATTCGCTGTATGGCGATCCCAACGAAAGCGGCAACGACAAGCTGTGCCGGCTGTTGTTTTTCATCGGCGCGGTCAAGGATGCCGGGGCCGGGCGCGTCACCGCGGTGGTGCCCTACCTGGCGTACGCGCGCAAGGACCGCCAGACCAAGCCATGGGACCCGGTCACGACGCGCTACGTGGCATGCCTGTTCGAGGCCGTCGGCACCGACGCGGTCGTCACCCTCGATGTCCACAACCTGGCGGCCTACCAGAACGCTTTCCGGTGCCGCACCGTGCACCTTGAAGCGAGCACCCTGTTTATCAAATTCCTGCTGCCGCAGCTGGCTGGCGTCGAGGTGTCGGTGGTGTCGCCCGACGCCGGCGGCATCAAGCGCGCCGAGGCGTGCCGCCAGGGGTTGGCCGACGCGCTCGGCAGGCCGGTCGGCATGGCGTGCGTCGAGAAATACCGCAGCGGAGGTGTTCTCAGCGGCAACATGCTGATCGGCGACGTCCGCGACCGGACGGCCATCCTCATTGACGACCTGATCAGCACTGGTACGACGCTGGCGCGCGCGGCGCTTGCCTGCCGCGACGGCGGCGCGACCAGCGTGGTGGCGCTGGCCACCCACGGCCTGTTCAACGAGAAAGCAGGCGACGTGCTGGGCGACCCGGTGTTGCAGCAGCTGGTCGTCAGCGACAGCGTGGCGCCAGGCCGCAACGGCGCCGACGCCCTCAAACCCAAGCTCGCCGTCGTCAGCAGCGCCGCCTTGTTTGGCGACGCGATCATGCAGCTGCATGACGGCTTCTGAAAGGACACGCCATGATAGACCGTGTACGCAACGAACTGGTCGGCATCGCCATTGACGGACAATTGGTGGAGGGCATGCTCGCGCTGCCCGAAGGCGCGCGCGCGGTGGTGCTGTTCGCGCACGGCAGCGGCAGCGGTCGCCTCAGCCCGCGCAATAACTACGTCGCATCCGAGCTTCGCAAGGCCGGGCTTGCCACCTTGCTGATGGACTTGCTGACCCCGGCCGAAGAGCCGAGTGCCCAGGCCCGGTTTGACATCGGCTTGCTGGTGCAGCGGCTGGACCTGGCTGCCCGCTGGCTCGCCACCGACCGCGATACCCGTACGCTGCCGCTGGGACTGTTCGGCGCAAGCACCGGGGCCGCTGCGGCGCTGCANNCCGACCTGAACCGGGTGGAGGCCCCGACCTTATTGATCGTCGGCGGACTCGACACGCAAGTGATCGCGCTGAACGAGGCGGCCTATGCAGAGCTCAACTGCCGTAAGGAATTCAGCGTGGTGGAGGGGGCAACGCACCTGTTCGACGAACCCGGTGCGCTCGAACAGGTGGCACGGCTGGCGACGGACTGGTTCGTGCGCTGCCTGCCTTAAGGCAACGCCTTTCGCCGGCGTGGCAAGCGCTGGCCGGGGCCGGGCTCGCCTTAGCGCTGGGGTGCGGTGCTGCGCACCTTGACCCGTATGCCATCGGCCACTTGCGCGGCCGGGTAAATGATGACCACCGCTCCCTGTGCAATGCCCGCGCGCACCCAGGCTTCGCCATCGTTGCGCGCGCCGAGCTCGATCGGGGTCAGGTGCGCGCGGCCCTCGGCCACGGTGTACACGGCCATGCCGCGCCCCTGTTGCTTGCCCTGAGGGACAGGAAACACGGCGCTGACGGGAATCTTGAGGACGCCGTCCATCGCCGTCGTGACGATGCGCACGTTGACACGGTAGCCGACACCGAGGGCGCGCCAGGCATCGGGCGGACTGGCGATGTCGATCAGCACGCGCACCCGCTGTTCCTCCACACCCAGGGCCGAGATCTTGGTAAACGCGGCCGGCTCGACCCTGCGCACCCGGCCGGCCAGCGGCGCGCCGCCCCAGCGGGTGATCACCACCGGGCTGCCGGGCCTGGCCTGCAGCGCGTCGGCCGTCAGCAACTCGGCAACGATCTCGAGGGTGGACAGGTCACCCAGTTCAAGCAGCGGCGTGCCGAACGGCACCACGGCCTCGCTGGCCTGCACCACGCGCAGCACCTTGCCGCCGACCGGCGCGCGCACGGCCAGGCCGCGCTCGCTGACGGCGGCGGGGTTGCGCACCGCCATCAAGGCAGCGCGCGCCTGCTCCACCTCGTGGCGCGCGATGTTGCGCTCGGCACTGGCGGCGTCGCGCTCCTTTTCAGCGGCCAGCGCCGCCAGCCGTTCGCTGTCGAGCTGGCTGGCTGCCACGAAGCCCTGGCCAGCCAGCTTCTCGCTGCGTGCAAGGTCGTTGCGGGCGCGCCGCAGCGCCACCTGGGCCGCTTCGAACCGGGCGGTGACCCGGTCGACCTGCGCCCGGGTCATCGCGAGCCGCGCCTGCTGTTCGCGCAGGGTGCGCTCGTCCTGGAGTGGTGCGTAGGCCGGACGGATCATGGCCACGTCGGCGCCCGCCTGGACCGGGTCGCCTTCCTTGAGCGTAATGCGGGTCAATAGCCCGGCCAGCGGCGCCGATACCACATAGTTCTCGCGCAGGCGGGTCTTGCCGTCCTCCTCGACGCCCGTCTCGAAGCGCCCGAGGGCGGCGCTGGCCGTCTCGACCTCGACCGGACGCGGCGCGAAGGCCCAGCCGAAGATGGCCAGCAGCACAGCGGTGCCGATAAGGGCATACAGCCAGTGTTTTCGTGTCATGTCATTCCCTTGCCTTGAGTGCTGCAACCATGTCCAGCTGGTCGATATTTCGTCGAACCACCAGCGCACTGGCGGCCCCGGCCGCCAATACGCACAGTGCCGCCCCCGCATAGGTGCGCGGGCGTACGATGACGGGAAAATAGAACTGGTCCGATTTGAGCAGTTCGCTGATGAGTTGTACCAGGCCATAGCCGAGCGCCATGCCGAGCGGCAGGGCAATCGCAATGACGATCGCCATCTCGCCCAGCAGCAGGGCCGACACCTCGCCCCTGGTAAAGCCAAGCACGCGCAGGCTGGCCAGTTCCCAGGTGCGTTCCGACAGTGCGATGCGGGCATTGTTGTAGACCACGCCCACGGCGATCACGCTGGCGAACGCGGTCAGGATCGTGCTCATGATGCGGATATTGCGCGCCGTGATCTCCTCCATGTTGCGCAACATGGTTCCCTTGCTCCACGCGCCGGCGGCGCGCGGCAGCGCCTTGCTTGCCTCGAGCACCGCGGCCTCGGCGCCGGGCTCGATCCCCAGGACGAAGCCGGTGGTGACGTCGGCGTCGCCCAGCAAGCGGTTGAGTTCGTCCCGCGCCAGGTAGGCGTTCATGCCGAACATTTCGCGCACCGTGGCGCGCAAGGGCAGCAGCAAGGTGCGCTTGCGTCCTTCCTGCACTTCGATGCGCACGGTATCGTCCAGGCGCAGGCCCAGCTTGTCGGCCATGCGGTCGGTCAGCACCAGGCCCTGGCCTTCGAGCAACTGCTCCTTCTGGTTGACATCGATGATCCGGTACAGTTCTGGCCGCGGCGCGTAGCCGCGCAGGATGGTGCGCTCGCGGCGCTGGCCGTTGACCACGGTGACCTGTGCGAAGCGGGTCGACTCGACCTGGGTGACGCCCGGCAGGCGCGCCAGTTCCAGCCGCACGCTGTCGTCGACCGGCTCCGCGGTCCACACCGTAATGTCGCCCCGCAAGCCGAGTGTGAACTGGGTGTCGATGACGACGTCGATCGCGTCGCGGAAGAAGTTTCCCATGATGACGATGGCCAGCGCGGCGGCCACACCGCTGATCGACAGCGCAGTACGGGTTGGCCGCCGTTCCATGTTTCGCACAATCATGCGCAGCGCCGGACCCATCCGCCCGATGCCCAGCCGTTCCATCAGGGTGCGGCGGAAATGCGCGGGGGCCGGCGGACGCATCGCTTCGGCCGGCGCCAGGCGCACCGTGGCAAGGATGGCGTGCGCGGTGCCCAGGCAGGCAGTGGCGACGCTGACGGCGACACCGATCAGCAGCAGTGGCGGCAGGATGCGGTGCTCGAAGGACGGGAAATGGAAGAACTCGGCGTACAGCCCGGTCAGCAGCGAGCCAAGCTGCTTGCCGAGCATGACGCCAAGCACCAGCCCGAGCACGACGATCAGCAAGACCAGCTTCAGGTAATGCAAGCCGATGCTGGCGTTGGGATAGCCCAGCGCCTTCAGCGTGGCGATCTGTTCGCGCTGGGTCGAGACCAGCCGCGCCACCACCACATTGAGCAGGAAGGCGGCGACGCCGAGGAAGATCGCCGGCAGCACGGTGCCGAGTACGCGCTGCTCGCGGATCTCATTGTCGAGCATGGCGTGCGAGGCCTGGTCCTCGCGCCCGTGCACCTCGCGCCCGCCGTACGGCGCCAGCAGGCGCGTCACCTCGCCCACCACGGCTTGCTCCGGCGTGCCTGGCGCCAGCTTGAAGGCGGCGCGGGTAAAGGCGCCATCCATGTTGTAGGCTGCCGCCAGGACGTCGCGGTCGATCCAGAACACGCCGAAGCCGCGCGCGTCAGGCATGCCCCACAGTCCGGCGAAGATAAACTCGGGCGACAGCGCGATGCCGGTCACTTCCAGCGTGCGGTACTTGCCGTTCATCAGGACATTCAGGCGCGCGCCCGGCTTGAGCCGGTGCGCCTCGGCGAACCCTTTCGATACCAGCGCCTCGATCGGCGCGTCGCCGCGCACGCCATCCTGCGGGACAATCATGCGGCCTGACGCCAGCGACACCAGGTTCATCCGGTGAGGTTTCTGGCGGTCGAGTCCGATCAGCTGGCCGATGATCGGATCAGCCAGGCCTGGCAGCGAGACGCGGACAATCTCCTCGTGCGTGACCTGGACGTCGGCCACGCCGGCAATCTCGCGCAGCCGTTCGGTCAGCGAATTGGGCGCGCGCCGGACGCCGGCAAAGACGTCGGCGAAGCGGCCGTCGGCATAAAAGCGCGCGCGTGCCAGGTCGAGCGAATCGACCGCGGACAGGCTGGTCAGGAAACCGCCGATCCCGCACGCCACCACCAGCGCGATGGTCAGCGCCTGGCTCCACATGCGGCGCAGGTCGCGCAGCAGTTTGCGGTCGAGCATCTTCATCCGGTCACCATGACAGTTCGCCGGGCCGCAGCTTGTGCGCGTTCGCCTCGATACCGAGGATGCTCCCGTCGCCGAGGCGCACCACGCGGTCGGCCATCCCGGCGATGGCCGCGTTGTGGGTGATCACGATGGCGGTCGTGCCGAGCTCGACATTGATACGCTCGATCACGTCGAGCACCAGCTTGCCGGTGACATAGTCGAGCGCGCCGGTCGGTTCATCGCACAGCAGCACGGCGGGGCGCTTGACGATGGCCCGTGCGATCGCCACGCGCTGCTGCTCGCCGCCCGATAGCTGGGCCGGAAAATGGTCGCGCCGCGGGGTCAGCCCGACCCGGTCGACTGCCTCGTCGACCGGCATTGGATCGTCGACGATATCGGTCACCAGTGCGACATTCTCGCGTACGGTCAGGCTCGGGATGAGGTTGTAGAACTGGAACACGAAGCCGACATGGCGGCGGCGATAGGCGGTCAGCTCCGCTTCGGAGGCGGCGCTCAGGTCCTGTTCGCCGAACAGCACCTGGCCCGAGGTGGGCACATCGAGCCCGCCAATGATGTTCAGCAAGGTGGACTTGCCGCTGCCGGACGCCCCCAGCAGGACGATGAATTCGCCGCGCTCGACGTCGAAGTCGACATTGCGCAGCGCATGCACATCGACCTCGCCGGTGCGATAGGTCTTGCACAGGGAACGGATGGTAAATACCTTCACGGGCGTATCCGCCAGTTCTGGTGGCGCTCGGCCAGTTGCAGGTAGTTCATGGCACTGGCGACCCATTTGGGTGAATAGCGGAACCGGGCTTCGCGCAGGTGGGCGATGGCGAGTGCGGCGCGGACGATCGCGCGGTAGCCCTGGTAGAAGTGCAGCAAGGCGGCCGGCGGCCGGTCGTGCGACTGTGCACGGTACTGCTGGATGAATGCCGCCGCCAGCGCGGGCGCGCCCAGCCGCTCGGTTTCCAGCGCCAGGAACGCAATCTCGTCGGCACGGTCGACGATGCGCAGGCTGCGCGAGAATTCGAGGCAGTCGATGATGACCGGCTCCGGGTACAGGCAGATGTGTTCGGGACGCAGGTCGCCGTGGCCTTCGACGACGAAGCCATCGGCCACCCGCCGGTCGATGCGCGCCGCCAGCCGGTCGAGCGCGCTGTGCTGGCGGTGGCAGAGCAGCCGCACGTGGGCGGCCGGCAGGCGGTAGGCGGGCTGCAACAGTTCATGGGCGCAGGACGCGATCTGGCGCGCGTAGCGGTCGCGGTAGGCCGCGCCGTCGATATCGACCGGCGGCAGCGACTGGAAGAAGCCGACCAGCCTTGATGCGACGCACTGCATGTCGCGCGCGCTGGCGCGGCCGTGGCGCAGCACATGGTCGAGCATGAAATTGGCAGGCAAGCGGCGCATGCGCACCAGCCAGTCGACGACTTCGCCGTCGCCGCCCACTTCAAGATAGCCGTCGCCGTTCAGGGTCAGCGGCACCACGCCAAGGTAGACATCCGGCGCAAGGCGGCGGTTCAGGCGATCTTCTTCCTCGCAGAAATGGCGGCGCGCAGCCACGCTCCGACAATCGATGCCATCGTAACAAACCGGCTTCTTCAGCTTGTACGCATGGTCGGTCGTCAGGAACACCCAGGCCATATGGGTTTCGAGCGCCTCGACCCGGTACGGCGATTCCGGGTAACTCGCGCCCTGGCGCAGGAAAGCCAGCTTGGCCTCGAGCGGCACCGGCTCACAGGCCGGCGCCGGCGCAGGCCGGTCGCGCGTCGTTTCACTCATCGTCGCCATCGTGTGGTTCCCTGGATTGAGTCGCAGCCGTTCCAAGGGCGGATTTCACTTGACGCCCCCACACGGCAGGTAGATTGTACGCCTATGACCGGCACTGGAAAAAGAGGGGAGGGCGCAATGTGCTACAAGACCGTACTGGTCCACGTCGACGAGGGCCGCGATGCCGGCGCGCGCATTGCGATCGCGGCGCAGCTTGCGCTGGCCAGCCAGGCGCACCTGGTTGGCGCCGCCATGACCGGCATGTCGCCCAACGTGTTCGCCGCTGCCGGGCTGAACCCCGCAGTGCCGCCATTGCTGCTGTCGTTCGACGCCTTGCGCGAAGAATGCGTACGGGCGCTCGATGCGTTCGAGCGGCGGGTGTCGGCAATGGGCGTCGCGTCCTTCGAGCGGCGCCAGCTGGAGGACCAGGCGGGACCGGGGATGAGCATGCAGGCGCGCTATGCCGACCTGCTGGTGATCAGCCAGTCGGACCCGGCGTCGCCAGCGCCGCGCCTGCGCGCCGATTTTCCCGAGTACGTGCTATTGAACTGCGCCCGTCCGGTGCTGGTTGTGCCAGCCGGCATGGCGCCGGCGCCCATTGGCAGGCGCGTGATGGTCGGCTGGAACGGCAGCCGCGAGGCAAGCCGGGCGCTCACCAGCGCGATCGCCTTGCTGAAGGACGCAGAGCAGGTCGATGTGGTGGTGCTGAATCCCGAATCCGAAGGCGATGTGCATGGCCCCCTGGCGGGAGCGGACATCGCGCTGTTCCTCGCGCGCCACGGCGTGAAGGTCGATGTGCGCTCGGTGTCGGGCGTGCTCGATGCGGGCAGCGTGCTGCTGTCGCTGGCGGCCGATGGCGGCGCCGACCTGCTGGTCACCGGCGCCTATGGACACTCGCGCATCGGCGAAATCCTGCTGGGCGGCGCCACCCGCACCTTGCTGGCGTCTGCCCGGCTGCCGTTGTGGATGGCGCGCTAGTCAGTTTGCCGGAGGCGAACTGAGCAAAACGGTGGTGACACTGCCGTCGCGCCCGACGATCAGCTGGTAGAGGCGGTCGTACTCGTCATCGCCTACCGTCGCGCCGGGTTCGCCGCCGAGCAGGGTGACCAGCTTGCCCACGGTGTTCGAGTGCCCAACCACCAGCGCGTTGCCGCCCGCCGCCTTCAGCCCCTCGATCATCTTCTCCGGCTGGCGCGCGTCGTATTCCATCACAGGCACACCCAGCAGCGCCGCGGTCGGGGCGGCCGTCTGCCGGGTGCGCGCGGTCTTGCTGGTGTATACCTGGACGATGCCGGTCTTTCTCAGGATCGTTGCAATGTTGGTGGCGCGGCTCCGCCCTTGCGCGCTCAGGTCCGGGTCGCCGTCATTGGCGGTTTTTTCACCGTGGCGGACCACATAGATCACGGCCGGCTCCGCGGCCTGGGCGAGGGGAGCAAGGATCGCCAGCGTGAGCGCGAGGCCGGCGCCAAAGCGGGTGGGGAAGGTCGTCATCTGTTCATCCTGGAGGGGTCAAGCCGCATGTATAGCAACAGAATTGTGAACATGCAAGCAGAAGATGGCGCGCATCTTGCTAGATAACGTAGGTCGACCATCCGCACAACGTTTCCATGACTTCAGCCATTCCTTCTTTACGTACCCTCATCGTGTCGGCAGCGGACAGCCGCAACGATGCACTGCGCGCTTGCCTCGGCGACGCGGGCTGCACCGTCCTGGCCGAGGTGGCGCCCGATTCGGCGCTCGCCACGCATGTCGCGCAACACCGGCCCGACCTGATCGTGCTCAGCGCTTCATCCGGGGCCGGCGCGCTGGCATCGACGGTCGCGCTTGCATGCGGCGAGGAGCGCCGGCCGCTGGCGGTGTTCACCAGCGACGCCTCCGAAGCCAGCATCGACGCGGCCATCACCGCGGGGGCGGCTGCCTATGTCATCGACGGCCTGCAGCCCGCCAGGGTCAGGGCGGTACTCGGCGTCGCGCTGGCGCGTTTCCGCCAGCAAGGCAAATTGCTGGATGAACTTTCCGGTGCGCGCACCAAGCTGGCCGAGCGCAAGGTGATCGACCGCGCCAAGGGCATCCTGATGACCCGCCACAAGCTGGGCGAGGAGGAGGCCTACCAAAAGATGCGCAGCATGGCGATGAACAAGAAGCTCAAGCTGGCCGAGGTTGCCCAGCGCCTGCTCGACGTCGAAGAGTTGCTGGACAGGTAGCACCTTCTGGTGCATTGCATCATTTTCGGGCGCCTCACGCACTGCGATGTGGCGCGCATGGCCCAAAACCGCCATCCCTCCCTCTGTCATTACGTGGCACGGCGCTTGCTAAAGAGTAGGTGTCGGATCAATGGCGATCCCTGAATAAATGCGCTGGCCCAAAGACGGGCCGGCAGGACAACGGCGTCCGCACTGCCTGGCATCGACCAGGCGGCAGCGGGCGCGTTTTTGTTTTATACGGGACAAACCATGGCATCGAAAGCAAGCAGTATCGACCTCTTCACCCTTCGTACTCCCCAGATGCGCGCCTTCCACCTGACCTGGATGGCGTTCTTTACCTGCTTCTTCGCCTGGTTCGCCTGCGCGCCCCTGATGCCCGTCATCAAGGGCGAGTTCGGCCTGACGATCGGGCAGATCGCCAACATCAACATCGCCGCCGTGGCCATCACCATCCTGGTGCGCCTGGTGGTCGGGCCGATGTGCGACCGCTTCGGCCCGCGCAAGACCTACACCTGGCTGCTCGCGCTGGGCGCCATCCCGGTGCTGGGCGTGGCCGCATCGCAGAGTTACGAAAGCTTCCTGTTCTTCCGCCTGCTGATCGGGGCGGTCGGCGCGAGCTTTGTCATCACCCAGTACCACACCTCGGTCATGTTCGGGCCGAACGTGGTGGGCACCGCGAATGCGGCGGCAGCCGGCTGGGGCAACGCCGGTGGCGGCGCCGCGCAGGCGCTGATGCCGCTGCTGCTGGGCGCACTGGTGATGCTGGGCGTGTCGGAAAGCCTGGGCTGGCGCGCGGCGCTGGTGGTGCCCGGTGTGCTGATGCTGGTGATGGCGGTGCTGTACTGGCGCTACACGCAGGACTGCCCGGAGGGCAACTACGAGGACATGCGCGCGGCCGNNGTACTGGCGCTACACGCAGGACTGCCCGGAGGGCAACTACGAGGACATGCGCGCGGTCGGCATCCCTGCGGCCGGCGCTCCGGGGGAGGGTGGAAAAAACGGCGGCTGGGCGAGCTTCCGCGCGGCCGCATCGAACCACCGCGTGTGGCTGCTGTTCGTCACCTACGGCGCCTGCTTCGGCATCGAGATCTTCATCCATAACATCGCGGCCGTCTACTACGTCGACCACTTCGACCTGACGATCGGCCAGGCCGGCATGGCGGCGGGCAGCTTCGGCCTGCTGGCGCTGTTTGCGCGCGCGCTGGGCGGCTGGATCTCCGACAAGATGGCGCTGCGCGGCACGCTGAACAGCCGGGTCACCCTGCTGTTCATACTGATGATCGGCGAAGGCCTGGGCCTGCTTTGGTTCGCGCGCGCCGATACCGTCGTCTTCGCCGTCGTTGCGATGCTGGTGTTCGGCCTGTTCACCCACATGGCCTGCGGCGCGACCTATGCGCTGGTGCCGTTCATCGACCGCAAGGCGCTGGGCGGCGTGGCCGGGATCATCGGCGCGGGCGGCAACGTCGGCGCGGTGATGGCAGGCTTCCTGATGAAGGGAACGGGCGACATCCGCCATACGTTGGCCATCCTCAGCGGCCTGGTGATTTTCTCCGCGCTGTGCGCGATAGCAGTGCGCTTTACCGCCGGCGCCGACGAGCCTTCGCTCGCCCCAGGCACGGTTGCGTCATAAGGAAGGACGGGAAAATGCATATCATCGTTATCGGTCACGGCATGGTTGGCCACAAATTCATCGAGAGCCTGCTGGACGGCGGCGTGCCCGGCCTGCACGTGACGGTGCTGTGCGAAGAGCCGCGCCCGGCGTACGACCGGGTGCACCTGTCCGAATTCTTTTCCGGTAAAACGGCGGACGATCTGTCGC
>CXWL01103394.1_pt1 | contig 26757 bp, 26 predicted proteins | sample 590931 | NCBI WGS metagenome assembly CXWL01 (sample SAMEA3498368, study PRJEB10139) | groundwater metagenome | biome: water well; material: biofilm material | place: Germany | collected 2015-04-27 | reverse complement strand
TTACACTATGCCAAGCGACGTATTGCGCGCCGCAGGCGTTGCGGCAACACTGACACCATCAACCCAAGGAGAACACCACCATGCATATCGCCATATTTAAAGTTCAAGCCACTACCGACGCAGCGAGCGCCGCCACGCTGACCGCCGCCCTCAAGGCGATCGACGGCGTTGCCGCGGTCGACATTTCGCATCCGGAAGGACGCACCACGGTCAAGTACGACAACACGCTGGCCTCGCGCGCCAGCATCGACAGCGCCGTTGCGGCGGCCGGCTTCCAAGTGGTGCCGCCGGCATCGTGCTGCGGCGGCTGCGGCGGCTGACGGCAGCGGCGTCGTTCAGGCGCCCCGCTCGCGCCCCGGGTGGGCGTGGCGCTGTTCGACCGCATACACGGCAGCCTGCACCCGGCTGGTCAGCTTGAGCTTTTTCAGCACGTTCTGCACGTGGATCTTGACGGTGCTTTCGGCCAGCTCGAGGCTGCGGGCGATCATCTTGTTGCTTTCGCCGCGCGCCAGGCAAGCGATGATCTCCTTCTCGCGCGGCGTCAGCTTGTCCAGGTCCGACGCCGGTTCGTCGCGCTGGGTGCCGGCCTGCAGCTGGGCCACCAGCTTGCCGGTCATCGCCTCGGCCACCACGGTCTCGCCGCCGGCGGCACGCCGGATCGCGCGGATCAGGTAGTCGGCGTCGATGTTCTTGATCAGGTAGCCGGCAGCGCCGGCGCGCAGCGCCGCGCCAAGGTCGTCCGCGTCCTCCGACACCGTCAGCATCAGGATCGCCGCGTCCGGGCAGTCCTGCTTCATGAGCTGCAGCGTTTCGACGCCCGACATGCCGGGCATGTTCAGGTCGAGCAGCACCACATCCGGCCTGGTCTGCTGGGCGCGCTTGATGCCCTCGACGCCGTCGGCCGCCTCGCCGACGATGGCAAACTCGGCGTGGCGCTGCAGCAGCGAGCGGATACCGCTGCGAAACAGGGTATGGTCATCGACCAGCAACACGCTGATCGGCTTGGCAGGGTTGTCCATGCAAACTCCGTTTTTTGTTGAATCAGGCAGCACGCCGCTGGGCGCGCGGCAGCTGCAATAGCACGGTGGTGCCGGCGCCGGGCGCCGACTCCACCGCGAAGGTGGCGTCGATGCGCTGGGCGCGCTCGCGCATGATATGCACGCCGACGTGGCTTTCGCCCTGTTCGCTCAAAAGCTGCGGGTCGAAGCCGATGCCGTTGTCGCGGATGCTCAGGCGGAAATCGGCGCCGTCCTCGAGGCGGATCTCGACGCGGCTGGCCAGCGCGTGCTTGCGAATGTTCGACAACGCTTCCTGCACGATGAACAGCAGCTGCAGCTGCTGCTCGCGCGGGAACGGCGCGCCGTCGAGGTCGGCCTTGAGTTCCACGGCGACGCCGGTCTGGCGCGAAAACCTGTCGGCCGTGCCCTGCAGCGCCGCCACCAGGTCGTCCTCGGCCAGCCGGCTGCGGAAATTGAGCAGCAGTTCGCGCACGTCCTCGTAGCTTTCCTGCACCCCGGTGCGCAGCGCCGGCACGATTTCGGCGACCTGGTCGAAGCGGCCGTCGCGCACCGAGCTGTCGAGCATCTGCACCTGCAGGTTGAGGTAATTGAGGCCCTGCGCGATGCTGTCGTGCAGTCCCTGGGCGACCAGGTTGCGCTCTTCCGAGATCGCCATTTCGCGCTCGCGCGCGGCCAGCCGCAGGTTCTCGATGGCGATGCCGAGCAGCTGGCCGAGCGTCTCGAGCAGTGCCAGCTCGGACTTGCCGAACGTCGTGGCGGTACGAAAATGCAGGTTGAAAAATCCCAGGTGCTGCTCGTGGGCGACGATGTGGAACACCGACACGGTCTGAAAGCCGTCGCGGTGGCACTGCTTTTCGTGCGCCATGTCGAGCTGGCCGAGGTCATGCACCATCGAGATCTTCGCCACCACCGCTTCGCCGCACAGGCAGTCGCCGACCTTCAGGCAGCGTTCGGTCTCGACCAGCTCCGGCGACAGGCCGCGGTGCACGACCAGGTGAACGTTGCCGTGACTGGCGTCGAGCACCCGCACCGAGCCGCCGTCGGCGCCGAAATAATCGCTGATGCGCTGCAGGAAGCCGTCGCACAGCGCCTCCAGCGGCTGCGGGCACTGCAGGAAGGCGGCGCTGTCGTACAGCAGCGCCAGCTCGCGGTTCTGGTCGGCCAGCGTGGCGGTCTTGATGCGCACCAGCTGCTCGAGGTTGCCGTACAGGGCCTGCAGGCGGTCCGCCATGGCGTTGAAGCCGACTGCCAGCTGGCCGAATTCGTTGCCGCTTTCGACTGCCAGGCGGACCGCGAAATCCTTGTCCTTCATGCGCGCCAACCCTGCCTGCAGGCGGTTGACTGGGGCGAACACCAGCATGAACATCAGGTAGATGAAGCTCACCGTGCCGCACAGCGCCATCGCCACCAGCGCCAGCTGGGAGGCGCGCAGCCAGAAGGTGCGCAGCTCGCTGTCCTGCTCGATCATGCGCACCAGGGCGTCGACCTGGCCGGCAAACGCGTCCGCCCGGGGCTGGAAAGCGGCGCCGCTGGGCGCCTGCGCCAGCGCCGCCGGGCGCAGCTGGCCGTGCCACAGGCCGGCAATGGCGCGGAACTGGTCCTGGATGTCGGCGCGCGGCGGCAGGAACAGCGGCCGCTGCGGGTCGCCGCGCTGCAGCTGGGCGAGGCTGGCGTCGATCGCGGCCACTTCGCGCGCGGCGTCGCGCCCGCCGGCCGGCGCGCCGTCGAGCGCCAGGGTGAGGCGGTACGCATGCATGCGCAGGCTGCCGGTATCGTTGATGGCCGCCGCGCTGCCCTCGAGCTGCCACGACAGGAACAGCGTGGCGCCGATCGCGACCAGTCCCAGCGCCAGCATGCCGACCAGCGCGCCGACCATCGTCGTCGCCAGCTTCGGTTGCGCCGCGGCAGGCGCTGGCAATGGTAATGGCGCCGGCCGCGCGGCGGCCCCGGCGTCGCGCGGCCGGCGCGTCCGCGGGCCCGTCATGGGTGTTTCAGTAAACATCGCCGGCGCCTCCTGCCCTGGTTGAGCGGAAGTACCCGCTCCCGGCAGTATACGCTGTCCGGGAGGTGCCCGGCAGTACCGGCGTTCCGGCGCGCCGAAAAAACCGCCGCGGCCGCGTCAGCCGGAGGTAACCGGCGCCGCGCGGAGCGCCAGCGCCTCGCACGCACGCTCGACCATCACGCTGGCCTGGACGGCATCGAAGTCGGCGTGCAGCCGCTTGCGCACTCCCAGCGCGCCCAGCTCCAGGTGCAGGTCCGGCGCCAGGCCGTGGCGCGCAAGGCAGCGGCGCGCGCAGGCCACCGGGCAGCCGTCGACCGCCATGATGGTGCGTCCCGACGCGGCCAGCCTGACCAGCGCCGGCACGTCGCCGCCGACGCCGGCGATGCATGACATTTCGGCCACGCCGCGCCGGTCCAGCTGCAGCGCCACATGGTTGGCCATCTGGGCCGCGCTGGAACAGCCCGAACACGAATACACCAGCGGCAGCGACTTGCCTTTCTCCGTGGGGTCCACGCAATTTGTCCTTTCAGGCTTGCGCGCCGCCGCCCGCGCCGCGCGGGCGCAGCAGCGCGCCAAGATTGAACGCCGACGCGTCGAGCGCATCGAGCGTATTTTTGACCAGCAGTCCCAGCTCGGTGTCGCCCTCGAGGGTGAGGCGGCGGCAGAAAAACAGGGTATCCGGGTCTTCCTCGCGGCGCGCCAGCAGCAGCAAATCGTGCGCGGCGGCGCCAATGGTCAGGTCGGCCGGCCCGTACGGCGAGCAGGCCGCGAAGGCGCCCTGGCGCCACTCGAAGTCGAACGCCAGCCGGGCATCGGTCACGAGCAGGCGCAGTTTCCTGCCTTCCAGCGCGGCGCGCACGTCGGCCGGCAGGTGGCGCGCCAGTGCCCGGTCGAGCCCGCGCGCCAGGATCCATGAGCCGGGCCAGGCCGGCAGCCGCGCCAGCATCGCGCCCATCGGCGCCGGAACAAGGTAGCGGGGCGTCTTCATGCCGGCACTCCGGGCGAGCGTTCCATGCCGGGCCGGCCGAACCAGTAGCCGTCGCATGCCGCCTCCGGCTGCCATGGCGCGACCAGCCGCTGCGCCTCGGCGGCGGCCAGCTGGCCGCGGCGTGCCTGGTCGAACGCGGCCAGTATTTCGGCGGTGCCGCTGGCCTGGGGGCTGATGCGGACGACATCGACCCCGAGGGCGCGCATGTCGTCCAGTTCGGCCAGCAGGTTGTAGACCAGCGCCGATTGGGTCTGGGTGCCGTTCAGCACCAGGAACGGCGCGGCGTCGCGCGTGCGCAGCAGCAGGCCGTCGGGGTGCTCGATGCAGCTGAAGCGGCAGTCGTCCTTCGGCAGGTTGCGGTTGCGCGCGGTGAAGCAGCGGGCGGAAAACGCCAGCGGCATGCGCCCGTATGCGAACACTTCGGTCTCGAGCCCTGCCGGCCGTCCGGCGATCATTTGCGCCAGCGCGTCGCGGCCCATTTCGAGCGGCATCACCCAGCGGCTCGCCCCCAGGCTCGCCAGCAGCGCCAGGGTCGGGCCGTTGTACAGGTTCAGGTACGGCCCGGCCACGAATGGCACGCGGCCCTGCAGGCAGCGCACCGCGCCCATGTCGTTCGCCTCGACCGCGAAGCGGCCGTTGTCGGCGATCTTGCCCAACGCGGCCAGCTCGCTGCCCGATTCGATCAGCACCTGCGTCGACAGCACCACCTGCTTGCCGCTGGCGGCCAGCAGGTCGGCCACGTCGAGCCAGTCCGCCAGGCGCAGTTCATGGCGGCGCGAACAGACCGTCTCGCCGATGTAGACGATATCGGCGCAGCTGTCGGCCACCATCTGGTAAAAGTCGAACATCACGGCGCGCGGCCAATAGGTCAGCACCGGGCCGAGGGCCAGTTTCAGGATCGGGTTCATTTCCATGCCCTGTGATATGCGCCGAGCGTGTGCTGCTGGCCTTCGGCAAGCTTGTCGAGCGCGGCCATCCAGGCCGGCTTGACCGAGAAGCGGCCGGCGTTGGCGCGCAGCGCGTCGATCGCCTCGCGCCACACCCGCGTCACCTGCGCGACATACGCGGGGCTGCGTTGGCGCCCTTCGATCTTCACCGCGCGCACGCCCATCGCCGCCAGCTGCGGCAGCAGCTCGAGCGTGTTCAGGCTGGTCGGCTCCTCGATCGCATAATAATGTTCGCCCTCGACGTCGAAACGCCCCTTGCACAACGTTGGATAGCTGGCGCTCTCGCCGGCGCCGTAGCGGTCGATCAGCACGCCGTTCAGGCGCGCCTCGAGACCTGCCGGGCTTTCCTGCCAGCGCACCGCCTTGGCCGGCGAACACACGCCGTGCGTATTCGGCGCCTCGCCGGTGGCGTAGGACGACAGCGCGCAGCGGCCCTCGACCATCACGCACAGGCTGCCGAATCCGAATACCTCGATCTCGACCGGCGTATGGCCGATCAGTTGTTCGACCTGTACCAGCGACAGCACGCGCGGCAGCACTGCCCGCGCAATGCCGAAATGCTCGTGGTAGAAATTGATCGCCGCGTGATTGGTGGCCGAACCCTGCACCGACAGGTGCAGCCGTAACGCCGGGTGGTGCTTGCAGGCGTAGGCCATCAGCGCCGGATCGGCCAGGATCACCGCGTCGATGCCGGCGCCGGCGGCGCGGTCGATGGCGCGGCGCCAGTTCTCCCAGGAGTGCGCTTGCGGATAGGTATTGAGCGCGAGCAGCACCTTGCAGCCGCGCCGGTGGGCATAGTCGATGCCGTCGGCAATCGCCTTGTCGTCGAAATTGAGGCCGGCGAAATTGCGCGCATTGGTCGCATCGCGAAAGCCGAGGTAGACGCAGTCGGCGCCGTTGTCGACCGCATTCTTGAGGGCGGGCAGGCTGCCGGCCGGGCAAACCAGTTCGAGCGCGGCTGGCGCCGGTGGCGGGGAAACAGATGGTGCGGGTAATGCAGTTGCGCTGTGAGTCATGGAAGTGTTCTTGTCCGGTTGCAGTCAGTTCGACGCCCAGACTATAGCGGCGAGCCGGCGCCGAAGTCCTTAACCTGGATCATGGATTTCAGCGCCCGTGCGGTGACAGAATGGAGGCATTAACCAAGGAGAGCGCTATGCAAGAAGTGGAGCTGAACGTTTGCGCGCTGGAAGCGCCCGAACCGATGGAGCGGGTGCTCGAAGCGCTGTGTGAACTGCCCCGCGGCGACCGGCTCGCCGTGCTGATCGAGCGCGAACCGCGCCCGCTGTACCGGATCCTCGAGCGCCACGGCTACCGCCACTGCATCGTCGCGCTGCCCGACCAGCTGTTTGAGCTGCTGATCTGGCGCACCCATTGATCCAGCGCGTCCTCGACCTCGCGCGCAGCCCGCCGCCGGCGCTGTCGCTGCGCTTCTTCCTGAGCGCCCCGCTGTTCGCCATACTGGCCGGCGCCGCCTTGCTGTGGCAGGGCGACAGCGCATTCGCATCGCGCTGGTCGCCGGCGGTGCTGGCGGCGACCCACCTGCTCACGCTCGGCATGCTGACGATGGTGATCTGCGGCGCCCTGCTGCAGCTGCTGCCGGTGGTGGCCGGCGCCGCGCTCCCCTGCCCGCGACTGAGCGCATACGCGATGCACGCGCTGCTGTGCGGCGGCACCTTGCTGCTGGCCGGCGCGTTCTGGCGCCAGCAATCGCTGCTGTTCGCGCTGGCGTTGCCGCCGCTGCTGCTCGCGCTGGCCTGGCTGCTGGTTGCGTGCGGCGCCGCATTATGGCGCGCCACGCCGGCGNNATGCTGGGAGCGGCGATGGCGGCGGCGCTGGCGTGGGCGCGGCCGTTGCCGCTGCTGGAACTGGCCGACCTGCACGCGATGTGGGGCCTGCTCGGCTGGATCGGCTTGCTGCTCGCCGGCGTCGCCTGGCAAGTCATTCCGATGTTCCAGGCCACCCCGCTCTACCCGCGCGCCGCCACGCGCGCGTTCGCCTGGCTGGTGCCGGGCCTGCTGGCAGCATGTTCGGTCACGCAACTGGCCGGGCACCGGCTCGCCGCTCCGCTGCGCGCGCTGCTGTATTGCGCCTTCGCGCTGTTTGCCGTGATCACCCTGTCGCTGCTGGCGCGGCGCAAGCGCCCCGCGCCGGACGCGACCACCCTGTATTGGCGCCTGTCGATGGCCAGCCTGCTGGCCTGCCTGCCCGCCTGGTACGCGCCGATCGACGCGCCCGCGCGGCCCCTGCTGCTCGGGGTGCTGTTCGTGCTCGGCTTCGCCGCCGCGGCGGTAAACGGCATGCTGTACAAGATCGTGCCCTTCCTGCTCTGGCACCACTGGCAGGAACATGGCGACGTGCGTTCGGTGCCGTCGATCCGGCTGATCATCCCGGACGCGCGCGCGAAAGCGCAGTTCCACAGCCACCAGGCGGCAGTGGCGCTGCTGGCGCTGGCGGCGCTGTGGCCGGCATGGCTGCTGCGCCCGGCGGCCCTCGCGCTGATCGGCGCCTACCTGCTGCTCGGGCTGAACCTGGTGCGGGCGCTGCGCTGCGCCAGCGCCGGCGCCGCCGCGCCCATTCGTATAATATAGGAGGCCTACCCAGCAACGGATGATGAACAGCATGTCAGGAAAATTGCCAGACCCTTTTCAGGCCCAGGCGGCGCGCGTCGGCCAGGTCGCCCAGCGCGTCCACGCGATCGCTCCGTTCCACGTGATGGAAGTGGTGAAGGCGGCGACCGAACTGGCGCGTTCCGGCGCCGACGTCATCAGCATGAGCGTGGGCGAACCCGATTTCACCGCGCCCGAACTGGTGGCGCAGGCGGCGATCGACGCGATCCGCGGCGGCGCCACCCAGTACACCGATGCGCTCGGGCTGCCGGCGCTGCGCGAAGCGATCGCCGCGCATTACGCCAGCGCGTTCGGCATCGCCATCGACCCGCGCCGCATCGTCGTCACCGCCGGCGCCTCGGCCGGCCTGCTGCTGGCCTGCGCCGCGCTGGTCGGCGAAGGCGACGAAGTGCTGATGCCCGATCCCTGCTACCCCTGCAACCGCCACTTCGTCGCCGCGTTCGGCGGCAAGCCGGTGCTGGTGCCGTCCGGGCCCGAACAGCGCTACCAGCTCACCGCCGCCGACGTCGAACAGCGCTGGGGCGCGCGCACCCGTGGCGCGATCGTCGCTTCACCGTCGAACCCGACCGGCACCTCGATGACCGGCCCGCAGCTGCAGCTGCTGCTGGCGGCGCTGCGCCGGCGCGGCGGCTTTGCGGTCGTCGACGAGATCTACCAGGGACTGTCGTACGACCATGCGCCGGTCAGCGCCCTGCACTTCGACCCAGACGTCATCACGGTCAACAGCTTCTCGAAGTACTTCAACATGACCGGCTGGCGGCTTGGCTGGCTGGTGGTGCCCGAGGCGCTGGTGCCGGTGTTCGAAAAGCTGGCGCAGAACCTGTTCATCTGCCCGTCGGCGATCGCCCAGCACGCCGCGCTGGCGTGCTTCCATCCCGATTCGATCGCCGTCTACGAACAGCGGCGCGTGGAATTCAAGCGGCGCCGCGACTTCCTGGTGCCGCAATTGCGCGAGCTTGGCTTCCAGGTGCCGGTGATGCCGGACGGTGCGTTCTACGTGTATGCCGACATCGGCCAGGTGGCGCACAAGGACCATGCAGACAGCGCCGCGTTCTGCATGGCGGTGCTGCGGCAGTCGGCGGTGGCGATCGTGCCGGGCGCCGATTTCGGATTTGCCGCGCCGCTGGCGCACGTGCGCTTTTCGTATGCGACCGCCTTGCCGCGCATCGAGCAGGCGGTGGAGCGCTTGCGGCGCCTGTTCGGCCGCTGAATTCAGGCGCGGTACTGGCGCAGCGGTTCCATCTCCAGGATCGTCACATTGCGCCCCTGAACCCGGATCAGGCCATGCGCCATCAGGTCCGCCAGGATGCGCGAAAAATGTTCGGGCGTCAGGTTCAGGCGCGACGCCACCAGCGCTTTCGACATCGGCAGCCGCATCGGCATGCCGTCCGCCGGCGGCTCATCCTTGAGCAGGAAGCCGATCACGCGCTGGGTGCCCGAATGCAGGCAGTAGGATTCGAGGTCGCCCATCAGGCCGTGCATGCGCCGGCTCAGCCCCGCCAGCATCTTGCACGCCAGCGCCGGGTCGCGCGCGATTTCGTCCATGATCGTCGCCTTCGCCACATGCAGCAGCAGCGTATCCTCGAGCGCCTGGGCCGAGACGATGTACGGCTTACCCATGAACATGACCGCTTCGCCGAAGCTGTGGCGCGGGCCGACCAGTTCAACGACCTTCTCGGCGCCCTGGGCCGAGACGAACGACAGCTTGACCTGGCCGTACGCCACCACGTGGAAGCCGACGCACGGATCGCCGCGCTGGAACACGGCGGCGCCGCGCGCCACCCGCACGGCGCTGGTGCCGTGCGCAATACGCTCGAGCTCCGCGTCGCTCATCGCGTCGAACAGCGGCAGCTGTGCGAGGAAGGTCTGCGGCTTGAACTTGTCTGCGGCGTGGTCCATGCGCGCTTCAGATGGTGCGCGAGTAGCGCAGCGGCGCCGGCTGCTGCTCGCGCCCGACGCCGAGGTAGCGGTCGAACACCATGCAGACGTTGCGGATCAGCAGGCGGCCCTTCAGGCTCACGCGCAGGCCGTCGGCGTCGACGCTGAGCAGGCCGTCATCGGCCAGGCGCCGCAACGCCACCAGCTCGTCGGCGAAGTAGCCCGCAAAATCGGCGCCGGCCGGCAGCTGGACGTCGGCGAACGACAGCGCGAAGTCGCACATCAGGCGCCCGATCACGTTGCGCCGCAGCAGGTCGTCGTCGGACAGCAGCACGCCGCGCTTGATCGGCAGCGTGCCCTCGTCGAGGCGCGCGTAGTAGCCGGTGATGCTCTTGTCGTTCTGGCTGTAGGTGCCGCCGAAGGCGCTGATGCCCGACACCCCGAGCGCCACCATGTCGGCTTCGGCGTGGGTCGAATAGCCCTGGAAATTGCGCTGCAGGCCGCCCTGGCGCTGGGCCACGGCGAGGTCGTCGTCGGGCTTGGCGAAATGGTCCATGCCGATGTAGACGTAGCCGGCCGCGCCGAGCCGCTCGATGCACAGCGCCAGCATGTCGAGCTTGGCGTCGGGCGTGGGCAGGTCTTCGGTGACGATCAGCTTCTGCGACTTGAACAGGTGCGGCATGTGCGCGTAGTTGTAGATGGCGATGCGGTCCGGGTTGGCGGCGACCACTTTCTCGAGCGTCTGCGCCATGGTGCGCGCGCTTTGCTTCGGCAGGCCGTAGATCAGGTCGATGCTGATCGAACGGAAGCCCGCCGCGCGCGCCGCCTCGATCACTTCGACCGTCTGCGCCTCGGGCTGGACGCGGTTGACCGCCAGCTGCACGTCCGGATCGAAATCCTGCACGCCGAGGCTGATGCGGTTGAAGCCCTGGCGGCGCAAGGTGCGGATGCGCTCCGGGGTGACGGTGCGCGGGTCGACCTCGACCGAATACTCGCCGGTGTCATCGGGCGCGAAGGCGAACCATTCGCGCAGGCAGGCCAGCAGCTCGTCCATCTGGGCGTCGCTCAGGTAAGTCGGCGTGCCGCCGCCGAAGTGCAGCTGCTCGACCTGGTTCATGCCGGCCAGCAGGCGGCCCTGCATGGCGATTTCGCGCTTGAGGTAATCGAGGTAGACCACCGCTTTCTCGCGGTCCTGCGTGATGATCTTGTTGCAGGCGCAGTAGTAGCACAGCGACTCGCAGAACGGGATATGCACGTACAGCGACAGGCCGCGCGGCTCGCCGCGCAGCCCCACGCGGGCGACGGCGGCCTCGTAGTCGGCGGCCGTGAAGCCGCCGGTGAAGCGGTCGGCGGTCGGGTAGGACGTGTAGCGTGGGCCCATCTGGTTGAGCTTGCGGATCAGGGCGGCGTCGAATTCGACGGAGGGCACGATCGCGATGACGGCGGCGGTTTTGTTCATGTTGTTACTCCCTGCGGGATGCGAAATCAATGATGCAAATCATGGATAACATCATAGCGGGCCTCGCATGGCGCCGGTTGGCGCAGGCGGCTTAGGGCGCCTAGGCAGTTCGAACTAGGCCGCGGCGGCGCGCCAGCGCCAGGCCACGGCGGCGCAACTGGCATAGAAAGCGGCGCACCACCACAGCGCGGGCGCGGCGCTGCCGGTCAGCGCGATCGCGGTGCCGTAGCTTTTCGGGATGAAGAACGCACCGAAGCCGGCGACGGTGGCGGTGAAGCCGAGGACGGCGGCGCGCTCGCTGCCGTCCGGCGCGGCGAACAGCAGCGCGATCATCCGCGTGGTGGCGGCATGGGCGGCACCGGCGCCGCCGGAGAGCAGCATGAACATGGCGAGGAAGCCGGCGAAACTGCCGCCAAGCCCATCGTGCGGCAGGAAGCGCAGCACGCCGAGGGCGGCGCCGGTCATCACGCAGAAGGCGCCGAACGCGGCGCGCGCGGCGCCGACGCGGCGCGCCAGCGGCGCGCCTAGCGCCATCGCCAGCACGCCGGCCAGCGGAGCGAGGAAGGTCCAGGCCAGCGGGTCGACGGCGGGAAAGCTGATCTTGACCAGCAGCGGCAGGCCGGCGGCGGAGCCGATCAGCGCGCCGAACGCGCCGGTGCACAGCCAGCACATGATCCAGGTGTGGCGGCGCGTGAAGATGGCCGACTGCTCGGCCAATGACGCCGCAGCCGGCTGCGCCGCGTCGCTGCTGCGCCATGCCAGCACGGCGCAGCAGAGAATCAACGGCACCCACATGAAGCCGGCGTTCTGCAGCCAGAGCGGCCGCCCCGTCCCGGTGCCGGCCCAGTGTTGCGGCGCGCCGCCGGCGCTGCCGAACAGCGCCACCGAGATGGCCAGCGGAATCACCCACTGCGCCAGCGGCACCCCGAGCGCGGCCAGCGTCGCATCGCGCCGCTGCGCCGCCGCGCCGCCCAGGCCGCACAGCAGCGCCAGCACCAGCATGGTCGGATAACCGGTGCCCGGATCCTGCACCGCCACGCCGATGCCCAGCGCGGGCACCAGCAACAGCGCGGTCGCCACCGCGCTCCAGCGGCGGCCGCCGAAGATCGGCAGCAGGAAGGCGCAAAACAAGCGCAACGTGGCGCCGGACAGGCCCGGCAGCGCCGCCAGCCAGAACAGCTGGTTGGCGCTGTAGTCGAAGCCGGCGGCAGGCAGCGCCACCACCACCACGCTCCACAGCGCCCACATGGCGATCGCGAGCAGCCAGGCGCACGCCGACAGCCAGCGGCCGTAGTCGGCAACGGCCGGGACATGACAAACCGCGGCGCCCGCCGCAAGGTGTTTTTTCTGGGTTGACACGACACCTCTCCGGGACGCACGGTCCGATGGCATCAGCCTACTCGGCCAGGCGCGGCGCTGCCATCGGCAGGAAAGGCAAGCGGCGCAGGCAAGCGGGCTAGCCGGCCTCGGTCGAAATGGCTAGTTAGCCGGCGACCGGCACGCGCGGGTGGAGGCGCAGCGGGCTGACCTTGCCGTCGCGCGCCGGCGCGGCCGGCTGGTTCGCGAGCACGTCGGCCAGGGTGACGCCGTCAAGCACCTTCAGGTAGGCGGCGGTGGCCGCGTTGAGCACGCCCTTGAGGGCGCAGGAGGCCGCATAGGCGCAGCCGACATTGCCCGGGTCGAAGCATTCGGCCATGTAGAAATCGGTCTCGGTATTGCGCACCACCACGCCGATGTTGATGTCGGCCGGTTCCTTCTTGAGGCGCAGGCCGCCGTTGCGCCCGCGCACGGTGTCGACCATGCCGGTCACGCCGAGCTGGTGCACCACTTTCATCAGGTGGTTCTTGGAGATCCCGTGCAGGTCGGCGATGTCCTGGATCGTCACCAGGCGGTCGCGGTTCATGCCGAGGAAGATCAGCGTGCGCAAGGCGTAGTCGGTATAGGAAGTCAGTCTCATTGCGTTATCTCGTGCGCGTGAGGCCGGCGCGCAACACTGGCGCGGCGCCGTCCTGATGAATTGAGTATCGAGTATACATGTTAAAAGCGCGCCAGGGTCGGCCTGACGAATTAAAGATGCAAATAACTTGCATGTTTTAATTAAGGTAAATAGAATACATCTTATCAGCTGAGCAGCTGTGACTACCGTCGCATTACTTACCAACAATAAGGAACCCCTATCATGCATGCCACGCGCAAACTCTGGACCTGGCTCGGCATTATCTGCGCCCTGTCTTTTGCCGTACTCGGCTGGGTCGGCAAGGAAATCTACCTGACCGCCCCGCCCATCCCGCAACTGGTCGCCGGCAGCAACGGCGCCGTGCTGTTTTCGAGCGGGCAAGTCCAGCTCGGCCAGGAAGCCTGGCTGTCGGCCGGCGGCCAGCAACTCGGCTCGGTGTGGGGCCACGGCAGCTACGTCGCGCCGGACTGGTCGGCCGACTGGCTGCACCGCGAGGCGCTGGCGCTGCGCGCCATCTGGGCCGAGCGCGAGTTCGGCAAACCCTACGAGGCGCTCGAAGTGGGCCAACAGGGCGTCCTCAACGCCCGTCTCAAGCAGGAGATGCGGCGCAATACCTATGACGCGGCGACCGGCGCCATCACGCTGTCGGCCGACCGCGCCGAAGCGGTACGCCAGGTCACGCGCCATTACACCAGCGTGTTCGGCAACGACCCCAAGCTCGACGCCCTGCGCGAACAATATGCGATGAACTCGGGCTCGCTGACCGGCGCCAACCTCGAGGCCCTGCCCGCCTTCATCTTCTGGTCCGCATGGTCGGCCGGCACCGACCGTCCCGGCGCCACCGACCTGTCCTACACCAGCAACTGGCCGCACGAGCCGCTGGTGGGCAACGCGCCGACCGTCGGCGCCGGCATGTGGTCGATCGCCAGCGTCATCTTCATGATCGCCGCGATCGCCGGCATGATCTTCTACCACTCGGTCGCCAAGGAACACGGCGACCCGACGCCGCCGAAGGCCGATCCCCTGTTCAGCCTGAAGCCGACGCCGTCGATGAAGGCCACCCGCAAATACTTCTACGTGGTGATCGCGCTGATCCTGGCGCAGGTCGGCATGGGCGTCATCACCGCCCACTACGCCGTCGAGGGCCACAGCTTCTTCGGCTTCCCGCTGGCACAGATCCTGCCATTTACCGTCAGCCGCACCATCCACACCCAGTTCGCCGTGCTGTGGATCGCCACCGCCTGGCTGGCCACCGGCCTGTACATCGCGCCGGCCATCTCCGGCCACGAGCCGAAGTACCAGAAGCTCGGCGTCGACGTGCTGTTCTACGCGCTGCTGTTCATCGTCGCCGGCTCGACAGCCTTCGGCTGGCTCGGCACCTTGCAGCACATGGGCAACAGCTTCAGCTTCTGGATCGGCAACCAGGGCCTCGAATTCACCAGCATGGGCCGCATCTGGCAGATCCTGCTGTTCATCGGCCTGCTGTTCTGGGTCACCCTGCTCGGCCGCGGCCTGTGGCCGGCGCTGAAGACCCCGTCCGAGAGCCGCGGCCTGATCGCCATGGTGTTCCTCGCCGCGGTCTGCATCGGCGGCTTCTACGCCACCTCGCTGACCTGGGGTCCGCACACCCACTATTCGATGATCGAGTACTGGCGCTGGTGGCTGGTGCACCTGTGGGTCGAAGGCTTCTTCGAAGTGTTCGCCACCGCCGTCATCGCCCTGCTGTTCACCCGCCTCGGCCTGATCCGCGCCAGCAGCGCCAACACCGCCATCGTGTTGGAGACCATCGTGTTCCTGTTTGGCGGCATCCTCGGCACCTTGCACCACCTGTACTTCACGGGCACGCCTACTTTTGTCATCGCCATCGGCGCGATGTTCTCGGCACTCGAAGTAGTACCGCTGGCGATGATCGGCGTCGAGGCATTCCGCAACTATGAGCGTTCGAAAGCGGCGCCATGGGTGCAGGCCTACAAGTGGCCGATCCTGTGCTTCATCGCCGTCGGCTTCTGGAACGTGATCGGCGCCGGCCTGCTCGGCTTCGCCATCAACACGCCGATCGCGCTGTACTACGTCCAGGGCATGAACATGACCGCCGCCCACGGCCACGCCGCCCTGTTCGGCGTCTACGGCATGCTCGGCATCGGCCTGTTGCTGTTCTGCCTGCGCGGCCTGTCCGACCGCGCCGCCTGGTCCGACAAGCTGCTGGCGCCGATGTTCTGGTCGCTCAACATCGGCCTCGGCATGATGGTGTTCATCTCCTTGCTGCCGGCCGGCATCTACCAGGCCTGGGCCAGCATCACCCAGGGCACCTGGTATGCGCGCTCGCCGGAAGTGATCCACTCGGACCTGATGACGACGCTGGTGTGGATGCGCGTTCCGGGCGACATCGTGTTCTCGGTCGGCGTGGTGTTCCTGGCGCTGTTCGCCTGGCGCCTGCTAAGGGGCGGCAAGCGCGGCCAGCCGGTGCTGGCGCCGGTACCGGGCGCCAAGCGCGCCTGAGGTAACGATCATTGCGGGGCGGCTTCGGCCGCCCCGCATTTGCAATTTAGTTCATTAACAAGGAGAATTGCCATGGTTCACGATTGCTCGTCGGCCGGAACCGCCGCCACCCACGTGTTCGATGCGCGCGGCATTGCCAAGCGCTTCCGCCACGCCGCCATCTTCGGCGCCCTGAATGCCCTCGAGGACGGCGAGACGATGCGGTTTTATAACGACCATAACCCGCTGCCCCTGCTGGAGCAGATCGAACAGTATTTCGGTCCGCACATCAAGGTCAGCTATGTAGCGCGCGAGCCGGGCGAAGTCATCATCGACTTCCTGGTCGTGTCCACCCAGTGAAAGGCCGGTGCCGTTGGACTATTACACCCTCAAGCATTTCCATATGGGCTGCGCTGCCGCCAGCGGCAGCCTGTTCCTGGTGCGCGGCGTCTGGATGCTGCGCGCTTCGCCGCTGCTGCAACAGCGCTGGGTGAAAGTGGCGCCGCACTGTATTGACACGGCGCTGCTGGCCAGCGCCATCGGACTGGCCGCCTGGAGCGGCCAGTATCCCTTCGTCCAGGGCTGGCTGACCGCCAAGGTCGTCGCCCTGCTCGGCTACATCGTGCTCGGCACCATCGCCCTCAAGCGCGGCCGCACGCCGGCCGTCCGCGCCGGCGCCTTCATCGGCGCGCTGGCGCTGTTCTGCTACATCGGCGCGGTCGCCCTGACCAGGCAGCCGAACCCGTTCGCCGCCTGAGGTAATCCGTGTTTTCTACGGGCGGCTGACGCCCGCCGGCGCCATGCGCGCGCGCATGGCAGGCGTCATGGCGACATTTCTGTCCGCATCGACCAGCATCACCTGGTCCAGTCCGAGCCGCGCCGCCATTGCTTCCCAGTGCGCCGGGCCGCTGATGAACAGCGGCTTCGAATTGCCGTCGGAGCGCAGGCCGGCATCGTCGCCGCCGGAGGTGATGATCGTCACCGAGGCGACCAGGTCGATGGTGTCGCCGCTGCGCGGATCGATGATGTGCGGATGGCGCTTGCCATCCTTCATGAAATAGCGCACGTAGTCGCCGCTGGTGCCGATCGCTTCGTTGTCACGCAAGGCCAGCTGCGCCAGCGTGCCGTCGCCGCGCGGGTCGCGGATGCCGACTTTCCACGGCTGCGCCCCTGGCTGGCCGATCGCCAGGATATTGCCGCCGACATTGACCAGCGCCGCCTCGACATGCGCGGCGCGCAGGATCAAGGCCGCGCGGTCGAGCGCGTACCCTTTCGCATAACCGCCCAGGTCGATCATCACCGCCTTGTTGACGCTGGTGATCGTGGTGCCGGCATAGCGCAGGTCCGTCAGGCGCGGATTGGCGTCGACCCAGCGCTTGAGTTCCGCCCGCTGCGGCCCGTGCGGGGTGATGTCGCCGCTCTGGAAGCCCCACAGCCGGATCAGGTGGCCGATCGCCGGGTTGAACAAGTTGTCGGAGCGCTCGGCCAGCGCGGTCGCCGACTTGAGCAGGCCGACCATCTCGGCATCGGCCTGGAACGGTTCTCCGCGGGCGATGCTGTCGTTGAGCGCGGTGAGCATGCCGGGTTGCCATGCATGGAATTTGTGGTGCAGGCGATCGAATTCGTTCAGCACGCTGCCGCTGAGCGCCGCGGCCCGTTCCTGCGATTCGCCGTAAATACTGACCTCGACGACGGTGCCGAATACGTTGCCCTGGGTCCGATAAACCGCTGCCTGGCGGCTGCAGCCGGACATCAGCAGTGGCAGCAGCAACAGCGCCGCGAAAAAAGTGCTTGTTTTGGCCGATCGCATGACGATGCCCTATTCTGAGTTGCTTATTCTGTGATGATGAGCCGTTGCCGACTCATGGCGAACGGACAATGATGCCGGCCCGATCGCCATCCGCGTCCGGTCAGATCGCCTTGCTGACCATATAGTCGACCGCCGCCTTGACTTCATCATCCTTGAGCATCATGTTGCCGCCCTTCGCTGGCATCATCTTCAGGCCATCGAGGGCACTGGTGTACAGCGCCGCGGTTCCCTTGGCGACGCGTGGCTGCCAGGCCGCCTTGTCGGCGAATTTCGGCGCACCCATCACGCCGGCGCCATGGCATGCCAGGCAGGTCGCGCCATAGATTTTCTCGCCCTTCGCCAGGTCGGCGGCGCTGGCCTGGACCGGCGCCGCAGCGGCTGGCGCGGCCGGCGCGATGATGGCCGGCGCTGGCGCCGGTGCCGCAACTGGCGTGCTGGCGACAACAACGGTCGCCGAAGCAGTTTCCGTGGCTGCGGGTTTCTGGCCGCATGCCGCCAGCGCGATCAGGACGATGAGTGGCAAAAATTTACTTGTTTTCATGATTTTCTTTCTAAGTTGAATAAAACTGCTTACCGCGGCGATGCCACGGCAAGACCTTGCGCACCGAACCCGATCGACGCTGCCTGCGCCTGGCCCTGCTCCTGTTCAAGCAAAGGGTCAAGCAGCAGCGCGTCGATCAGTCGGCTGAAATTGGACCAGCATGGCGCGCCCGGCCGGGTGAAGGCGTCGGCGCGCAGCTGCCCGCTGTCGTCATGCAGGTGCTGCGGGAAAGTGGCGCAGTCCGGGTGGACCGGCGCCGTGTCGATGCGCAACTCCGCTTCGCCCCAGCACCATGCGATTGAATATTCGTCGACGCTGAAATAGCGCGCCTCGACGATCAGGCCGGTGTCGAAAAATGCCAGCAGCGCATCCTGGGCGAGACGCACCGGCTCGCTGAGCCGGTCGGCATAATGAACCTCGACCTGCTCGCGCAGCATCGCATGCACCAGGGGGCCGCCGCCATCGGTCTGCCGTGTCAATTCGGCCCTGATCGCGCCGCGGGCCTGGCCGATGATCAGGGCGCCCAGATAATGTTCATACGCAGGGTGCGCGGCGATGTCGCGGCAGAGGATTTTCTCCAGCAGGCCGGCCTCGTCCTCCACCGCATAGGGGGCGAGCATCGCCTTGCGCGACTCGCGCAAGTCATACAGCGTGCGCGCATACAGCGCCTGCATCGCATCGGCCTCGCCTGCCAGCGCTTCGTCATCCACGCTCATTCCTTCGCCTTGGCCATGCCATGCGCGGCGCCGGACGGCCTGAGCATGGCGGCGCTGATCTGGGCGAACGGCATCACCTTGCCGCCCTCCGCCCGCGCGAACGCGCTGGCGTCGGCCGCAGTCGAAAACGATGCCAGCGTCGGGCCCATCGAACCGGCCTTGCGGCTGCCGACCACGTACGATGCGTCTTTCGCGGCGATCCAGTGGCCCTGCGGATGCGCCCAATCGGTGTGGCCCATGTCCTGCACGAACAGCCCGGCGACGCTGCGTTTCTGTTCCGGCGCCAGCACCACGGCAAACAGTTCCATCAGGTCGCAGTAAAAGTCCGGCTTGCCTTCGCGGTACTGAATCTGCGCCTTGGGACCGGGGAAATCCTGGAGCACCATGCCATCGAGCGCACAGGCGGTGTCGGCGGAAGGCTCCTGCGGGCCCGTTTGCTTGACGGCCTGGCTGCAGGCGGCGAGCAGCAGCACGGCGGCGATGCCGGCCAGGCGGGCACGCCCGTTCGGGATTGGTTTCACTTGAATCTCCAGTTAGCGAGCAAAAATGGGGCGATGATCCAGCCCAGCAGGATCGTCACCAGCACCATCGGGTTGGTCAGGCTGCCGGGCATGACGGTGGCCAGGCCGTACATGCTCTGCACCTGCTGCGAGCTGAAGATATTCAGCAGCCGGAACACGTCGGCCGGATTGAGCATCAGCAGCGCGGCGAACACGCCGCTGCCGAGATTGCCCTGGCTGGCCACCAGGGCCCCCATCAGCAACAGGTCGAAGATGAGCACGAAGAAAAACCACAGCGCGATCGCGACCCCGCTGGCCCGTACCCGGTCCTGGGCGACGACGGAAACGAGCAGCGAGATGCTCAGGAATGCCAGCCCCATCAGGATCGCACTGAGGACGAAGCCGGCGTAGTGATAGACGTCGCGGTTGCTGAGCTCGGCCGCCAGCGGCAGCAGTCCGGCGCCGAAGCCGATCGCGGTCGAACTGGCGAGGGCGGCGGACAGGCCGAGGTACTTGCCGAGCAGGATTTCAAAGCGCGTGATCGGCATCGACTGCAACAGCTCGAGCGAACCGCGCTCGCGCTCGCCGACGATGGCGTCGTAGCCGAGGATCAGGGCGATCAGCGGCACCAGGTAGATCACCAGGCTGACCAGGCTGGCAATGGTGACGTCGATGCTGCGGAACCCGACCTCGCCCAACTGCGCCGTGCCGACATAGGCGATCGCCAGCGCGAACAGCGAAAAGATCAGTGCCACCGCCAGCAGCCAGCGGTTGCGGATGCGGTCGCGGAACTCCTTGGCGGCGATCACCCGCACTTGTGCCCATTCAATGCGTTGCAACATGCGCGCCTCCATAGCCGAGGAACAGGTCTTCCAGCGTCGGTTCGTGCATGACGATATCGAGCACCGTATCGCCGAGCGATGCCAGGATGCCGAGCACCGCCACTTTCTGCCCCGCCTGGCAGGCGATGCGCAGCGCGTCGTCGCCATCGACCCGCACGTCGAGCCCGTCCAGGCACGCCAGCGCGGATGCGGCGCCGGCGCCACCGCCGCTGCAAAGGCGCGCCTGCACTACTGAGGGCATCACCGTCTGCGCCCGCAGTTCGGCCAGCGTGCCCTGGGCGGCGATGCGCCCCGAATCGAGGATCGCCAGCCGGTCGACCCGCTGCTGGATTTCGGCGAGGATGTGCGAAGTAATGATGATGGTCGCGCCGCGCGCCTGCGCCTGGCGCAGGATGGCGTAGAAATCGTGGATCCCGGCCGGATCGAGGCCGCTGGTCGGTTCGTCGAGGAAGATCAGGTCCGGGTCGCCCAGCAAGGCCTGGGCGAAGCCGAGGCGCTGGCGCATGCCTTTCGAATACGTCTGCACGCGGCGCGCCGCGGCAGCGCCGAGGCCGACGCGCTCGAGCACTTCGGCGCAGGCCGTGCGCGGCACCTTCTTCAGGTCGGCGAACAGGCGCAGCACCTCCATGCCGCTCAGGTTGTCGTAGGTGACGAAGCTCTCCGGCAGGTAACCGACGCGGCGCCGCACCTGGCGAAACTGCGGCCCGCCGGTCAGCGCGCCGTGCACGCGGATGGCGCCGGAGCTGGCCGGAAGCAGGCCGAGCATCAGCTTGAACAGCGTGCTCTTGCCCGCGCCGTTGTGGCCGATCAGGCCGAACATTTCGCCTGGCGTCACGGCCAGGCTGACGTCGCGGACAGCGGCCAGGGTGCCGAACGACTTGCTCACGTTGCTTATTTCAATCGGGTAATTTGTCACGCCAACGACTCCAGTGCTGATTCAAGGGACGCATGCGCGGATGCTTGTCCATCACGCTGGGCGCGCGCAAGACGGGAAACTGGCGCGCCACGAAGCGCAGGGTCTGGATCGAGGGGCTCGACAGCACCAGCTTGACCAGCGGGTACTGCCAGTTGAGGCGATCGACGACATCGTTCGCTTCGTAGGCGGCATCGCCGACGCCGTCGCCGTTCTGGTCCCAGCCGCTGTAGTTGCTCCAGTAGTTGCCCTGGGCGCGGCCCCATTCGACGTCGCGCGCGGCGACGAATTTGACTTGTTCCTGGTTGTCGATGAAATCGTTGCCATCGACCTGGTTGTTGCTTGAACCGGCCGACAAGTGGATGCCGATGCGGTTGTGGATGACGACGTTGTTGCGCACCACGTTGAATTCGGCGTCGTAGATGAAGAAGCCGCGCCCGTTGCCCGCAACGACATTGTTTTCGATCACGGAATCCTGGATCGTGCGCAGCATGATGCCGTGGTCTTCATTGCCCCACGCGATGTTGTTGCGCACCACCAGGTTGCGCACTTCCATCAACGCCAGTCCGCCGCGATTCTGGTACGACTCATTGTTTTCCCACACGCTGTGGTTGGTGTTCATGTAGTGGGTGCCGTAACGTACGTGGTGAATCTTGTTGCCGCGAAACAGTGCCCTGGTCGAGATGTCGACATAAATGCCGTCGCGCGTGTCGCTGATGTCGTTGCCGACCACCTCGGCGCCGCTGGTGTTGAACACCTGGATGCCGTTGCCGCGCGCCGCCGACTGCAGCTCGCGCTTGCCGGTGATGACGTTGTTCGTCAGGCGCGAATCNNGGGACGATGCTCACGCCGGCGTCCTTGCCATCCATGTCGGCGCCGCTGTCGCGGATCACCAGGCCCTCGATGGTCACGCCGCTGGCGGCGACCCGGATCACGCTGCCGGTATTGCCGCCGCTGATCACGGGGCGGCCGAGGCCGCGCAAGGTGACCGCCTTGTCGACCAGCAGGTGCTCGCGGTAAGTGCCGGCGCCGACCTGCACCGTGTCGCCCGGCTGGGCGCGCCCCAGCGCGGCCGCGATCGACTCGCCGCTGCGCACCGGCAGCACGGCGCACCAGGCGCCGTGGGCGGTCAGCAGCAGCAGCGCGGCCGCGGCCGCGGCCACTCTCACGGCGCCTTCCCGCCCAGGCCGGCGTTCTTCTCCGACAAGCTGCTGCGCACGCGCTCGAGCGGGATGAAGTAGCCCTTCGCATCGATCGCGGTCAGGGCCAGGCCGTCGCGTTCGCGCGCTTTGCGCTCCTTCACCAGCGGCGGACAGGCATGATCGTCGTAGTAGAGGATCATGCAGTCCAGGCAGGCCATGCACTCCATCTGGTCGATCTTGCCGGCGCTGTCGATCGCATGCGAGCCGCAGCCGGACGCGCAGGCGTGGCAGGTCTGGCACTCGGCCTTGCGCTTGAGGCCGAACAGGCGGAACTTGCCGGGAATTGCCAGGCCGGCCCCGAGCGGGCAAATATACTTGCAGTACGGCCGCTCGCTGAAGAACGACCAGCCGAGGATGCCGCCGATGAAGATCCAGAATGGCCAGCTGCGGTTCCACACGCCGACGATGAAGGTGGTCTTGAACGGCTCGATTTCGGCCAGCTTTTCGGCCGTCTCCATCGACACCAGCGAGACCGCGATGAGGCCGACGAAGACGCCGTACTTGATCCAGCGCAGCTTGTCGTGGAGCGGCTTGGGCAACAGGCGCTGCAGGCGGCCGAAGCCAATCGCCTTGGTGAAGCTGTGCGCCAGCTGCTGCAGCGAGCCGAACGGGCACAGCCAGCCGCAGAACACTCCCCTGCCCCACACCAGCACCGTGATGATGATGAACCACCAGAACAGGAAGATGAAGGGGTCGGACAGGAACAGTTCCCACTTCCACTGATGCAGCAGCGAATGGAACCAGGTCATCACCTGCGTGATGCTCGGCTGCGCCTTCAGGTAGAACCCGAGAAAGCCGACGCTGGCGATCCACAGCAGGTGGCGCGGCCGCGAAATCCACGGCTTGTGCTTGCGCTTCGAGGCGCGCACCAGCCGGTCGCGTTGCCAGTACATCAGCGCGGCAAATCCCAGGATCAGCGCGAACCCGGCGATCTCGAGTTTCTTGCCGCTCCACAGCGCCTTCCACGCCGCCTGCGGCCGTTCGATCACCGGCCGCCCGCCCACCAGGTAGCGCGCCGGCAGCCAGTATTCCTGCTCGAAGTGGGCGAAGGTCTTGACGCCGCTGCGGGCGTCGACCTTGTTGGCCAGAAAGGCCAGTTGCCACGGCCAGGCCGGATTGAACTGCGCGGTGCGCATGATGAACACGGCCGACTCCTTGAAGCCGGGCACGTCGAGCGGCTGCAGGTGGTACAGGTTCTGGTAATCGGTGTCGCGAAAGGTGAAGGTCAGCGGGTCTTGCCGCACCTGGATGCGGTCATAGATGCCGCCGCGCACGAAGCCGGAGCCCTTGAACGACACCTGGCCGTTGGCGATGACGAAGATGGCGTGCTCGTTCGGCTTCAGGTCCGCCATCAGGCGGCCGTAAGCATGCTCGCCCAACAGGCTGATGCCGATGGCGGGCTCGTTCAGATAGCCGAAATACGCATCCATGTAGGGGCCGTCGGCGCCGTCGGCCCCGACTGCCGATGCCGGCACCAGCAGGTGCTGCACGCTGCCCTCGGCCAGCAGCTCGGTCCAGTCCGGCGGCGCGGCGGCGGCGCCGAAGCGGGCGGCGGGCCGCGGCTTGCTCTTGAAGATGCCGACCTGCCTGCCGATGTCGTAGGCGCTGCGCGAAATCACCTGGTTCTCGGCGATCGCCGTCACCGTCGCGCCGCTGATGGCGTCGAGGCCGTTCGCCTCGTTGCCGTTGTTGCTGTGGCCGATCTCGAGTTTGGCGTCGCCGGCGCGGCCGACGTATTGGGCGATGAACTTCAACAGCGCCGACTCCGGGATCCCGGCCAGCAGGATCGGTTCCGAATGCTTGAGCACGCGCACGCCGGTGATCAGGCCGTGCGTGTCCATGCCGATCAGGGTCACCACCGGCTTGCCCGAATAGGCCGGGATATCGACCACGTCGGTCGACAGGAAGACGTAGCCGACGACGTGCTCGGCCTTGTCGCTGCCGGTGCCGATCGCCTCGACATAGCTGGGGGAGCCTTTGCGCAAGGAGAATTTTTGCGCCTGAGGCATGACGTCGCGGCAAGGTGCGAGCGCGCACAAGTCCGCGCCGTGCAACAGCTGCGCCGGCAATTCGGCATCGTAGGTCGATGCCTGGACGGGCGCCGCGCAGTGCAGCGCGAATAACAACAGCAACAGCAAGTGTTTCATGAAAAAAGCCTGACTCGGTGGGGAATGCTGGCAAGCGCGCGCCGGCCCGGCCGCGCGCCTGCCGTCGTTCAGGCTTCTACCAGGAACCTGCTGCGCATTTCCAGGTGCAGGGCATGGCAGAAGTGGGTGCAATAGATCCAGTACGCACCGGCGCGATCGGCCTTGAAGGTGACCGAGCGCGTTTCCTGCGGGTTCACGATGAAGTTGATGTTGTAGGTCGGAATCGCGCAGCCATGGGTCAAGTCTTCGACCTTGTCGTAGTTGGTCAGCGTGAGGGTCACTTCATCGCCTTTCTTCACCTTGATGATGGGCATGCTGAAGGCCGGCGCCTGCGACATCAGGCGCACATGCACCTTGTTGCCCTTGCGCTCGATGCCCATCGTCTCCGGCGTCACCGCATTCGGGAAATTGGCCATGCTCTGCACCTGCATCGTCTTGACGACGTCGCGCCGCACGATGATGCCGTCATGCGGTTCCGGATAGGCGCTGTGGTCCGACATCAGCACCATTTTCTCGCCGCTGATGTTGAACAGCTGCTCGGTTTCGCAGTGCAGCGGACCCACCGGCAGGAAGCGGTCTTTCGAGAACTTGTTGCCTGAATTGAAATATTTGCCGTCGGCTTCCTTGGTTTCCCCCATCGAGGAGTAGCCGTGGCCCGGCTGGTAGTGGACATCGATCTTGTCGAGCACCGGCTTGACCGTCTTGTCGCCCTTGAACTGGGCAATCGCCTTGTCGACGTTCCACTTGACGAGCTGGCTGTCGAGGAACAGCGAGGTATACGCATTGCCCTTGCCGTCGAACGCCGTGTGCAGCGGCCCCAGGCCCAATTCCGGCTCGGCCACCACGGCGTCGCGCGGCTGCTTCAGCTCGCCGCTGAACCATTTCTGCACCAGCGCCAGCTCGATCACGGTGGCGGTCGGCGACAGCTTGCCGGCGCACACGAAATACTTTCCGTCCGGGCTGGCATTGACGCCGTGCGGATTTTTTCCGACCGGGACATAGCAGGTCACGGCGCTCTTCGGGTCGGCGTTGGCGGCCTTGCGGCCATCGACGACCGGCACCTTGGAAGCGCCGATGGTGGTGAACTTGCCGTCCTTGACCATCTGCTCGATGCGCGCGATGTCGAAAAAGATGCAGGCATCGCGCTCGGCGGCCATCATGCCGGCCAGGTCGGCCGCGTTTTCGGTGTTGTACTGCGTCGCGGCGGCCAGCTTGCCGTCATACGAGCTCGCCACCAGCTCCATGTTGCCGTCGATCCGGCACTGCCAGCGCACTTCCATCGTGCTGGCATCGACGCACGAGAACAGGCAGCCCCATTTGCTCGGATCGTCGAGGTCGCGGCCATCGTTGGGCAAGGGCGTATGGAACTCGGCGCCGCAGAACACCCGCGTCGTGTAGTTGATGGTCGCGTCGACCGGGTCGCGCTTGTCGGGGAAGATGCCGTGGAAACCCATCACGTTGGGCAGCTGAACGATCTTGTCGCACTCCATCGTATCCATGCGGATGCGCGCCAGGCGCGAATTGATCTTGTCGTTGGTAAACAACCAGCGGCTGTCGTAGGTGCCATCCTTGTAGCTGCCGTGCACGTGGTGGGTATCGCCATTCGTGTACAGCAGGCTGCCGTCGGGCTTGGTGCCGATCACCGCGCGCGACTCGTTGGTGGTGCCCCAGCCAACCATGCAATCGGTGTTGAAAACAGGAATCCGCTTCAGGGTGCGGCCCGAAGGCAATCCCAGGATGCGCATTTCGCCGCCATGGCCGGCGCTGGTGAACGAGTAATATTCGTCCAGCTGGCCCGGCGCGATTTCGTGCCCGGCCGGGGCCGCTTTGGCGCCGGCGGCGGCGCCCGGCTTGCCGGCGGCCGCTTCTTCCTTGCATCCGGCCAGGCCGAGCGATACGCCGGCCCCGGCCAGCCCCATCAAGGCGCTCTTGCCCAAGAAATTGCGTCGCCCTCCCGGCTTCGGCAGGTCGGCGTCGATCGTTGTTTTCTTGGTGCTGTCCATCAGTATTCTCCAGTGATTGCTGCGGAAATTCTCGCCAGTAAGAATGCACTTACAGAGGCTTAGGAATATTCCTACAAGGTTTGTCGTTGTACGCCGGCATGGACAGGGCGTCCGTTCGGTACCGCACGGATCAAAAAGTTGCAAATCCGCATTGATCCTTGAAAAGATCATGGCCCGCAGTCTACGTCGTCGCGGCGCCGCTTCGTATTCGCACCATGGACGACGAAGTAGGCCAATATGATTAGAGAGCGCACAGCGGGCGACACAAAATTAACTTGAATCAAGCATTTCTGAAACATTCCGCGCATTCGTTGACGCCACTACATTTAGTCAATAACCTCTTTTGAAACACCGCATGTAGTGTTTCAAACCGGAGGTTCCATGACTGCACTATCCACCATCCCGGCGCCTGGCGTGACCAAGCGCGACGGCAGCACCCAGCCGTTCGACAGCGCCCGGATCGACTCGGCGCTGCTGCGCGCCGGCCTTGCCGCCGGCGAGTTCGACGCCGCCGAAGCGGCCCGCCTCGGCGCCCTCGTCGTCCAGCAACTGGTGCAACCCGGCGCCGCCGCGCTGCACGTCGAGCAGGTGCAGGACGCCGCCGAAGCGGTGCTGTACCAGGCCGGCCACCGCCGCGCGCTGCGCGCCTTCGTCGTCTACCGCGAGCAGCACCACGCCCTGCGCGGCGAGCGCCGCAGCACGGTCGACGTCGAATCGTCGATCAACGA